>JAAIGE0100147519.1_pt1 | contig 20899 bp, 15 predicted proteins | sample 6487951 | NCBI WGS metagenome assembly JAAIGE01 (sample SAMN13974128, study PRJNA590717) | phyllosphere metagenome | biome: tomato field; feature: multiple bacterial spot infested tomato fields; material: tomato leaves; isolation source: leaves from tomato fields | host: Solanum lycopersicum ...
CGTGAGAGGGCGCCGTCCTAACCGCTAGACGAAGGGGCCAATAGGCCATGTCAAACTGCTTTCGGCACCAAAGATGGTGACCCCTACGGGAATCGAACCCGTGTTTCAGCCGTGAAAGGGCCGCGTCCTAACCGCTAGACGAAGGGGCCACTGGCTGCGCTGCCCTGTGGCAACGCTGCGAAGCGAGGGGCCAATTACGAGGAGACCGGGACAGGGTCAACCCCTGTCGCGCAATTAAATTGCAACGGCGATCAATCTGCCCAGGCGGCGTCTTCCAGATGCAGTTCGGCGGCGGGTCGCGGACCCCAATCGTCGATCTTCGCCTTGCCCGCGACCCAGAGCCGCCGATCGCGCGGCGCGCCGAGGATCGCTTGCCCCAGTTCGGTTTCGGCCTTGCGGAATGCGACGGTCTTGACCGACCGACCATCCTCGCCCGCCATGATCGCGCGCAGATGACCGTTGCCGACGATATCGGCCTTGACCACGCGCATGGGCCCGGCAGCTAAGAGCGGGGCGGGCCAGCCCGCGCCGTAGGGGCCGCCTTGCTCGATCGCGGCGACGAAATCGGGATTGACGCCGGTGGGCGCGAGCACCGCGTCGATCAGCAGGGCGCGATCATCGCGGGCTTTGGCGACATGGGCGGACAGGCGTTCGTCTAAGAAATCGCCCAGCGCGTCGAGCCGATCGACGGCGACGGTCAGACCCGCCGCCATCGCATGACCGCCGCCCGCGACCAGAAGGCCGCTATCCTTGGCGGCAAGGACCGCTGCGCCGAGATCCACCCCGGAAATGGAGCGGCCAGACCCCTTGCCGACGCCCGCCTCGTCCATTGCGATGACGATGGCGGGGCGGCCCGCCTTTTCCTTGATGCGACCCGCGACGATGCCGATGACGCCGGGATGCCAGCCAATGCCGGAGATGACGGCGACGGCGCGGTTGCCCTGTGCGGCAAGCAGGGCTTCCGCCTGTTCCTGCACCGTCGATTCGATGGCGCGGCGTTCTTCGTTATAGTGATTGAGTTGCTCGGCGATCCGCGCGGCTTCGTCCGGATCCTGCGTGGTGAGAAGCCGCACGCCAAGGTCCGCCTGCCCCACCCGTCCGCCTGCGTTGATGCGTGGCCCCAATGCGAAGCCGAGATCATGGCAGAGCGGCGCGCGGGTCAGGCGACTGGCGTCGATCAGCGCGGCAAGGCCGATATTGCGGCGCTTCGCCATAACTTTCAGCCCCTGCGCGACGAAGGCCCGGTTCAGCCCCCTCAGTTGCGCGACATCCGCGACCGTGCCGAGCGCGACGATGTCAAGCAGTTCCATCAGTGCCGGCTCGGGCCGGGTCGCGAACCAGCCGCGCTTGCGCAGCGTGCGGATCAACGCTGCACCCAGAAGGAAAGCGACGCCGACGGCGGCGAGGTGTCCGTGGGTTGCCGCCTCGTCATTCTCATCAAGGCGGTTGGGGTTCACCAGCGCGAAGGCTTCGGGAAGCTGGGTCGCGCATTTGTGATGATCGACCACGACCACATCGACGCCCGTCTGCCGCGCCATCGCCAGCGCTTCGAATGCCTGCGCACCGCAATCGACGGTGACGATCAGCGTTGCCCCCTCGCCCGCCAGCCGGACAAGCGCTTCGCCCGACGGGCCGTATCCTTCCATCAGGCGGTCGGGGATATAAGGCTTGGCGTGCAGGCCCAGGTCGCGCAGCAGACGGATCAGCAATGCTGCGCTGGTTGCGCCATCGACGTCATAGTCGCCGAAGATGCGGACATCTTCCTGGCGCTGCACCGCGTCGGCCAACCGATCAGCGGCGGCATCCATGTCGCGGAACAGGCTGGGGTCGGGCATGAACTGGCGGATGGTCGGATTGCGATGCGCCTCCACACCCTCGCGCGGACAGCCGCGCGCGAGCAGCAGCTGCGTCACCAGATCATCGGGCAGATAGGAGGCGTCACGGGCGTCCGATCCGCCGCCGCGCCAGCGCCATGGCTGACCGGAGATGGAGCGCGAAATATTGAGCGCGAAAGTCATGGACGAAGCTCTAGACCGCGACGCGCTCCATTGGAAGGACGGCGAATCATATCGTTAACGGAACCGTTGCAACGGCTTGGGCGTAATCCCCATTGCTGGGCAGAAGAATTGCTGCGCGGCGTAAAAGGGGCAGTGCAGATTTTATGACGAAACACGGGGCGCATCCTGTTCGGCACATGCTGGCCATGCTGCTTTGCGCCGCATCGCCCCTGCCGCTGATGGCGCAAACACCGCCGCCTTCAGCCCAAGCCCCGCAATCGCCGGAAGCGGAAGAACCGATCCTGCCGGACGACCAGTTCGAGGCGCGCTTGCCCAAGGTGACGGGCGACGATCCCAACGCGCCGCTGCCTTCGATCGACAGTTTCATCGACCAGCAGATGCCACAACAGGCCACACCGCCTACACAATTGCCGCCCGCGACCGAACCCGCCGAAGAACGCGAACTGGCGCAGCCCCTTCCCCCGCTCGACAGCGTGACCGTGCCAACCAATGTCGCGGAGGAAGCTGACCCCAATGCCAAGCAGCCCGATGTTCGCTACGCAACCAGTATCGAGGGCTTCGGCAAGACGGGGCTGGAGGATGAATTCAAGGGCGAGTCCGCATTGATCGACGGCAAGGGCAAGGCCGAAACTGCTGCGATGGTGCAGGCGCGCGCGCAGGAGGACGAGAAGCTTGCCGTGCGGTTGCTGCATTCCGAGGGCTATTACGACGCAACCGTACTCGCCAGCCTGGATCAGGCGGGTGACGGGACGTTGAAATCCGTCGTGTCGGTCACGCCGGGCAAGCGATACAAGATCGGCGACATCGTCATCAACGCCGGACCGACCGTGCCGCCGACACTGGTGCGCGACAGCCTGCCGCTCAAGACGGGCGACTATATCGTCGCGACTCGAGTGGAGGGCGCGGAAGCCAATGTGGCGCTGAAGCTGCCGGAAAACGGCTATCCCTTTGCCAAGGTGGGCCAGCGTGACATCCTGCTCGATTCCGCGACAGTCACAGGCGACTATACGCTGCCGGTCGAGGTCGGCCCGCGCGGCACGTTCCGCAAGATCACCACGACGGGCGAAAAGCAGGCGTTCGGCGCGGACCATATGGAAGTTATCCGCCGCTATAAGCCGGGCCAGATTTATGACAGCCGCAAGGTCGACGACCTGCGCAAGGCGCTGGTGGCGACCGGCCTGTTTTCCAGCGTCGCGGTCGATCCGGTGCGCACGGGCGAGGCTGCGCCCGATGGCACCGAATATGTCGACCTGAATGTCGAGCAGGAGGCCGGGCCGCCGCGCACGCTGGCGGGGGAATTGGGATATGGCACGGGGCAGGGCTTCCGCGCGGAGGGCAGTTGGACGCATCGCAACCTGTTCCCGCCCGAAGGCGCGCTGATCGCGGGCGTGGTCGCGGGTACGCAGGAACAGGGTGTATCGGGCACCTTCCGTCGTCAGAATGCGGGCAAGCGCGACAGGACGTTCCAGGCGGGCGCGCTGCTCAACCACCAGAATTACAACGCCTATGAAGCCTTCACCGCGGGCCTCAACATCAGTTGGGCGCGGCAATCGACGCCGATCTTCCAGAAACGCTGGACCTATAGCTATGGGGCGGAAATCCTGTTGTCGAACGAACAGACGACGATCGATCCGCTGACCGCCGAGCAGAAGCGCCGCACCTATTTCATCGGCGCGCTGCCGGTCCAGGTCGGATATGACCGGTCCAACGACCTGCTCAATCCCACCAAGGGCTTCCGGGCCAATCTGCGCGTGTCGCCCGAAGCGTCTTTGCAGGGCAATGTGTCCCCCTATGTCCGCAGCACATTCGATCTTTCAGGCTATTATCCGATCTCGGACGGGCTGGTGATCGCAGCGCGGACGCGGCTCGGCACCATCAATGGTGTTACGCTCGACAATGTCGCGCCTTCGCGGCGCATCTACGCGGGCGGCGGCGGATCGGTGCGCGGCTATGGCTATCAGGAACTGGGGCCCAAGGACATCAACAACGATCCGATCGGCGGGCGATCCGTCAACGAATTCGCGGTCGAGGGCCGCTACCGCTTCGACAATTATGGCGTGGTCGCCTTCGTCGATGCGGGGCAGGTCTATAATAGCCAGATCCCCAAATTCAGCGACATGCGTTATGGCGTCGGCGTAGGCGGGCGTTTCTACACCAATTTCGGTCCCTTCCGCGCAGATATCGCGATGCCGATCAATCGGCAGCCGGGTGAATCGAAGTTCGCGGTCTACATCGGCATCGGGCAGGCATTCTGATGGCACAGGACGACACCCCGCCCCCCGCCGACACCGTAGTAATCCGCGAAGGTCGCCCGCTATGGCAGAAGATTGCGATCAGCGTCGCGGGCCTTATCGCCGCGATCGTCGTGCTGGTGGCTGGGCTGCTGTTGTTTATCAACACGTCTCCGGGCAAGCGCTTCGTTATCAAGCAGATTGCCGGGCTGAAGCTTGAATCGGGGATGGGAATAGAGGTCGGACGGATCGAAGGATCGATCTATAGCGACATGGTCATCCACGACCTGATCCTGCGCGATCCCAAGGGCGTGTTCGCGGTATCTCCGCGCGTCCATGTCGTGTGGAAGCCTTTCCGCTACATCAACAACCATATTTCGGTCAGTCTGCTCGAAACGCCGCTGGTGGTGCTGGCGCGCAGTCCGCAGTTCAACCAGACGCCAACCGATCCCAACGCGCCGATCCTGCCCGACCTCGACATCGACGTCGATCGGCTGAAGATCGGAAAGTTCGTACTGGCGAAGCCCGTGATCGGGCAGAAGCGAGAGATCGCCATCGATGGCGTAACGCATATCGCCGATGGCCGCGCGCAATTGTCCGCTGACGCGATCGTAGACAGCGGCGACCGGTTGCAGGCGAAGCTCGACGCCGTGCCTGCGCAGAACAAGCTGGCGATGAGCGGCACGCTGACCGCGCCCAAGGGCGGCGTCATCGCGGCGATGTCGGGACTGACCGATGGCATGACCGCGACGCTGGACGGACGCGGTAGTTGGCAAGCCTGGAACGGGCGGCTCATCGCACGTTCGCCCAAAGGCGAGCTGGCAAACATCGCGCTGGCCGCGCGCGACGGGCAGTTCACGGCCAAGGGTCCGGTGCGACCGGGTCTCGTCTTTGCCGGGACGGTCGATCGCCTCACCGCGCCGCAACTCGACGTCGATTTCTTCGCCGGGCTCAACGAACGGCGCGTAGACCTGAAAGGGACGTTGCTCTCCCCTGCCCTGTCGGCGGATGCGCAAGGGCTGATCGACCTCGCGCAGAGCAAGTTCAGCGCGCTCAGGATCAATGCCGCGTTACTGACGCCCGGCGCGATCATGGAGAAGGTGAAGGGCCGCGATGTGCGGGCCTCCATCATCCTCGACGGGCCGATGGCGACGCCGTTCATCGACTATGACATCACTGCGAAGACGCTGGCGTTCGACGCGACGGGAATCGAGAACCTCAAGGCGAGCGGACGTGCGGTGATCGATGCCGATCGCATCCGCATTCCCATCAGCGCAACGGCGAGTCGAGTGACGGGTCTCAATGCCGCGGCAGGCGGCTTGCTCCAGAATCTGCGCGTCAAGGGTGACTTCGCTTATGCGGGCGGCAAGCTGATCAGCGACAATCTCAAGATCAACAGCGACCGGGTCGATGCTACGGCTATCATCCTCGCCGACCTTCAGAACGCGCTCTATCGTGGGGCTTTGAAGGGCCGGGTCAACGATTACAAGATCGACGGCGTGGGCATCGTCAATCTCAACACCGATGTGGAACTGGTGCCGGGGCCAAAGGGCGGGTTCGGCCTGTCGGGCCGCTTTGGCGTGCGGACGGCGCGGTGGGAAAACGCCTCGGTTCGCGACTTCCTGGGCGGCAATGCAGTCGCGAGCGGACGCATCGGCATGACGCCGGAAGGCAAGTTCACACTCGCTGGACTAAAAGGTGCGGCACCCAATTTCACGATCCATTCCGGATCAGGCAGCTATGATACGAACGGGCAGATCGCGTTCGATGCCAGCGCCTCTTCCAAGCAATATGGCCCGCTGGCGCTGACGGTACGCGGCACGGTAGCCCGGCCGCGGGCGGTGCTGCGCGCGGCGCGTCCCAATGTCGGGTTGCAACTGACCGATGTGGTCGCCAAGCTGAATGGTGAGGCTGCCGGGTACAGGCTGGAGGCGACTGGTGGCTCGCCCTATGGGCCCTTCTTCGCCAATGTGCTGATCCGTACCGCGCAAGGCCCGCTGACGATCGACGTTACCAAGGCGCGCTTTGCAGGGATCGACATGAACGGGCGTATCCAGCAGAGCGCTGCGGGGCCGTTCACCGGGCAGCTGGCGCTCAACGGATCGGGCATTAACGGCGCGGTGCGGCTGGCGGCGGTCGGCAAGGTGCAGGGCGTCAACGTCAATGCGACGGCCAGTAACGCACAACTGCCGGGCGAGGCCGACATCGTGATCGGGCGCGCAATCGTGACCGCCGACATGCTGCTGACCGATCAGCCGCAGATCAAGGCCGACGCGCAGATCGCCAATGCCGCTTACGGTGCATATGTCGTGCGCAAGGCGCGAGCGAAGCTCGACTATCAAGGCGGTCGCGGACGCGCGCAGCTAGTGGCAGATGGGTCAAGCGGTGTTCCCTTCTCAATCGCCGCCAATGCCGCATTGCGCCCCAACCTGTATGCCGTGGCGCTCCAGGGTCGGGCGAGCAATATCGATTTCCGCCTGGCCAAACCCGCGATCATTCGTGGTGAGGAAGGCGGTTATCGTCTGGAGCCGGCGACCTTGGTGCTGCCGCAAGGCCGGGTCGACCTCGCCGGACGATTTGGCGGCACCACAGCAATGCAGGCGCGGTTCAAGGATTTCGACCTCGCCATCGCCAATGTCGTGTCGCCTGGCCTGGGGATCGGCGGCAAAGCAACGGGATCGCTTGATTACACGCAGACGGGCAGCGCTTTCCCGACCGCCACGACGCGGCTGGCGATCAGCGACTTCCGCCGATCGAGCCTGACCGCCGTATCCGACCCCGTGTCGATGAGCATGGAAGGCAAGCTGTCGAGCGTGGGCGGTGATCTGCGTGGCCTGATCCGGCGGGGCAATGCGACGCTGGGCCGGTTCGTGGCGACCCTCGCACCTCCGGGCGCGGGCGCGGGTTGGGCCGAACAGTTGCAGAATGCACCCTTGGGCGGTGGCATCCGCTACGCCGGTCCCGCAGACGTGCTGTTTTCCTTCGCGGGCCTTGCCGATCAGAGACTGTCGGGCGGGCTGGCGCTGGCGGCGGACTTCAGCGGGCGGCTGGCCAATCCGCGCGTCAACGGCATCGCGCGTGCCAATGCGCTGACTTACGAGAATGAGACGTTTGGAACCCGCGTGACGCAGATGCGGCTCGACGGACGCTTCACCAACGATCATCTGGAAATCCGTGATTTTTCAGGACGCGCAGGCGACGGTACCGTGCAGGCGCGTGGCAATGTCGGGCTGGCGGCGGACAGCGGCTTCCCCATGGACATCGCCGTGCAACTCGACCGGGCGCGGCTGGCACGCAGCGAGGCAATTACCAGCGTCGTGAGCGGCACGGTCAACATCACGAACAGCGCCGCTAACGGTGGCCTCATCAAGGGCGAGCTGCGCCTGCCAGAGACACGCTATCGCGTTGCCTGGCAGGGCGGCACGGAAATCCGCGAATTGACCGGCATCCGACGCAAGGGCGCTGGCGCAGCCGATCCGCTGGCGCAGCGCATCGCCGATCGCAAGGCGGCAGCGCAGCCCAATCCTTGGAAGCTCGACATCCGGGTGCGCGCCGATAATGAGATTTACGTGACGGGCATGGGCCTCGATTCCGAATGGAAAACGGACATGCGGGTCGGTGGCACCACGGCCAATCCGCGCGTCACTGGTCGGATCGAGGTCATCCGCGGTCGCTACAGCTTCTCGGGCCACCAGTTCGATCTGGAACAGGGCGTCATCACCTTTAACGGGCCGATGATGAACCCGACACTTGCGATTCGGGCGGAGACGCGGATCGACAATGTCACGGCGGGTATCCAGGTGGCCGGTTCGGCGCAGCAGCCGGACATTACGTTCATATCTACCCCGACCTTGCCACAGGACGAAATATTGTCGCGTATCCTGTTCGGATCGAACGTCGCGAACCTGTCGCCGATGCAGGCCGTGCAACTGGCGGCAGCGCTCAATGGCCTGCGCGGCGGTAGCGGCGGACTCAATCCGATGGGCAAGCTGCAAGGGGCCACGGGTCTGGATCGGATCGGTATCGTTAGTGGCGACGAGACGACAGGACGCGGCACGTCGCTCGCGGTCGGGCAGCATATCTCCAACAATATCTATGTGGAGGTGCTGACGGACTCACGCGGCTTCACCGCCACGCAACTGGAGATCGCCCTGTCGAAGGCATTGAGCCTGCTGTCTCGAACCGGCACCAACGCCGGATCGTCGGCAAACCTGCGTTACTCGAAGGACTACTGACGCAAATCACCGGATTTGGCCGTCATATGGCTGCTTAGCGGCGCATATGTCGAAACCGCGGACCGTTGGTTTTGGATCGCCGATTCATCGGCTCGCTGGCGCTATGCAGGCAGGCGTGGTCCTTCGGCCGCCGCCCGCGAGCAGCGGCCTTACTTTTCACTCGCCAATAGTCTCAGGCGATCTTGGCGTGCAGGAGATCGTGCATGTGAAGCGCGCCGGTCAGCGCTTCCTCTTCACACACGAATAGCAAGGTTATGTTGGCTTCGTTCATGACGCGAAGCGCTTCCGACGCGAGTTCGTCGGGCGAGATGGATCGCGGCTTCATGGTCATGAAGCGGCTGACCGGCTCGGTCAGGCTTTGCTTGCCCGTCACCGCGCGGCGCAGGTCGCCATCGGTGAACGCACCCAGCAATTTGCCGTCGGTATCCACGATCGCGGTACCGCCCATGCGAGCACGGGTCATTTCGATCGTGGCGTCGAGCAGCGATGCGCCTTCATGAACGAGCGGGATGTCGTCGCCCTTAGCCATCAACTCGCTGACCTTGACCAGTTGCGTGCCGAGGCTGCCATTCGGGTGGAATTTGTAGAAGTCCTCGGCCGAAAAACCGCGCATTTCCATCAACGAAATGGCGAGCGCATCACCGAACGCCATCTGGATCGTGGTCGATGTCGTGGGCGCCAGTTCGTTGGGGCAGGCTTCCCGCACATTGGGCATGAGGACGCAGATGTCGGCAGCCTGCGCCAGCGTGCTTTGCGACTTCGCGGTCATCGCCGCCAAGGGCACGCCGAAGCGCTTGCAATATTGGATGATGAAACCGAGTTCGCTCGACTCGCCCGAATGCGACAACATCAGCACCACGTCGTCCGGCGTCACCATGCCAAGGTCGCCATGCCCCGCATCGGCGGGATGGAGGAAGATGGCGGGCGTACCGGTGGATGTCAGTGTCGCCACCATCTTGCGCGCGACGATGCCGCTCTTGCCCATACCGGTCACGATGACGCGACCGCGCACATTCATGATCGTCGTAACCAGCCGGAGGAAGGTCGCCGGAAATTCGCGGCTTTCAAAGCGCCGCTCCAGCGCCTGCAAGCCCGATGTCGCTATCGCCAAACTCCGGCGCGCTGCTTCGATAATCCGTCCGCCAGTTCCGAACGGAACGATCTTCTTTTCCACTGTCGCCACGAAAAACGCCCTTTTTCGTCCAGCCCAGCCATTGTTTCCGCAATGTTGCCCGACTGGATGCATGACACCGTCAAGCTGCCATGCGCTCCCTATTTCATGCGACCCTCCGCGATCCACCCCAGATCGCAGCCGCAACTGTTTACGCCGGTTCGCTTATTTAAGGCAATCAAGTTTATTCGAACCGTCGCGGATCAAACATCATACACCGAAACTCCCGACTTGAGCGGCTGGGACGAAGGGCAGGGTGATTTTCCGCGAGACCTATAACCCTTCCGACGGCACGAGGTTCCCAAACCCGTCAGCCGCGATGATAATCGCGATACCATCGTACGAAGCGGGGGACGCCCGCCTCGATCCCGGTTGTGGGCGAAAAGCCGATATCCTGCGCGATCGCGCTGATGTCGGCAAAGGTTGCATGGACGTCGCCCGGCTGCATCGGCTGGAAATCGATCTGCGCCTTCTGCCCGAGCGCGTCTTCCAGTACCGCTATAAGGTGCATCAGCTCTTCGGGCTGGTTGTTGCCGATATTGTAGACGCGGTGCGGCGCGCGGCTTCCGCCTGCCTTGGCAGCCCCATCGTCCAGCGGCGGATGATCCAGGCAGCCGATGACGCCTGCAACGATGTCATCGATATAGGTGAAGTCGCGCTGCATCCGGCCATGGTTGAAGACGGGGATAGCCTGCCCCGCCAGAATCTTCGACGTGAAGATCCACATCGCCATGTCCGGGCGGCCCCAGGGACCGTAGACGGTGAAGAAACGCAGGCCCGTCATCGGAATGCGGAACAGATGGGCGTAGGTTTCGCTCATCAGTTCGTCGGCGCGCTTGGTCGCGGCATATAGCGAAACGGGATGGTCGGCACGATCCTCGACCCGGAACGGCAGACTGTCGTTGCCGCCATAGACGGACGAGGAGGACGCGTAGACGAGATGCCGGACATGCCGCTCCCGCGCCAGTTCGAGCATGTTGACATGACCCGCAAGGTTGGACCGGACATAGGCGTGCGGATTGATGAGCGAATAGCGCACGCCAGCCTGCGCGCCCAGATGCACGATCGCCTCAATCACCTGGTCCGCAAGCGCAGCGCGAAGCGCGTCCATGTCGGCGAAGTCCAGCTCATGGAAGGTGAAGAGCTTGCCATGCTCGGCCTGAAGCGTAGCGACGCGGTCGCGCTTCAGCGAAACTTGGTAATAGTCGTTCGTATTGTCGATGCCGACGACGGCGCGTCCCTGCTTCATCAGCTGGTCCGCCACATGCATTCCGATGAAACCCGCCGCGCCCGTGACCAAAATCGTCATGCATCATCCTTCCTGTCCGCCCGCTCCTGTGACGGTTCCTTCGCTTGTTACTCGCCCATAGCGAAATGGCACACAGATGTCTTTCGCAAGCGCGAACTCCTGATGGGTAGTCATGGCTATTTAGGCTTTCCCTAATCTTTGCCAGCTAAGGATGCGGCCATGGACATGGCATCCCATCCGATCCTGCCTTCGACGGGCGCGGAGCAGCGCGCCCGCTGGACGGAGCTTGCGAGCGCGGCAGTGGAAGCGAACGCCTTCTACGCGCCGGACATGCTCGGCGCGGCGCTCGACCATCTTGCGGGCGATGCCGGGGTGCGGCTGATCGAGGCGTGGGATGGCGACCTGATCGTGGGCCTGTTGCCTGTCGTGGTGCGGCCGCGTCACGGGCGATTGCCACTGGCCTGCGTCAGTAACTGGATGCACGAACATTGTTTCTTCGGCGCACCGATCGTGCGCGGGGGGCATGAGGCGATGGCGTGGCGCGGGTTTCTGGCACAGTTGGACGATGCGCCATGGGCTTACGGTTTCCTGCATCTGGAAGGGCTCGACGCAGCGGGGGCCAATGCTGCGGTGATCGAAGCGCTATGCGTCGAGCAACGCCGGGGCCGCCGCGAAATCCACCGCTATGACAGGGCAATGCTACGTTCCGACCTGACGGCCGACGCCTATTGGGAAATGCATGTCCGCGCCAAGAAGCGCAAGGAACTGCGGCGCTTGCAAAAGCGACTGGCCGAAATGGGCGCTGTCGAAACGCGACTGCTGTCCGATCGCGGCGACCTTGCCCGCTGGTGCGGCGATTTTCTGGCGCTGGAGGCTTCGGGATGGAAGGGACGCGAAGGGACCGCCCTTTCCTCCCGCCCTGACCATATGGCTTTCTTCCGCGCAGCTTGCGCGGCAGCGTTCGACGCGGGGCGGCTGCATATGTTGCGGCTCGACCTTGATGGGCGCGCGATCGCAATGCTGGCGAACTTTCGCCATGGCTTGGGGGCGTTCTCCTTCAAGATCGCCTTCGACGAAGACTTGGGCCGCTTTTCACCGGGTGTATTGATCGAGATCGCCAACCTCCATGCGGTGCAGGATGATCCGACGATCGCATGGATGGACAGTTGCGCCGCCCCCGATCATCCGATGATCGATAGCCTGTGGGCCGAGCGACGGACGATCGTGCAATATCGTGTCGCGCTGCACGGATCGGGACTTGAGCGGATACAGCGTGCCGCCGCGTTCGCGCTTGCCGATGGCGCGGAGAAATTGGCTTCCATCATCAGAGGACAGGGATGACCGCTCACAGCCCCATCGCCGCGGGAGAGGCCGTAACCTTCCCGCAAAGTGCGCGCGACATTTTCGCCGCCGCCTATCCGGACCGACCGGTGCGATTGACCCATCATCTTGTGGGACATGGGCTGCTGACGCTCGACGCGTTGGCGTTGCTGGCAGAGCGTATGGAGCCGGCGAGCGTCGAATATAATCTCGGCAAGCTGCCGCTGGGCGTCGATCCGGCAGACACGCCGTCCAACGGACTGACCCTGGGCGAGACGATCCGCACGATCGAAACCAATGGCAGTTGGGCCGTGCTCAAGAATGTCGAACGCGATCCGGCCTATGCTGCGTTGCTCGACGGGGTGCTCGCCGAGCTGGAGCCGATCGTGGCCGTGCAGACAGGTCCGATGCTGCATCGGGAAGCGTTCATCTTTCTGTCGTCGCCCGGCAGCGTGACCCCGTTCCACATGGACCCGGAACATAATATCCTGCTCCAAATCATGGGCACAAAGACGATGACCGTCTTCCCTGCCCGCGATCAGGAACTGGTCCCCGCGCAGAAGAGCGAGGAGTTTCACGAAGGCGGCCATCGCAATCTAGTGTGGCAGGACGGGTTCAAGGCGCGCGGCGTGGCGGTGTCGCTGACGCCGGGTGAAGCGATCCACGTGCCGGTGAAGGCGCCGCATTTCGTCGAGAATGGCCCGGCGGTGTCGGTCAGCCTGTCAGTGACATGGCGATCCGAACGGAGCGTGGCGGAAGGCGAACTACACGGCCTCAATCGTCGGCTTCGGATGCGCGGGCTTCCGATCGGCACGGTCGGTGCGCAGCCTGAAACGCAAGGTGTGCGGCGTTTGCTCTACCGTGTTATGCGGAAGCTGGGCGTTTAAGCAGCTTGCGCAGCCATGCTTCGGCTTCGAGCCGCGGGCTGAAGCGCTCGAGATGCCACCATTCGAGCGCATCTTCGCGCGTCGCTAAACTCTGCTTGTAACGATCCTTGCCCGCTAACAGCGAGTATATTGAAACGCCGCGCCCAGCATAATGGTCGACGGCGGCTGTGTGGCAAAGCAGGCCCGGCTTGTCCTTGGCCGTGCGTGCCGGGGCGAAGGCGGACTGATAGTTCATCGCCTGATCGCCTTCGACGAAATTGACCAGCACGCCGACGACACCGCCGTCATCTGAAAAGCGCAGCAACTCGACCGCGCCCGATGCGACGCCTTTTCGCGCTATGATGCTGACGAAGCGACGGAAAGCGGCGTCATCCCACGCATTGTTGGCATGGCGTCCGCTGTTAAGGCTGGCCATTTCCGCCAGCCATGGGTCGATATCGTCGGGTGTCGCCACGCCGACAAGCGGAAGTGGGCCACCATGATCCTTCATGGCGCGACGTATCTGGCTGCGCGTGTTGGCGCTCAGCAAGGAAAGATAGTCGCCGCCTGCGGAACGGACGGCATTGAGATCGACCTGATAGACCGGTGACAGGTCGGTGCGGGTGCGGCGGTGGGCCGGCAGCGCCAACAGCGGCGAACCCTGCTCGATCCCGCTCAGGCGCAACGCGCGCCAGTCGCGACGGCGGGTGATGGCCGCAAGCGCGGCCTGCGTCGCCTCCCCTTCCCGCCCGCTTTCCATCAGCAGTCCATTATATTCGACATAGGGGCGATCGGCGACGGGATCGCCCGACTGGTTGAGGCTGAGCGTCGCGACCTTGCCAAGCAGGCGCGGCGTCAGGCTGCGGCCCATGAGCGCAAGCGCGATATCCCGACCCGCCCCGTCAGTGACGGCCAAAAGTTCGACCGCAGGCGAATAGGTTTCGAGCCATGCCGACACCCAGGTCCAGCGCAGAAAGAAGGACGCTTCGCTGCGCGCTTCCAACGCCAGCCAGCGCGTGGCGAGATCGGCCCTGTCGGGCAGGGAGGTGAAGCGCGCAGTAAGACCCATCGCGCTTCTTTTGGCAGAGCGACGATACCGGTCAAGCCGTCGCGACTATCCGCCGATCGGGATCGATCGTGCCGTCCGGGCGCACGCCTGCATCGCGGAGGTCGCGCTTCAGCCTGCCGCTGAGAAACCGGAAAAACATCACGAAATCGGCACGCAACGACCAGAGTGGGTGACGAAAGGTTGCGGGCCGGTTGCGCTCGATGAGGCCATGCGCCGTCCAGGCGAATCCATACCCGGCGATAGGCATCGCGCCCGCCATCCACCAGCCTCGAACGAAGGGGGTGACGGCCAGCAATGCGATGACAGACCCCGTCCCGATATAGTGCAGTGCGCGAGTTGCGGGACGCGCATGTTCCTGAAGATAATAGGGCCAGAAGTCACGGAAGCGCGCCAGATCAGCCACGGTCATCCTCCCACCTATGTCTTGAGGGTCGACATAGCAGATCAAATGATCGTTGCGCAGCCGTTATGCGTCAGGCCGAAGCGCGATCCGGGGCGAACAGAAAATAGTCGTAGGCCGCACGCGCTGCTTCGGCGATGATGCGGTCGCGGGCGGTATGGCCGCGATGATCCTTCATGACGAACACCGTGATGGCGAACAGCCGCCCGTCCGGCAGCGTGACGATGCCGGTATCGTTGCCGGTGCCGTTCAGCGATCCGGTCTTGTGCGCGACCATCGTGCTGGGCGGCAACATGCCCACGATCCGTGCCTTGCCCGTCTGGCACCGCTCCATGATCTGGATGAGCGCTGCGGTGCTGGCGGGTTTGAGCGCCCTACCCGTGCGGATCGCGACGACGAGATCGGTCATGGCAGTCGGCGTCGACGTGTCGCGTGGGTCTTGCGCAAAGGCGATGTTCGGCGTGTCGCGCGCATCCCGATCACGCAGGGTCGGATCGGCGGCCATGGCGGCGGCGACATTGCGGGCGAAGCTGCCCGATGTCGGGTTGATGCCCATGGCGCGGTAGAGCAGCGTCGCGGTGTTGCTGTCGACGCGCAGCCCCTTGATGCCGAGACCCGCGACCCAGGCGTTCACAGCCGCCGGGCCGCCCGCGCGCGCGACCAGCGCATCGGTTGCGTCATTGTCGCTGCGCATCAGCATGAGGTCGAGCAGGCCCGACACCGACAGCGTGCCCGCCGGGCGCGTCAGCTGTTCGGTCAGCGCCAGTTGCCCGGCATCGACCATCGAAAAAATCTTGCCCGCGACCGCCACCTTGTATGCGCTTGCCATCGGGAACAGCGTGTCGCCGTTCAGCGACAGTGTTTCCCCGCTGGCGAGATCGCGCACGGTGATGCCGACGGTACCGTCCGACAGCGTGGCGAAGCGCTGAAACTGCGCGATCAGCCGGTCGTGCGCGGTCTGCTGTGCGACGGAAACCGGTGGCGGGCCGAACGCATCGGCAGCGGGTAGCGGGGCGAGGAACAGGCCAAGTGCAGCGGCAAGACGCAAGGGACGACGAAACGGCATGGCGTCATTTTGTCCAAGCCGCGCCACGACGCAAGCCCTTATGCCCGCCCAAGTTGACGACACCTATGCTTGCGGCCATCAGCGGGAACATGAGCGCATCCGTCAAACTCGATGAAAGCTGGCTAAAGCCGCTTGCCGAGCAATTTTCCGCCCCGCATATGCAAAGCCTTAAGGCGTTTCTGGAAGCGGAGAAAGCTGCGGGGAAGCGCATCTTTCCCAAGGGATCGGAATATTTCCGCGCGCTCGACCTGACGCCGCTCGACAAGGTGAAAGCCGTCATTTTGGGGCAAGACCCCTACCATGGCGAGGGACAGGCGCACGGGCTATGTTTTTCGGTGCAGCCGGGCGTTCGCACGCCCCCTTCGCTGGTCAATATCTATAAGGAGCTGGAGGCGGATCTTGGCATCCCTCGCCCCGGCCATGGCTTTCTGGAGCATTGGGCGCGGCAAGGCGTGCTGCTGCTCAACAGCGTACTGACGGTGGAGATGGGGCGGGCTGCGTCGCATCAGGGAAAGGGGTGGGAGTTGTTTACCGATGCCATCATCCGCGCCGTCGCGCAGAAGGAAGAGCCGGTCGTGTTCCTGCTGTGGGGTGCCTATGCGCAGCGCAAGGCGGCGCATGTCGACGCGAGCCGCCATCTGGTGCTGAAAGCGGCGCACCCCTCACCGCTATCGGCACATAACGGGTTTCTTGGCTGCCGCCATTTTTCGCAGGCGAACGCTTTTCTGGAAGCGAAAGGACGCGGCGCGATCGATTGGGCCTTGCCGCCCGTCTGACGGATCAGGGCCGCAGCGAGCCGATATAGGCGGAGATCGCGATCATATCCGACGCCTGCATCGGGGCGACGACGGGGGCCATCTGCTCTGCCTGACCGCCGGTTCGCGCGCCAGTGCGAAAATCCTGTAGCTGGCGTGCGATATAGGTCGGCGATCGTCCGGCAAGCGGCGGAATGTCACCATTGCCGTGAAGGTTGCGCCCATGACAAGCGGCGCAGGCAAGCACACCCCCGCCCCAGTCGCGCGCCAGTTGCGCACCCCGCTTCACACTGCCGACCGGCACATAGGTGATATAGGGAATGGCGGGGTCGCGTCGTTCGAACCGTTCGAAGTCCTGGGGCATTTCCAGGATACGCTGCCCCAGCGGCTCCGACCCGCCCGCCGGATCGCGCGAATAGATCCAGCCCTTGGTCAGGCTCTTTGGCACCGTCGAAGCCTCTATGATGCGAATATAGGATCGATGCCTGAGCGAAGCGAAATAGTCGGCGGCCGCGATGATCTCCGCGTCGGTCATGCCCTTGGCCGTGCGGGTCATGTTGACGCCCGGCGCACGTCCGGGAACACTTGATTCGCGATGGCCGTCGCGGAAGAGGCGCATCTGTTCGATGATATAGTCGCGCGGCAATCCTGCGAGCGGGGCGTTCTCCGGCCTGCCGTCGCCGGTCGGCAGGTGGCAATAGGCGCACGCCATGACTTCGGGCTTGCGGCCATAGGCGACGACCGGCGGCATGGGCGGATGATCGCCGGGCTTCCAGTCCGGCGCGCTGAAAAGATCGGTGACCTGCGCGCGCGTAAAGCCGATTCTCGCGTCCGGAATTGTCAGCCGCGCGGTCGCATGCCTGACGGGAGCGGAAGCAGCGGACGGCGCACTGACGGGGTAGGCCCAGGCCATGGATTGATCGGGCGGCTCGGCGGCGGACGGCGCGCAGGCGACCAGCAGTGCAGGCAGGATCATCGTCGGTATCGAACGTCGCCGCATCACACTCCTCTCCCTCCAGTCCGGCCTGCGCCGGATACGGTGAGGCCCGGTCCCGCTTGCGCGGTCCGGGCCTCATTCCCTCTCCAAACTGGTCGGGCGATCAGCCGTCGTAGTCGCCACCGATATTCTGGTTGCGCGGCGGCGCGGCAGCGGTCAGGCGCAGAGCCTCCGCGGACTGGGCGATCGAGCCGATTTCGTCCGGAGTGTCGTCGTCATCGATTTGCACCTTTTGCAGCGACGCGACGAGCGAATCATGGAGTTCATCGGGAAGAACTGTTTCTTCCGCGATTTCGCGCAGGGCGACGACGGGGTTCTTGTCCCGGTCACGCTCGAGCGTCAGCTCGGCGCCCCCGGAAATCTCCCGCGCGCGCTGGGCAGCGAGAAGGACGAGGTCAAAACGGTTGGTAACCTTGTCGACGCAATCTTCGACGGTGACGCGGGCCAAACAGGGCCTCCTGAAAAATCGAAAGGAAGTCGTGAACCGGTCGCCTAGCAGTGCCAACCGCCCGAGTCAATGTAAAGCCGGGCTGGCAAGTCATGGCGACTGGCGGCATGGTGCGCGCATGGCGAGCAGCATCCGGCCCGATACGCAACAAGACGGCACGGACATGATCCGCGCGACGATAGGCGGCAATCGGCTGACATTCATGATGGAGGGGCAGGCGCTGTTCGACGCGCTGATCGCGTTGATCGAGGGCGCGCGCGAAAGCCTGAAACTCTATTATTATATTTTCGCCGCCGATGGCAGCGGGCGGGCGGTGCGCGATGCATTGATGCGGGCGAGCGCACGCGGCGTGCATGTGACGCTGATGATCGACGGTTTCGGATCGTCGGATACGCCCGACGATTTCTTCGCGCCGATGATCGCGGCGGGTGCGCGCTTCGGCCGGTTCGGGACGCGGCGATCGACCCGTTACCTCATCCGCAATCACCAGAAGATGGCGATCGCCGACGACCAGCGGTTGCTGATGGGCGGCTTCAATGTCGAGGACGGCTATTTCGGCATTCCGCCCGAGGATTGCTGGCGCGACGTCGGATTGATGATTGAGGGCGAACAGGCCGAAGCGATGAGCGGCTGGTACCAGCAACTCTGGCGCTGGGTATCGAGCGAGAAGCAAAGCTTTCGCGCGTTGCGGCGCATGGTGCGCAGTTGGCATCCGGTACTGCGTCACCATCCCGCCGATCCGTTCCGCTGGCTGATTGGCGGACCAACGCGACGGCTCAGCCCATGGGCGCAGGTGGTAAAGCACGACCTGGAACATGCCCGGCAAGTCGATATGATCGAAGCCTATTTCTCGCCGGGGCGCGGGATGCTGAAACGGATCGCCAGGGCGGCGGGACGCGAGGGCGCGCGGATCATCCTGCCCGCCAAGTCCGACAATGGCGCGACCGTGGCGGCGGCGCGGCTGCTATACGGGCCGCTGCTGAAGCGGGGCGTGCGGATCTACGAATATCAACCCTGCAAGCTGCACATGAAGCTGATCGTGATCGACGATGCGGTGTTCGTAGGGTCCGCCAATTTCGACATGCGCAGCCTCTTCCTTAATCTGGAGGTGATGCTGCGGATCGAGGATGCGACCTTCGCAGCGCGTGTGCGCGAGTTTATCGAGCGAGAGATCGGGAAAAGCCGCGAGGCCACGCTGGAGGCGATCAAGGAAAACAGGACGCCGCTGATGCTGGTCAAGCAATGGATCAGCTATCTGCTGGTAGGCGTGCTGGACTATACAGTAACGCGGCGGCTGAACTTCCGCGATCCGGACGACGAAAGCTGACAGGGCCGCCCTCCTGATCGGAGGCGGCCCTGTCCTATTCAACGGTGATTCCGCATCACATCTTGATCGCGTTCCGGAACATGACGATCGCGATGATGATCAGATAGATGCCGAAGATTTTCTTGAGTGGCGCAGCCGGCAGATTGTGCGCTGCGGCTACGCCAAGAGGCGCGGTCAGCACCGACATGGAGGCGATGGCAAGGGTCGAGGGCAGATTGACGTAGCCGAGCGAACCCCAGGGAAGACCGGTTTCCTTGAGGCCGATGAGCGCAAAGCCGATCGCGGTCGGCACCGCGATGAGCGTGCCGATGCCCGACGCCGTCGCAATCGCACGATGAACTGAACGGCCGCAGAGCGTCATCACCATGATGGCGATCGTCCCGCCGCCGATGCCGAGAAGGGCGGAAAAAGTGCCAAGCCCCCCCGCGATGCCGACGCGGGCGATCCCGGACGGCATTTCATCGCTGATGACCTTGCCGCCCACCTTGGGCAGCAGGAAATTCAGCGACATCAGGAATACGCCGATGGCGAAGATCATGGTCAACATCCGGCCGTCGACATGGCCCGCGAGCAGCACGCCAATGCCGTCGCCCAGGATGATCCAGGGCGCCCATGTCTTGAGCACCTCGAATTCGACCGCGCCGCGTTTGGCGTGGGCGAGCAGCGACCGGATCGACGTGATGATGATCGTCGCTGCCGATGTGCCGATCGCCACATGGGCGATGGCGTCATGGGTACCCCCCAGCAGCGGCAGGACGACGAGGAGAGCAGGAACCACGACGAAGCCGCCGCCGATGCCAAAGATGCCGGCCGCAAATCCGGCGAACAGCCCGGCGGCCAGCATCGCGACGAGGGGGACCAGCCAGGTCATCATATCACCGTGCATCGACCGCCCCCAAATCAGCTGAAAGTCCGGCGGGTTGATGACCCCGCCCCCCGGCGCCCTTGGTCATCCAGTCGGCGCGCAAAATCGGATCGTCCATGTCGCTAAACCATGCCTTCCTTCGGCGAAACCCATGTCGGAGAGCATGTGTCGGCTATGCTCTTGTCGGGTGAGACGAAGGAGGCCGGAAAATCCGCAAGGGGTTTGCGGCCGGATCAGATGAAATGCAGCAACATTTTCTCGATCATGACTGTGGGGTTCAGAATGTCTGGATTTTCGACTGGCCCGCTATGGCGAGGCGATATTCCACCGGACGCGTCGGATCGATCGTGACCTGCCATTGCGCGCCGGCATAAAGGCGGTTGGCCGGAAGGTCGCGGCAGCTTTTGCCATCCGCATCGCACTGCCGACCATCGAACATCTCGACATTGGTGTTTCCGGTGTTGCGGAAGGTGATTCGATCCCCTGCCCGCTCCGCCGAAACAACGCCGCCGAGTGCTTCGGGACGCTGGATGACGAGGACGTCATAGCCCACCATGACCTTGAGCGCGGTATTTTCGGCAGTGACATCGCCCGCCACCGGCTTGACCGCCACGCGGTAGATGCGGTCGCGCGGTCCGCGCGGATTGACCGCAGCGACACGCAGCAGGCGCCGTTGCCCCGGCTCCAGGATCATGCGCTGCGGCGTAACCAGCAGACCGGAAATGCCCGGATCGGGCTCGGATACGCGACGTTCCTCCAGCGTTCCGGGCGCAACGACCTCGACCGGCTCGGCAACGACATAGCTGCGGTCCTTTCCGCTGTTCCACACCTCGATATCCTGCGCGGGCGGCGTGCCCGGCGTCAGATCGAGAATGACATGGC
>JAAIGE0100103717.1_pt1 | contig 20892 bp, 22 predicted proteins | sample 6487951 | NCBI WGS metagenome assembly JAAIGE01 (sample SAMN13974128, study PRJNA590717) | phyllosphere metagenome | biome: tomato field; feature: multiple bacterial spot infested tomato fields; material: tomato leaves; isolation source: leaves from tomato fields | host: Solanum lycopersicum ...
GTCGACACCGTGACGCTGCACCTGCGCGCCGGCAAGGGCGGGAACGGCTGCGTCTCTGTCCACCGTGAGAAGTTCAAGCCCCTCGGCGGTCCCGACGGCGGCAACGGCGGCGACGGAGGGGACATCGTCCTGATCGCCGACTCGCAGACCGGCACGCTGCTCTCGTACCACCACTCGCCGCACCGCAGCTCCGGGAACGGCGGGCCGGGCATGGGCGATCACCGGGCCGGCTTCATGGGGGAGACGCTCGAGCTTCCCGTGCCGGTCGGCACCGTGGTCAAGAACACGGCGGGCGACGTCCTCATCGACATGATCGTCCCCGGCGAGCGTTTCATCGTCGCTCAGGGCGGACAGGGCGGTCTGGGCAATGCGGCGCTCGCGACGCCGAAGCGCAAGGCGCCGGGATTCGCGCTGCTGGGAACCCCCGGGCACGAGGGCGACGTGGTCCTCGAGCTCAAGACGGTGGCGGACGTCGCGCTCGTCGGCTATCCGTCGGCCGGCAAGTCCAGCCTCATCGGCGCGATCTCCGCCGCGCGTCCGAAGATCGCGGACTACCCGTTCACGACCCTGCACCCGAACCTGGGCGTGGTCCAGCAGGGAGACTTCCGGTACACCGTCGCAGACGTTCCCGGTCTCATCGAAGGCGCCAGTGAGGGCCGGGGGCTCGGGCTCGAGTTCCTCCGCCACGTCGAGCGCTGCTCCGCCCTCCTGCACGTGCTCGACTGCGCGACGCTCGAGCCGGGGCGCGACCCCATCTCCGATCTCGACGTGATCCTCGCGGAGCTCGCGGCGTACGAGGTCCCCGAGGGGCAGACGCCGCTCCTGGAGCGCCCGCAGCTGGTCGCCCTCAACAAGATCGACGTGCCGGAGGCCCGCGATCTCGCCGACCTGGTGCGCCCGGATCTCGAGGCGCGCGGCTTCCGCGTGTTCGACATCTCGACGGTGTCGCACGAGGGGCTCCGTCCGCTGACCTTCGCTCTCGGCGAGATCGTCGAGCAGCACCGGGCCGAGCAGGCGGCGGCAGAGCCCGTCCGCGAGCGCGTCGTGATCCGGCCCAAGGGATCGAAGAAGGACTTCACGATCCGCGTCGAGGGCGGAACGTACGGCAACGTCTACCGGATCATCGGCGAGAAGCCGGTGCGGTGGGTCCAGCAGACCGACTTCCAGAACGAGGAGGCCGTGGGCTTCCTCGCCGACCGTCTCGAGAAGCTCGGCGTCGAGGACGAGCTCTTCCGCCTCGGTGCGGTGCAGGGCTCGACCGTCGTGATCGGCGAGGGCGACAGCATCGTGTTCGACTGGGAGCCGACCATGACCTCCGCCGCCGAGCTCATGACGGCGCCGCGCGGCACGGATCCGCGCCTCGCCCCCAACTCCCGCCGGACCACGTCGGAGCGTCGCGAGCAGTACTACGAGCGGATGGACGCCAAGGCCGAGGCGCGTGCCGAGGCCGAGCAGCGGCGCCTCGCCACATCCGACGAGGGCGGCGAGTGACCGCTCGCACGCGCGCGGATCTCGCGACCGCGTCGCGCATCGTCGTCAAGGTCGGGTCCTCCTCGATCAGCGGCGACGCTTCGTGGCGCATCCCCGTGATCGTCGAGGCCCTCGCGGCGGCGCACGCCCGGGGCGCGCAGGTCATCCTCGTCTCCTCCGGCGCGATCGCCTCCGGAATCCCCTTCCTCCGTCTCGACGCGCGCCCCACCGACCTCGCCACGCAGCAGGCCGCCGCGGCAGTGGGCCAGAACATCCTCGTCTACCGCTATCAGGAGGCGCTGCGCCCCTTCGACATCGTCGCGGGCCAGGTGCTGCTGACCACGGGCGATCTGGAGAACCCCACGTCGCGGAGCAACGCCCGCCGGGCCATGGAGCGACTGCTCGGTCTGCGGGTGCTCCCCATCGTCAACGAGAACGACACGGTCGCGACCCAGGAGATCCGGTTCGGAGACAACGACCGCCTCGGTGCGCTCGTCGCCCAGCTCACACGGGCCGACGCGCTCATCCTCCTCAGCGACATCGAATCGCTGTACACGAGGCCGCCGTCCGACCCGGCGGCGGAGCCCATCGACATCGTCGCCGCCGACGCCGACCTGTCGGGCCTCGAGTTCGGATCGACGGTCGTCAACAGCGTCGGCACCGGGGGAGCGGCCACCAAGGTGTCCGCCGCGCGGCTGGCCGCGGCATCCGGGATCGGCGTCCTCGTCACGAGCGCAGACCTCGTCGGACAGGCCCTCGCGGGCGCCGAAATAGGAACCTGGTTCGAGCCCGCGCTCTCCTAGACTGGGCGGATGACCGACCAGACTCCGCAGGTGCGCCTCGAGCGTGCGAAAGAGGCCTCCCGCGCGACCGCCGCTCTCACCAGCGACGACAAGGAGCGCGCGCTGGAGGCCATCGCGGTCGCTCTCGAGCGCAACGCCGCACGGATCATCGAGGCGAATGCGCGCGACATCGAACGCGGTCGAGTCGACGGCATCGGCGACTCGCTGATCGATCGGCTCCGACTCGACGACGTGCGCGTGTCGGCTCTGGCGGCCGCCGTCCGACAGGTCGCGGCACTGCCCGACCCGGTCGGACGTGTTGTGGGCGGCCACAGGATGCCCAACGGCGTCGCCCTCGAGCAGGTGCGAGTGCCGTTCGGCGTGGTCGGCGCCATCTACGAGGCCCGCCCGAACGTCACGGTTGACATCGCCGCGCTCGCCCTGCGGTCCGGCAATGCGGTGGTGCTGCGCGGCGGGAGCGCCGCGCGCGACTCGAACACGGTGCTCGTGGAGGTCATGCGCGAGGCGCTCGAGAGCGTGGGCGTCACCGCCGAGGCGATCCAGACCGTCGACGACTTCGGACGCGACGGTGCCGCGGCCCTCATGCACGGCCGGGGTCTCATCGATGTGCTCGTCCCTCGGGGCAGCGCCGGGCTGATCGAGACCGTGGTGACCGAGTCGACCGTGCCCGTCATCGAGACCGGTGCCGGCAACGTGCACATCGTGCTCGACGAGAGCGCCCCCGACGACTGGGCGCGCGACATCGTCGTCAACGCCAAGGTCCAGCGACCCAGCGTGTGCAACGCCGTCGAGACGGTCCTGGTGCACCGGCAGGCCGCGCCGCGCCTCGTGCCTCTCGTCGCCAGCGCCCTGCAGAGCGAGGGCGTGGCGATCCACGGCGACGACATGGTGGCGGGGCTGGTGTCGAACGTGATCCCGGCCACGGAGGAGGACTGGGCGACGGAGTACCTCAGCCTCGACATCGCCATCAAGGTCGTCGACTCGCTCGACGACGCGCTCGATCACATCCGCCGGTACAGCACCGGACACACCGAGTCGATCATCACCACCGACACCCGCAACGCCGAGCGCTTCCTGGCCGAGGTGGACTCGGCCGTGGTCATGGCGAACGCGTCCACGCGGTTCACCGACGGAGGAGAGTTCGGATTCGGTGCGGAGGTGGGCATCTCCACGCAGAAGCTGCACACGAGGGGACCCATGGGGCTTTCCGAGCTGACCAGCACGAAGTGGCTGGCGCGTGGAGCGGGGCAGACTCGCGGCTGAGGGCTAGACTAGGTGGCGCTGTGGCGCCACGCGCGCCTCGCCCGCCAGCCACGAAACGGAGTCAGGATGAACCTCGTCGCACAGATCGCGATGGCCGCCGCCGAGACCGAGCACCACGGCAACGTCGCGCTCGAGACGCTGATCTTCGGAGTCATCGCCGCGATCGTGTTCGCCTTCCTCGGACTCGTCACCCTCTCGTACAAGAACGTCGCCAACCGCCACTCGGCCAAGGCCGAGGCCTGGGCCGCGAAGCACGGCAAGGACGGACACGAAGCAGGACACGGCCACTAGGCCCCTATGGACGACACGACCTCGCGCGCCCCGCGCATCGGTGTGATGGGCGGCACGTTCGACCCCATCCACCACGGGCACCTGGTGGCCGCGAGCGAGGTCGCGCACTCCTTCGGCCTCGACGAGGTCGTGTTCGTGCCCACCGGGCACCCGTGGCAGAAGTCCGACGTCACCGCGAGCGAGCATCGCTACCTGATGACGGTCATCGCCACGGCGTCCAACCCGCAGTTCACGACGAGTCGCGTCGACATCGATCGCGAGGGTCCCACCTACACGATCGACACGCTGCGCGACCTGAAGCGGGAGCGCCCCGACGCCGAGCTCTTCTTCATCACCGGTGCCGACGCCGTGGCGCAAATTCTCAGTTGGAGGGACCATGATGAGTTGTGGGAGCTGGCCCACTTCGTCGCGGTCTCCCGCCCCGGGCATGTCCTGAGCACGGATGGCCTCCCGAGCGACGACGTCAGCCAGCTGGAGGTGCCGGCCCTGTCGATCTCCTCGACGGCCTGCCGGGATCGTGTGCGAGAGGGTGAGCCCGTCTGGTACCTCGTCCCCGACGGAGTCGTTCAATACATCGCGAAGCATCATCTGTATCGGAGCAAGGCATGAGTACATCGGATCGGCACGAGCAGGGTCCGCTGACGCGAAAGCAGCTGCGTGAGATCCGCCTGACGGGTTCCACGCCCGTGATCACCCCCGAGGAGGCCGCGGCAGCCGCTGCGGCGAGCACCTCGCCGGCGCCGACCCCTCCGCGCGAGGACGCACCGGAGACCACGACGGCTCAGGGGACCGAGACTCCCGTCGACGCGGTCTCGCCGGAGGACCGTGAGAACGTGGGACTGACGCGCCGCCAGATCCGCGAACGCGAGCGCCTGCAGGCGGCCGCGGTGGAGACGGAGTCGACCGCCACGGACGACGACCAGGATGCGGAAGAGTCCTCGCCGGCGCCGGTCAGCGCCGCAGCGAGTGTCGACAGCGTCGGCGCGATCCCTCTCGACCCGGCGCCCGATGCCGACCCGGCGCCCGACGCTGACGACGAGCCCCGGGCTGAGGAGTCCGACTCCACCGACCCTGTGGCCGCCGTCGCCGAGCTCGGCATCGAGGTCGAGGGCACCGAGGACGACAGCCGCGAGGACGACAGCCGCGAGGACGACAGCCGCGAGGACGACCGGGAACCGGATGCCGCGGGCGATGTGCTCGCCGACGCCGACCCGACGGACGACGTCCCGGTCGTCGCCGAGGGCGAGCGCCCGACGGTCGCCCCCGACTTCGGACAGGGTGTGCTCGACGAACCGGCCGCGGCGGACAAGCCGTTCGCGCCGTCCTTCGATGAACTGCTCACCGTCGGGGACTCCACGGGGTCCCAGCGTCTCGCGCCCAACACGCTGATCTTCAACCCGGCACCCGGCGAGGGCTCGCTGTCGGGCCCTGTCGCCTCGACGGGGGAGATCCTCGTCACCGGATCCTACGAGCTGCCTCAGGGCCTCGGTTCGCAGGGGCACGCGCACGGCACGACGGACGGCAAGGATGTCGACGCCGTCCTCATCGACGGCGAGCTCCCTCCGGCGAGCTCGCCGACGCCGATCGCAGCCAGCTCCGCGGTCAGCACCATCAAGCCCGCCGGCGAGGTCATCCGCCCGCCCGCCCCGGAAAAGGGCAACAAGCTCATGCTCACCCTGGCCATCACGGCGGGTGGTCTGGCGCTCGCGCTGGCCGTCGCCCTGATCGTCGCCTTCACCACGAATGTGTTCTGATGCAGTCACCTGAAACCGCCGTGTCCATGCTCCAGATCGCCGCCGATGCGGCCGCGTCCAAGGGCGGCGAAGACCTCGTCGCGCTCAACGTGTCGGAGCCGTTGCCGCTCGTCGACATCTTCCTGCTCGTCACGGGAAACAGTGAGCGCAACGTCGCCGCGATCGCCGACGAGATCGAGGACAAGCTCGTCGAGGCCGGACACAAGCGTGTGCGCCGCGAAGGCCGCGCGGAGGCTCGCTGGGTGCTCCTGGACTTCGGCGACCTCATCGTGCACGTCTTCCACCAGGAGGAGAGGGTCTACTACGGCCTCGAACGCCTCTGGAAGGACTGCCCCGTCGTGCCGTTCGACCGCGCCGACGAAGACGCCGCCGACCGGGCCGCGGATCGCGCCTGACATGACGGTGCACCTCGTCACCGGTGCCGGATCCGGCATCGGTGAGGTCCTCGCTCACCGCCTCATCGAGCGCGGAGACGAGGTCGTGCTCCTGGCGCGAGACGCCGGTCGTGCGCGGGAGATCGCGGCGACGTTCCCCGGGGCGTCGACTCTCGTCGGCGATCTCGCTCAGCCGGCCCGCCTCTCCTGGGCGCTGTCGAAGCAGGCTCTCCCCGAGCGTCTCGACTCGATCGTGCACGTGGCCGGCGTCGTCGACCTGGGTTCCGTCGCCGATCTTCCGGCGGCGCTGTGGGAGCGGCAGCTCGCGGTCAACCTCGTCGGACCGGCCGAGCTCACCCGTCTGCTCCTCCCGCTGGTGCGCGTCTCGAAGGGACGTGTGGTGTTCGTGAACTCCGGCGCCGGCCTGCATGCGCATGCGGGCTGGTCGGCCTACGCGGCGTCGAAGCACGGGCTCAAGGCGCTGGCGGACGCCCTGCGTGCCGAGGAGAGCGACAACGGCGTGCGAGTGACGTCCGTGTACCCCGGACGCACGGCGACGCCGATGCAGGAGCGCGTGCATCAGCAGGAAGGGCGTTCGTACGATCCGGAGCGCTTCATCACGCCCGAGTCGGTCGCGACGATGATCCTCACCGCGCTCGACATCCCCGAGGATGCGGCGCTCACGGACGTCACGGTTCGCCCCGGACGCTGATCCGGTACTTCTCTTCTCGGTTCTGTCAAGGGTCTACGTCCGGCTCACCGTCGCCTGCATGATCTCTGTGGGGAGAGAGCAATGGAGGCTGACATGACCGGAGACCCAGATCCGAGATACGTGCTGAATCGCATCACCGCTTCCGAGTGGGTGATCAACGATCGGCGGTACGAGTCGAACGATCCTCGGCATGTGGTCGCCTGCGTCTACGAGTACGCGGACACCGAGGTGGAGGTGGTGTGGCTCCGCGATCTTCCGCTCGCGGCCCGCTACACCAACGCCTACGAGGTGCTCGAGGAGGTGGCGCGGGTGCAGGATCCGAGTCGCGCGACGCGGCCCATCGCGATCCCGCACCTCCCTCCGTTGATCGCGAGCTGAAGCTAGACGACGCGGCAGACCCGTCACGGGGCCTGCCGCGTCGCTCGTCGCACGGGCAGTCTGAGTTCAGACGGCGCCGGTCTGCGTTCAGACGGCGTCGTCCGGCGACTCCGCGGCTACGCGGTCGGCTTCGGCGCTGTCGACCTGATCCGGGTTCGCGTCCGTGTCGAGGACGGCTTCTCCGTCGACGTCGCGCTCGGGCACTCCGTCGCGGTCGTGCCCCTCATCGGGCAGCGGCACCAGAGGCGGTGTGGGTGTGGACATGATCGTCTCCTCTCGTCGATGTCCGCTCACGGTACGACGGCGGCTGCGCGCGGAGGAGTGTCTTGATTTCGCCCCGCCGGTGCAGTACCGGCTGTCGTGTCAGACGGTCTCCGGCCGCTTCTTGCGGAACGCGCGGGCGGGGGTGTGCGGTCCGTCCCACACCGTGATGATGCCCCAGGCCACCGCTGCGATCGGCACGGAGAGCACCGCGCCGACGATCCCGCCGAGGATGGTGCCGGTCGTCAGGGCCAGGAGGATCACCAGGGCGTGCAGCTTCAGCGAGCGCGCCATGACCACCGGCTGCAGGAAGTTCCCCTCGAGCTGGTTCACGAGCACGACGATGCCGACGACGATCAGTGCCGCGACCGGCCCATGGGTCACGAGGGCCACCAGCGCCGCCAGGATGCCTGCCGCGGTGGCTCCGACGAGGGGGATGAACGCCGTGAGGAAGACGATGACCGCGAGCGGCAGGGCGAGGGGGATCTGGAGGATGGCAAGACCCACTCCGATGCCGACGGCATCCGCCGCGGCGACGATGGACGTACCGCGGATGTACCCGCCGAACACGTCGACCGTCTTGTCGCCGATGCGCCGGGCGCGCTCGTAGCTCTCGCCGGTGAAGGGGCGGAGCAGGAACTCCCAGATGCGCGGCCCGTCCTTGAGGAAGAAGAAGAGCACGACGATCATCAGCGCGAGTCCGGTGAAGAAGCTCGCCGTCGCCGAGACGCCGGCCAGGGCTCCACGACCGAAGGAGGCGCTGGTGAGGAAGTCCCCGGCGCTGGCCCAGACATCGTCGAGATCGACGGAGGCGAGGTCGAAAGGCAGGGTGTTCAACCAGGCCGTGACCTGCGCGATGCCGTCGGTCGCCGAGTCGACGAGGTCATCCCACTGGGACCGGACCGTCAGGACGATGACCCACACCACGCCCCCGAGGATCGCCAGGATGCCGATGAGGGAGATCCAGGTCGCGAGGATCGAAGGGACACCGCGTCGCCGCATGAACGCGACGAGCGGATGGATCGCGCACGCGAGGATGAGCGCGATCGTCACGGGGATGAACACCAGGGACAGCTGGGTGATGACCAGCACGCCCACGGCGACGAGGGTGAGAACCGCCAGCGTCTGCAGGCTGCGGGTCGCGGCGAGGCCGAGGCCCTTGGACCACAGCCCGGGTTCCTTCGTGAGGCCGATCTCGGTCGACATGGTCTCCGGTCGTCGGAACAGTCCCAGCACGTGCATCCTCCCGCTCTTCGGCGCGTCAGGGGACGATCGCCGGCCTCGTCTTTCTATCCGGCGCCGGGACCGAAGGCAAGCCCCTGGCGCGCGCGCCGCCGAACCGGCCAGGATGTCGGCATGTCGCCGCCGGTGCGACGGGAAGAGGTTCGCAGATGACCGATCAGACACCCACCCAGCGCGTGGCGGAGCTCATCAAGGATTTCCGCTTCGCGATGCTCACGACGCGGAACGCGGAGGACAGGCTCGTCGCCCACCCGCTCACGGTCCAGGAGTCGGAGTTCGACGGCGATCTGTGGTTCCTCGTCTCCACGAACGCGACCTTCGTCGTCGACATCGACGCCGATGACCGCGTCGGCGTCTCGCTCAGCTCCAAGGACTCCTGGGTGTCGCTGTCGGGGCGAGCCCAGCTCGTGGAGGATCGGGCGAAGATCCACGAGCTGTGGAACCCCGTCGTCGAGGCGTGGTTCACGAACGGCCCGGACGACCCCGATGTCGGCCTCCTGAAGTTCACCGCCGAGACCGCGGAGTACTGGGACAGTCCCGGCGGTCGGCTCGCATCGCTGTTCAGCTTCGTGAAGTCGAAGATCACGGACGAGCCGTACGACGCCGAGAACGAGACGGTGCGGCTTCCCGAGCACTGACCCGGCGTCCGCGACGCCGCCTCAAGACGGCACCGCGGTCGTGACCGTCCTGCCGTCCACGAGACGCACGTTCTCGTGCATGAGTGGCAGGTGCGTCTGATCGTGCGTCACCAGCAGGGTGGAGGTGTCCCGCTCGTCGGTGAGGCGCAGGATGAGGTCGATGATGGCCGCTCCGCGCTCCTGATCGAGCGCGCTCGTCGGCTCGTCGACGAGGAGGACACTCGGTTCGTTCATGAGCGCGCGTGCGATGTTGACGCGCTGCCGTTGGCCGCCGGAGAGCTGATGAGGCCGCTTGTCCCGGTGCTCGCCGAGACCGACCTCCTGGAGCAGGGCGTCCGCCTGCGCTGCCGCGGCGCCCGCCTTCCGGCGATCGGGGCCGTCGAGCCGGCTCATCACGATGAGCTGTTCGCGAGCGGTGAGCGACGGGATGAGGTTCGACTGCTGGAAGACGATTCCGATGCGGTCGCGCCTCAGGGCCGTCGCGTCGCGCGGGCTCAGGCCGATGACGTCGACGCCGTCGATGAGGAGCTCCCCGGCATCGGGCCGGATGAGGGTCGCGGCGACGGCCAGCAGGCTCGACTTCCCGGAACCGCTCGGTCCGCTGATGCCCGTGACCGTGCCAGGGCGAGCGATCAGGGAGACGTCGTCGACGGCGGTCACCCTTCCCTCCCCGTCGGGAAAGGTGAGGGTGATGTGGTTCAGACGGATCATCGGTTGCTCCCGAGGGCGGTGAGGGGATCGGCGGATGTGACGGACCGGAGCGCGAAGGCTGCGCCGGCGAGGCCGAGGACGGTCATGATGACGCCCGGGACGAGCGTGGTGATCGGACTCAGCAGGAAGGGGAGCGCGCGTCCTGCGAGCAGCCCGAGCAGGGTGACGATGCCGAGACCGACCCCGATGCCTGCGACCAGCACGATCGCGGCCTGTCCGATCGCGTCTCGGACGAGGGACCGCGTGCTGGCGCCGAGGGCCTTGAGGACGGCGATGTCGGCTGTGCGCTGCATCGTCCAGACCGTGAAGAACGCGCCGATGACGAGCGCTGAGATGCCGAACAGCAGGGCGACCATGAGCAGGAGCGAACCGATCTCGGATCGGAAGGAGCTGAGGGCGGTCAACGATCCCAGCATCGTCTCCGAGGTCGTGGAGTTCGCGGCGTCGGCGGCGCTCCAGTCCGGCGCCCCGCTGACGACGAGGACGGTGGCGTAGGCGTCGGGCGTTCCCGTGGCTGTGGCGAGGTCCTGCCAGTCCTGCAGCGTCGTACGCACGACGGGCGTGTGGCTGTACCACCCGTCTCCGCCGATCGCCTCGACCGTGAACGGCATTCCCCCGACGGTCACCTCGTCGCCGATCACGACGTCGAGCGCCTCGGCTGCGGGCTCCGAGAGGGAGACGCGTCCGCCGTGCGCCGGCGCGTCGTCGTCGGGTCCGACGCCGAAGACGGCGACCGCGGCCCGGTCGGTGGCGCTCTCCGCTCGGGTCTGGGTGATGCCCACCGGACGGACGGACGTCACCCCCTCGGTCGTCGCCCACTCCGACGCCTGTCGTTCCGAGACCGAGGAGTCGGCGAAAGCGGGCGCGTCCCCGGAGGCGGGGGCGGAGAACACGATGCGATCGCCGGAGAGGGCGAGCACGGCAGAGACGTTCTGCGTGGCCAGGCCTCCGGTGAGTCCGCTGAGGAACCCGACGAGAACGGTGATGAGAGCGACGACCGCGCCGATCAGGATGAATCGGCCGCGGGCGAAGCGGAGATCGCGTAATGCGACGAACATGGTGACTGCCTTTCCTGTCGCCGAACCGGAGACGATCCCACTCTCGTCGTGACGAGGAGTCCGGTCATCCGTCGGCGGGACGGCGGTGCGCGACCGGAAGGCGGAGCCCCGGATCGTCCTTTCGGACGATGCCCCCCACCCCCGCCCTGCTTAGACTTCGACGTATGGCCCACACCGCTCTCACTCCGGTCTTCGTGGGCCTTCGGACGGGGCTGCACGTCCTCTTCTCGACCCTGCTCGTGCTCGTCATCGCTCGCGCGGTCCTCGACCCGACGCCGGCGAGCGCCGCGGTCGTCGCGGGAGCCATCGTGTTCGGAGCCACGTACGGCGCGGGAACCCTCCTGGCCGGACCGGCGCGGGTCTCCCGATCTCGTCGTCTGCTGCGCCGGGGCTGGCTGGCGCTCCTCACCGCGGAGTGGCTGGTGCTCGTCTGGCTGATCGCGGACGCCGCGTACCTGGTGTTCCCGCTCTTCTTCCTGTTCCTGCATCTGCTCGGCCGCTGGTGGGGTTCGGCCGCCATCCTCGCCTCGACGGTGCTGGCGATCTCCGCGCTTGGATTCCACAGCGGCTGGAGCGTCGGCGGGGTGGTCGGACCGGTCGTCGGCGCCGGGGTCGCGATCCTCATCGGCCTGGGGTATCAGGCGCTGGCGCGGGAGGCCGCGCAGAGGGAGGCGCTGGTCGAGGAGCTGCTGGCGACTCGGGGACTGCTCGCCGCGACGGAGCACGAGTCCGGTGTGCTCGCCGAGCGTGCCCGTCTCGCCCGGGAGATCCACGACACCCTCGCGCAGGGCCTGTCCAGCATCCAGATGCTGCTGCATGCCGCGGAGCGCGCCGATGCCGGTGCGGGCCGACCGGGCATCGAGCACATCCGTCTCGCCCGTGAGACCGCGGCAGCGAATCTGGCCGAGGCCAGGCGGTTCATCCGCGAGCTCACCCCGCCGCAGCTCGAGGACCAGACATGGGGAGGGGCTCTGCGTCGACTCGCGGCGGAGGAGTGGGCGACCCACGGACTCGATGTGCGGGTGCGGGTGCCCGACACGCTCGTCCTGCCCATGCACCTGCAGACCGCGCTGCTGCGGATCACGCAGGGTGCGATCGCCAACGTCATCCAGCACGCGGGAGCGACGACCGCCACCGTGACGGTGTCCGTCGAGGGTGACGATCTCCGCTTCACGGTCGCGGACGACGGGTCGGGATTCGACAGGGATCTCCCTGCGCAGCTCCGCACGGAGCGATCGGATTCGTTCGGACTGCGCGCCACGGCGGAGCGGGTGGAGCAGCTGGGCGGGACGCTGCGCATCGACACGGCACCCGGACAGGGCACGACCCTCACCGTCGACCTGTCGCTGGCGGAGTTCGCATGATCCGGCTGGTGATCGCCGACGATCATCCCATCGTCCGCGCCGGCCTCACCGCATTGTTCGGACAGGAGTCCGACTTCGAGGTCGTCGGCGAGGCGGACACACCCGATGCGGCGGTGAGGGCGGCCGCACGGGAGAACCCCGACGTCGTTCTCATGGACCTGCAGTTCGGTGCCGGCCGGAGCACGGGTGGTGCGGAGGCGACGCGTCGCATCCGCGCCCTCGACGCCGCACCGTACGTGCTGATCCTGACCAACTACGACTCCGATGCCGACATCCTCAGTGCGATCGAGGCCGGGGCCAGCGGGTACCTGCTCAAGGACTCGCCGCCTCACGAGCTCGCCGCTGCCGTGCGTGCTGCCGCGGCGGGGGAGAGTGCGCTCGCACCGGTCATCGCGTCTCGCCTGCTCGATCGGGTACGCGCCCCCCGCGTCAGTCTCAGCGGCCGGGAGATCGAGGTCCTCGAACTCGTCGCCGCCGGGCGGTCGAACAGCGAGATCGCCGAGCAGCTGTTCATCGGCGAGACGACCGTGAAGTCGCACCTCGCTCACATCTTCTCGAAACTCGACGTCAGCTCCCGCACGGGCGCCGTCTCGGCGGCACGCCGGAAGGGCATCCTGAGATAGAGCCCCGACGTCTCAGCGGCAGAGGCGGAGCGGCGATCGCCGTGCGCTCCGGGAATGAGAAAACCCGCGATCTCTCGCGGGTTTCTTGGTGGACCTGAGGGGACTCGAACCCCTGACCCCCTGCATGCCATGCAGGTGCGCTACCAGCTGCGCCACAGGCCCAGAATCGTTCCGGGACTCCCGGAGCAACGAAGAACAGCGTACTACACGCGTGACGTGCAGCACGAATCGAGGTCGATGTCCCGGGCGCGTCGCGGAGCGCCGGCGGCTCGTGCGGAACAAGCGCGTCGACGGCGCTGTTGAAGAGACCGTGAGCATCCTCGACAGCGTCGTGATCGGCGCGGGGCAGGCCGGACTCTCGGCCTCCTACCACCTGACGCGTCTCGGCATCCGTCACGTGGTGCTCGACGCCGACCGGCGTCCGGGCGGCGCATGGCAGCATCGGTGGGATGCGCTCACCATGCGCGATGTGCACGGGGTCGCCGAGCTGCCTGACGACGCCCCTCCCGCCCGCGACGCCGAGCGAGCCAACGTCGCCGTGCCCGCGACCTTCGCGGAGTACGAGCGGCGCCACGGGCTGCCGGTGATCCGCCCGGTCCGCGTCGACAGGGTCGAGGACGACGGGGGACTCCTCGTCGTCCGCGCCGGCGAGCGCCTGTGGCGCACGCGCACCCTCGTGAACGCGACGGGCACGTGGACGCACCCGTTCCTTCCGCACTACCCGGGCATGGAGACGTTCCTCGGCGAGCAGCTGCACACGGTCGACTACCCGGGACCGCAGGCATTCGTCGGCAAGCGCGTCCTCGTGGTCGGAGGGGGTGCGTCGGCCGTGCAGTTCCTCGGGGCGCTCGCGCCCCTCACCGACACCCTCTGGGCCACCCGCCGGGAGCCCGTCTGGCGCTCCGACGACTTCACCCCCGAGGCGGGCGCCGCGGCCGTCGCCCTCGTCGAGCAGCGCGTCGCGCGGGGGCTTCCGCCGGAGAGCGTGGTCAGCGTCACCGGCCTGATGCTGCGCCCCCAGGAGCGGGAAGCCGAGCGCCTCGGCGCGTTCGCGGCCCGCCGCCCGATGTTCGAGCGCATCGAACCCGACGGCGTGCGCTGGGCGGACGGCTCGTTCGAGCCCGTCGACGTCATCCTGTGGGCCACCGGATTCCGTCCGGCGATCGGCCATCTGGCTCCGCTGCACCTGCGCAGCGCGTCCGGCGGCATCCAGCTCGATCGCGAGGGCAGGGGCACGACCGCGGTCGCCGATCCGCGCGTGCAACTCGTCGGCTACGGGCCGTCCGCCAGCACGATCGGAGCGAACAGGGCGGGAAGGTCGGCAGCCACCGGGGTCCGACGTGCTCTTGCGACGCTGCGCCGACCGGAGGAGGAGCCCGCGCGCTCGTGATCCCTCCGACGCATACCTGAACGTCGTCTGAGCCGAAGGTCGCAACCGGAGCGTAGGGTGAGGGCATGTCGCGCATCATCGTCTTCGGCGGCCACGGCCGCATCGCACTGCTGCTCGCCCCTCTCCTCGTCGCCCGCGGCGACGAGGTCACATCGGTGATCCGGAACCCGGATCACGTCGCGGACGTCGAGAAGACGGGGGCCCGCGCTCTCGTCGCCGACGTGGAGTCGCTCGACACGGCGGCTCTCGCGGAGATCATCCGCGATCACGACGCGGTCGTGTGGTCGGCCGGCGCCGGCGGCGGCTCGGCAGAGCGCACGTACGCCGTCGATCGCGACGCCGCCATCCGCACGATGGACGCCGCCGTCCATGCCGGGGTGCAGCGATACGTCATGGTGTCGTGGATCGGGTCGACGGAAGACCACGGCGTGCCCGAGGACTCCGACTTCTTCCCGTACGCGGATGCCAAGTGGGCGGCCGACGAGCACCTGCGCGGGACAGCGCTCGACGCCACCATCCTCGGCCCGGGAACCCTCACGTTCGACGATCCCACCGGGCGCATCGTCATCGATCCTGACGGCAAGGGCGAGGTGTCCCGCGCCGACGTCGCCGCGGTCATCGCCGAGACCGTGCCCAACCCCGAGACGTTCGGACGCACCATCCGGTTCGGCAACGGAGACGCCGACTCGGGCTTGGCCATCGTCGACGCACTCCGCGCGTGAGGCCGTGGGTCCGCGCCGGTTCGGGGGAGCAGCAGCCGCGCTGATCGCGCTGTGCCTCGCCGCCCCGTTGGCACTGACCACGTCGGCGACGGGTTCGGTCCGTCCTTCTGCGCCCGTCGCCAGCCCGGAAGCCGTCGCGGAACCGGGTTCGCCGCATGACGCGGCGGCCGAGCGGGTCGAGAGCATGTCGGTGCGGGAGCAGGCCGCGAGCGTGGTGATGGGGCACATCCCTTCGACGGATCCGACGGCGCTCGCCGCGTACATGCGGCAGGGGCTCGGGGGATTCATCCTCATGGGGGCCAACATCCCCGCGACAGAGGCCGAGCTCATGACCCTCACCGCTGCCTTGGCGACCGATCCCGCTCTTCCACCGCTCATCGCGATCGATCAGGAGGGCGGCATCGTCTCCCGGTTGCCCGCCGACGGATATCCCTCGTCGGAGACTCTGAAGTCGCGTCCGGCGGCGGAGAGCGGCGCGGCCTTCTCCGCGCGCGCCTCACTCGTCGCCCGCGCGGGGATCTCGGTGAACTTCGGAACGGTCGCCGACGTGACCGCCGATTCGTCCTCGTTCATCTACGGGCGTGCGCTGGGCGTCGACCCCGTCGCGGCGGCGGAGAGGGTCGCGGCGGCGACTGCGGCTCAGGAGCCGTTCGTCGCGTCGACCCTCAAGCATTTCCCCGGGCACGGGGCGGCCCCGGGCGATTCGCATCACGCCATCCCGACGACGGAGGAGACCACCGCGGAATGGCGGGAGACCGACGCGCGGCCCTTCGAGGCGGGCATCGACGCCGGAGCCTCGCTCCTCATGTTCGGGCATCTCGCCTACACGTCCGTCGACCCCGCGCCGGCGTCACTCTCCCCGCGCTGGCACGACATCGCGCGCGACGAGCTCGGCTTCGACGGCGTCATCGTCACCGACGACCTCGGCATGCTGCAGTCCTCCGGGGTCGCCGCTTATGCCGATCCCGTGACGAACGCGGTCTCGGCTCTGGTGGCGGGGAGCGACCTCGTTCTCATGATCGCCGGATCGACGGAGGAGACCGCGGGGCAGCTCGTCGACGGCATCACGCAGGCCGTCGACGCGGGGACCCTCGATGCGGCGCGACTGGCCGATGCGGCGACGCGCGTCCTGGAGCTGCGGCTGCGACTCAGCGCGGATGCCGCGACGTGGACGCTGTGTCCGGAGTGCGACCCGGCGGAGTGACGGCGTCAGGCGCTCAGGGCCTGCGCGTCCCCCTTCCACGCCTGCAGAAGTGCGGCCCTCAGCGCCGCTCCCCGCTCCGCGAAGACGCGTTGCTGCCGCACGTACTCCGCCTTGCCCTCGGTCGTCTCGATCGCCACGGGCACCACGTCCCACGCGGAGAGGTCGTAGGGAGCGGCCTGCATGTCGAGCAGACGGATGTCCCGAGCCAGTTCGAACGCGTCGAGCAGGAGCTCTCCCGGCACGAGCGGTCCGAGCTTCGTCGCCCACTTGTAGAGGTCCATGCCCGCATGCAGACACCCGGGCTGCTCGAACAGCGGCTGATCGGCACGCGTCAGTGCCGCACGATTGCGGGGAACGGCCTGCGGGGTGAAGAAGCGGAAGGCGTCGAAGTGGGTGCAGCGCAGGTCGTGGCTCTCCACCACCGCATCCGTTCCCTCCCGTCCGAGACGGAGCGGCACGGGGTGACGATGCTCGTCGGCCTGGTACACCATCGCCCACTCATGCAGGCCGAAGCATCCGAACTGTCCCGGACGTGAGGCGGTGCGCCGCAGCATCCGTTCGACGAGTCCGGCGAGCTCCGGCTTCTCCGCCTCGAACGAGCGCGCGTCGGGGATCGCGCCCTGCGCGGTGCGTCCGGGGGAGTACCACCGCCAGGGGAGACGCTCCCCGGCATCCTCCAGTTCCACGCCCGCCCCGGGATGCCAGCGACGCAGCTGCGCGGGCTTGAATCCGTAGTAGGTGAAGAGGAAGTCCCAGACGGGATGCTTCTCCCGCCGGGCGGCGCGTTCGCGGTGCGCGGCTGTCAGCGCGTCCGCTCGTGCCTGGTGCGCCGACTCCCGGCGCAGCCACTCGGACCTGGGGAGGGACATCTCAGCGCAGGACGCCGGCTTCGCCGAGCAGATCGCGCAGCCCAGCGCCGTCCTCCGCGCTCACCCAGGGGGCGACGTCTTCGGAGTGCGGCTCCCTGCCGGCGCGACCACCGGCGAGCACCGCTTCCGCCGGGAGGAGTCGCCGGATAGCGACACCGGCGACGGACGACGGGTGCTCCTCCATGAACTCGGAGTAGATCGCCTCGTCGTGCTGGCCGTCGTCGCCGATGAGGAGCCACTGCACGTGGGGGAACTGTTCGGCGAGACGCCGCAGGTTGGTGAGCTTGTGATCGCGGCCGCTGCGGAACCAGCGCTCGTGCGTCGGCCCCCAGTCGGTCAGCAGCATGGATCCGGCGGGGAAGAGGTGGCGACCGAGGAATCGGCGCAGGGTCGGGGCGACGTTCCACGCGCCCGTCGACAGGTAGATCATGGGGGCGCCGGGGTGGTCGCGCAGCACCTGGTCGAGGAGCACAGCCATCCCCGGCACCGGGATGCGGGCGTGCTCGTCGACGACGAAGGAGTTCCAGGCGGCGATGAAGGGGCGCGGGAGTGCCGTGACCATGACGGTGTCGTCGACGTCGGAGACCACCCCGAAGCGCGTCTCCGCCGAGACGATGAAGGCCGTCGTCTCGACCGGCTCCTGACCCTCGACCGAGAACGTGAACGTCTGCCATCCGGGCTCGAGATCGGCCTGCACCACCGCGTCGATCACACCGCCTCGGTCGGCGATGACGTGATGCACGGAGTCCCCGATCCGCACGGTCACCTTCGCGAAGCTCACCGGGATCCCGACGAAGCTGCGCCATCCGCGCACGCTCGCGAGCTCCCCGTCCTTCGTGCGGCGCAACGGCGGAACGATGAGCACCCGGCCCAGCACGCGGACCCAGCCAGGACCTCCGTAGCCGGGGAAGGGGAGAACCGTGGCGGTACGGCCGCGGCGGCGCGCCCTCTTCTCCCGCCACACGTGGAAGCGGTGCTCGAGACGGGCGAACCAGTGGATCCGGGGCGCCGGGGGAACGGAAGCCATTGCCTCAGTCTTTCATGCCCGTGCCGGTCTGCGCGTCCGACTCATCCCCCTCCAGGTGTCGCGACTCGAGACGGGCCAGCAGCTTCTTGCCGAAGAAGATGAGGAGGAGGAAGAGGGCGATGACCCCGACGAAGATGTACCCGGCGAAGTGCACCCGATCCACCAGCTCGCGGAAGCTGCCGGCCGCCAGTGACGTGATGCTGACGTACGCCGCCGCCCAGATGATGCAGGCGGGAGTGGTCCAGGCGATGAACCGCCGGTACGAGTAGTGGCTCATCCCCACGGTCAGGGGGACCAGTGAATGCAGCACGGGAAGGAACCGGGAGAGGAAGATGGCGATGCCGCCGCGTCGGGCCAGATAGTTCTCGGCCCGCACCCAGTTCTTCTCGCCCACGCGCCGTCCCACCCAGGAGCGGCGGATGAGGGGGCCGACCCACCGGCCCAGCCAGAACCCGATGCTCTCGCCGATCAGCGCGCCGATCACGACGGCGACGACCATCGCGAGAGCCTCCACCGGCCCGGAGACCCCCATCGAGGCGATGATGACGATCGTGTCGCCCGGCACGATGAGTCCGATGAGGATGCTCGTCTCCAGCATCACGGCGACCCCGGCGATGAGCGTGCGAGTGACCGGATCGATCGACTGGATCAGATCGAACAGCCACAGCAGCAGGTCGTCCACCCTCCGAGAATAGGGGAACGCCCCAGGCCTAGGCTGGGAGCGTGCCCGACCGCCCGACCGTCCGCCGTCTCCCCGTCGAGACCGACCCCGAGGCCGTCTTCCTCGCTCTGGAGAGAGAGGCGGACGACGTCTTCTGGCTCGATGCCGGCGAGGGGGCGACCGACGGGTGGAGCTTCGTCGGGACGGGTGCGCAGGACGCCGCTCCGCTCCCGGTACGGCTCGACGTCTCGGACCCGCCCGACGGGATGCCACCGCTGATCAGCGGATGGGTGGGCTGGTGCGACTACGACCACGGCGCTCGCCGGGCAGGGGCACCCGCCGACGAGACCGGCGACGAGCCCTCGTGGATCCGGGTGACGCGCCTCGCCGCGTTCGATCATCGCAGCGGCGAGGTGTGGGTCACGGCAGAGGCGGAGGACCTCGACTCATGGGCCGACGCCGTCTCGGCCGCGACGACCGCCGGGTCAGCCCCGGCGCCCGCCGCCACCCCCACGACGGCCGTCGCCCGCCACCGGCCCGACGAGTACGCGGCGCTCATCGGACGCTGCCGCGACCTCATTCGCGCCGGCATCGCCTACCAGCTCTGCCTCACGACCCGCTTCACCGTGGACGGACACCACGACCCCGTGGCGACCTACCGGCGCCTCCGTCGCATCACCCCCGCCCATCACGGCGGATTCGTGCGGATCGGCGGACGATCCCTTCTCAGCGCCAGCCCCGAGCAGTTCCTCCACGCCGAGCACGGCATCATCCGCACCCGACCCATCAAGGGAACCCGTCCGCGCGGACGAGACGAGAGTGAAGACGCCGCGCTCGCCGCAGAGCTCGCGGTCGATGTCAAGGAGCGCGCCGAGAACGTCATGATCGTCGACCTGATGCGCAACGACCTGTCACGGGTATGCGAGCCGGGGTCGATCCGGGTCGACGCACTCTGGTCGGTCGAGACCTACCCGGCCGTGCATCAGCTGGTGAGCACGGTGAGCGGCACGGCGTCGACGGGGACCACGGTGGCCGACCTCCTCGCCGCCGCCTTCCCCGCAGGCAGCATGACGGGAGCGCCGAAGCTGTCGGCGATGACGCGGCTGCACGAACTGGAGGGGGCGCCGCGGGGGGTGTACGCCGGCTGCTTCGGTTTCGTCGACGACCGTGGCTCCCTCGACCTCGCCATGGTGATCCGCAGCATCGTCATCGACGCCGAGAGCGCCGCCGTCGGAGCGGGAGGCGGGATCACCTGGCGGTCCGTCGCTGCGGCCGAGGTCGCCGAGGTCGCCGTCAAGGCGAGGGCCCCGCTCGCCGCACTCGGCGCGGAAGTGCCCGCGGCCTGGGCTTCCGATATCCTGAGCTGATCCCTTTTCACCTCCAGATTGGTCGTGCGTTCGTTGTCTGAGAACCTGTCCACCTCTCCCGCCGACGACGAGCTGTCGTCGGCGCATGCGATCCAGGCCAAGTGGCAGAAGTACTGGGCGGAGAACGACACGTTCCTCACCGGCGGCGACGACGACACGCGCCCCCGGCGCTACGTCCTGGCGATGTTCCCGTACCCCTCCGGCGACCTGCACATGGGGCACGCGGAGAACTACCTCTACTCCGACATCGTGGCGCGCTTCTGGCGGCACCGCGGACACAACGTCCTGAACCCCATCGGATGGGACTCGTTCGGCCTGCCCGCCGAGAATGCGGCCATCCGCCGCGGCGCCGACCCGCGCGAGTGGACCTACCAGAACATCGCGCAGCAGAAGGAGGGCTTCCAGGCCTACGGCGTCTCCTTCGACTGGAGCCGTGTGCTGCACACCTCCGACCCCGAGTACTACCGCTGGAACCAGTGGCTGTTCCTGAAGCTGCACGAGCGGGGCCTGGCCTACCGCAAGAAGAGCCCGGTGAACTGGTGTCCTCACGACCAGACCGTGCTCGCGAACGAGCAGGTCATCGACGGCCGGTGCGAGCGCTGCGGGCACGAGGTCGTGAAGAAGAAGCTGACCCAGTGGTACTTCCGCATCACCGACTACGCCGATCGACTGCTGGACGACCTGAATCAGCTCGAAGGGCGCTGGCCGCA
>JAAIGE0100437825.1_pt1 | contig 20891 bp, 24 predicted proteins | sample 6487951 | NCBI WGS metagenome assembly JAAIGE01 (sample SAMN13974128, study PRJNA590717) | phyllosphere metagenome | biome: tomato field; feature: multiple bacterial spot infested tomato fields; material: tomato leaves; isolation source: leaves from tomato fields | host: Solanum lycopersicum ...
ACAGCTTGCCCGGCCGGTGCTCGTCGGACGGACGTCCGTCATCGAGGATGGCATCGCCCGGCTCGGCCTGCGGATCCGGATCGGCGAACACATCGAAGTATTCGATCCGACGGTGGACACGGATGTTCTCGTCACGCTGCAGGAGCGCTATGTGGATCTCGTTGAGCGGCGAGGCGTCACACCGCAGACCGCGCGCCGGCGTCTGCGCCAGCAACCGACCGTCGCCGCCGCCATGCTGCTTCAGGCAGGCCTTGTGGATGCCGCGCTCTGCGGCACGCCGGCGGACTGGTCGCAGGAAACACGGCTGGCGCTAGAAATCATACCCAAAGCGCCAGGCGTCGGGCGCGTGTCGGCATTGACGGCACTCATCCATAGCCAGGGCACGCTGTTCTTTGCAGACACCCACCTCAATGTCGATCCGAATGCCGAGCAGATCGCGGAGCTGACGCTGATGGCGGCGGAGCAGATCCGGCGCTTCGGTATCACGCCTACCGTCGCCCTGACCTCGCATTCAAATTTCGGAGCGTCAAAATCCCCGAGCGCCCGGAAGATGCGGGAGGCGCTCGCAATCCTGAAGAGCACCGCTCCCGACCTTGACATAGACGGGGAAATGCACGCGGATGCCGCGATCAATCCCGCCATTCGGGCGAGAGCAATATCGAAAAGCACACTGGACGGCGCGGCAAACCTTCTGGTCATGCCATCCCTCGACGCCGCCAATATTTCTCTGACACTGCTCACCTCGGTCACCAAAGGTGTCGCGGTCGGCCCGCTGCTCCTTGGCTTGTCCAAGCCGCTCCACGTCCTGGTGCCGTCGACCACAACCCGGGGCATCGTCAATATGACGGCGCTGGTGGTCACCGAGAGTGTCAGCAACCGGACGGGAGACGAAAGCTTTGGCGGCGGATAGCCCGACGGCGAGAGAGCCATGATAAGGAATAATCGGAGAGACTCATGACCAGAACGCCCCGACGTGTCGTCGTAAGCGCACGCTCCTTCGACGAAACCGCCGCGTCCTACCTGCGAGAGAGCGGATGCGAAGTCGACCACATTCCCCTGCCGCCGGGTAGCAATGACGGAAGCCTCGACACCGAGGCGTTGGCCGAACGGCTGGACGGTGCGGAAGGCTGGATCGTGGGACATGCGCACGTCACATCCGCATTACTCGCACGATTGCCGCATCTGAAGATTATCGCGAGGGCAGGGGTCGGTTATGAGCGCGTCGATCTGGAGGCGGCTCGCAAGGCCGGAATGGTTGTGACGATTGCAGCCGGCGGCAATGACTCATCCGTTGCGGATCACACGATCGGCTTGATGCTTGCTGTCCTTCGCCGTCTCCGGGAGTCCCGGATCAACATGGAAAATGGGAATTGGACCATCCTGACCAGCGCTGATCTTCACCTGAAGACCGTGGGCATCATCGGGCTCGGCCGCGTCGGACAAAGCGTTATTCGCCGGTTGAAAGGCTTCGATGCCCATGTCCTGGTCAACAGCCGCTCACCCGATCCCGAGTATGCCGCGGTAAACGGTCTCTCCTTCGTCGATCTCGAAACGCTTCTGCGCGAGAGCGATATCGTGAGCATCCACGCTCCGCTGACGCCGGCAACGCGCTTTCTGCTCGATGCCGAGGCGTTCAGCCGGATGAAAAAGACGGCAATCCTGATCAATGTCGGCCGTGGCGGGCTTGTCGACGACCGGAGCCTGCTCGATGCTCTCGTCGAGAAAAGGATTGCGGGCGCGGGTCTGGATGTGTTCGTAAGCGAGAGCGACCCGGCGTTCAAGCCGGTCACCGAAAAGCTCCTCGCTCTGGCCAATGTCGTCGCCACGCCTCACTCCGCCGCATCGTCGGCGGAGGGTCTCGCCCGGACCAACCTCCTTGCCGCGCGTGCTGTCATGACGGTCCTGGAGGGCGGTCAGCCTCCTGCCGGCCAAGTGGTTGCGGATGGACGGACGCTGCTGGAGAAGAGCGGAGCCTAACGGGCTTTGTAAGCGCGGGTGCCGCCTGCTCGCGGCATCCCGGGCAATGGTGGCCCGCGTTCAGCTCAGGATACGCGGATCGAGTCCGTACTGGGGCGGTGCGCGAAGGTGGTCGCGCAGGGTCGCCCCTTCATAGTCGCGGTGAAACAGGCCGCGCTCCTGCAGGAGAGGGACCACTCCGTCTACGAGTGCATTGATGCCGTCCTCGTAGACGTCGGGCGACAGCCAGAAGCCGTCCGCCGCACCCGCCTCGAACCAGGCCTGCATATGATCGGCAGCTTCGACCGCAGGTCCGGCAATGACGGGGTGGTAGTCGATCACGCCGTGCGCCAGAATATCCCGCAGGCTCCAGCCCTCTTGCGCAATTTTCAGGGCATGCGACGAGCGGGGATCGCGCGGAGACGGGCGAGCAGCCGAGAGTTGAGATCGTGACAGCGGCTCATCGAGGCTGTCCGGGTCAAGCTGTAAGCGCAGCATCTGGCCGAGATATCCGACACGTTGCGGGAAGGTTTGCCCGCTCACGGCAATTCGGCGATCGAGCCCGCTCCGTCTGTCGGACGTGATCGTCGTCATCAGACCCGGAAAGAACTTGACGTCGTCAGGATCTCGACCGACCCGCTCCGCCGCATTCCGGAGTGCCGTGCGCTGGGCGCGCGCCGCTTCGATCGTGTAGACCGCGCCGATCACCCCGCTTGCATATCGAGCAGCGACTTCCAGACCCTGGTCGCCGCCGCCAGCCTGAAAGATCACAGGCTGTCCCTGTTCGGATGGCGGGAGCGGCAGTGGGCCGCTGGAACCGACATGGCTTCCGTGCAGGTTGATGGGCTGGATCCTGGAAGCGTCCGCGAAGCGGCCGGACGCGGCGTCGTGCAGCCACGCGTCCTTCTCCCAACTGCCCCAGAGGGCCTGAACGATCTGGATCGACTCGTGCAGCCTCTGATATTTTTCGCCGCGGGGCGGAAGATTGCGACCGTAATTGGCGGCGATCGCCGGGTCGCTGCTAGGGACCGCATTCCAACCCGCCCGACCATGGCTCATCAGGTCGAGGGCTTTGAACTGGCGCGCCAGATTATAGGGCTCGTTGAACGTGCTTGAACCAGTTGCGACCAGCCCGATCCGTTCAGTGCCTCGCGCGACGGCGGCCAGTGTCATCATCGGATCGACGTTGATCATCGGAGCTTCGGTTTCGACATTGCCCGTCAGCACTGGAAAGTCCGGCATGAACAAAAATTGAAACTTGCCGCGTTCCGCTGCCTGGGCGTATCTGACCTGGCTGTCGAAATTCGTGTAATTCTTCGGGTCCACCCCCGGCATTCGCCACGCACCCGGCTGTGAACCGTAGCCATTCCCGAAAAGCATGCCGATGATCATTTGCCTGGTCATGATTATCCCCACGGCTGTTTGCCGTCCATGTTCCGCTACCCTTAAGATGCGGCTCTAATTTTTAGAGGGTTCTTCCGCCTCCATGGTGAAGGTGCCCGCACGAACAGCCCTGTTCTCGACGTCAAGCTTCGGACCGGTCGCGGTCTCGCAAGACTTGACCGGCCTCTCTCGTTCGTCGGAATGCAGAGGTCGTTGCGGCAGTATGCGTGCATCAGGTTGGTTCAGAAGCAGTGGCCGGCGACCACTTAACAACGTCGCCGCCCACTGCGTAGCTGCCACCTTTGGCCTTACATGTAGATCGCCCTGTTCAGGTTCACGAGATAATCTCCAAACGGTCCTTTCTGGCCACTTTCGATCCTTTCCTGAAACGCAGCGGCGGCAAGGTCGCGTCGCTTCGGAAGTCGGCTTTTTTCAGCCGAAGCCAAAGCATCCGGCATTTCGTCGCGTGTCAGGTTGGTGCAATATGCCGGCGAACCAGGTTGCTGCCGCCAGGACTCTGCAATTGCGCCGGCATCGAAAGCTGTGAACCCGGTGGCTTCGACCAGCGTCATGCCAACCTTGCGGTCACGATCATCGTCGGCTGCCACGGGAATAGCGATCCTCTCAGGGTCAACTTCGGCCTTGTTTTTAAGCGCAAAAGATTCTGTACCGATCGCGTTCCACGCTTTCACGATTGGACGACCAAGGTGCTCGCTGACCCAAATGCTTTCGACTTTACCCTGTTCGAGTTCTTCGATCTTGCCGTCGCGCATCGGGTAGTAGTTCGACGTGTCGATAACGACCGTGTCTGTCGGCAGAGACGATACCAGCGAGGCGATGTCGTCAATGCGGTTGAGAGGAATCGAAAGTATCAAGGCTTCCACATCCACGACCGCTTCCTGGACCGTCACTGCACGGGCACCGGAAGAAAGCACGTCTGCATCGATCGTCTCTGGTCCGCGCGAATTGGCGACCTTGACGTCGTGTCCTGCCGCACTCAAGCGCTGTGCGATGGTTTTGCCGATATTGCCGACACCGATGATACCTATTTTCATGTCATTATCCTTTTCGTTTAGGTCGTCCGGCAATGGGGAGACCATCGCGGCGTCCATGCTGACGTGTTTGCCGCATGGACTTTGTCTTGAAACGTTTGCATTTTGCGCCACTAGCCACTGTAGTTGCTGCCACTCCGAATAGTAGGTATAACTAGCACAGTGGGCAAGAACCTACCAAAAAGTGGGTAGCATTCCTGGAGGTAAGTATGGCAAAAGAGCGTGACTGGCGCTGTGACGATCCGAAACAACAGCTGATTTGGGCCGCGGCGACAAGGGATGCGCTGCAGGTGCTTGAGGGCAAGTGGAAAATTGTCATTATCTGCCAGCTGTTTGGCGCGAAGGGGCCGCTCAGATTTTCCGAACTCGAGAAGCGTGTAGAGGGCGTGAACCAGAAGATGCTGATCCAACAACTCAAGGAGCTGGAAAAAGACGGTATTGTGACGCGAACTGTGTTCCCTCAGGTTCCGCCTCGGGTCGAGTACGCGCTCAGTGAGATGGGGATCGCACTTGGCCCATCCATGGCGGAGTTGATAGACTGGGCGTTTATGCGGCGGGATGCACGCGCATTGGTCGGCGATGAGTAGCACCGGACGCGGAGACGATGGCCACTGGCCCTCACTTGAATAACTCAGGCTTTATCCGGTGTTGCAACAGCTTGACCTTGGCTTTTCCTCGCCATGGCCCAAGCGCAAGTGGATCAGCAGCAAACCAATGCATGTCGGCCTTAAAGGGTTCAGACTGACGCAAAGAGTGAGCGATGCGGAGTGGCCCCGCTTACGAAGTTGCTAGCCGTCCGTCCTCAAGTTTCCGTTTAGACAGTGCGGCCAAATCGTTCTCCAGCAACAATCTGGCTGCTTCACGGTTGGCACGGACAATCTCCTGGTCAGGAATGGACTGTGCCATCACGAACGAGCCTTGGATCAACGAGAGGATCTGGATGACGGCTCTCTTTGGGTCACCCAAAGCGAGTGGCTCAATAAGCGATGCAACGAATTCATGCAGTTCCTTGAAATACTCGGCAATTGTCGCCTGCACCTCCGGGGTGTTCGCCTCGGGTCCGAACTCTGCAAGGCCTCTCGCAAACGAGCAGCCGCGGAAAGTACGCGCCTGGAGGGGTTCATCTATCGCGTCGAAAATTGCGAGGACACGTTCGACAGTAGACAGATCAGGCTTTTCCGTCGCGGTCCTGAGCATCTTGAACCAGATGGCTCTCGTGTCGCGCAGATAGGTCGCGATGAGGGCAGCTTTCGAGGGGAAGTGCTTGTAGAATGTCATCTTCGCCACGCCGCTTTCAGCGATGATCCGGTCTATTCCGACAGAGTTGATGCTGAGCCGGTAAAACAGGTCCGAAGCAGTTCTCAAGACGCGCTCTCGTGGGGCTAACTCGTCAAGCGATCGCCCATCTACATTCCCAAACTCACCGAGCGTTTGCATTTTTTCGATGTCCCAGATTCTTCAACATACATAGACAGACTATTCTGTAATTTTTAGTATTGCAAATACATACAGGTCTGTCTATTAATAATCCCCGATCAGTGGATCTTCAAAAAGAAAGAGTGACGATGAGCGGAAAAGTTGTTGTTGTGACCGGCGCGAGCAGTGGGTTCGGAAACCTCACGGTATTGGAACTTGCAAGGCGGGGCCATACGGTGGTTGCGACCATGCGAGACGTCGATGGAAGAAACGCCAAAGTTCGACAGGTCCTGATCGACACAGCAGAATCCGAAGGGCATGGGCTGCAAGTTCTTGAAATGGACGTCGCCGACGAAGCTTCGGTCAATTCCACGATCAACCAGGTGGTCAAGCAACACGGAAAGATCGATGTTCTGGTCAACAACGCCGGACTGATGCCTGTCGGGATCACGGAAGCCTACACAGTGGCTGACATCGAACGGCTCTTTGCGGTCAATTTCTTCGGCGCCGTACGGGCAGACCGCGCCGTTCTGCCGCATATGCGTGCCGCTGGCAGCGGGCTCCTTGTTCACGTGACGTCCCTGATGGGGCGGGTGGTCTTCCCATTCTTCGGCACCTACTCCGCAAGCAAGTTCGCGCTTGAGGGGCTCGCGGAGGCCTATCGCTATGAACTGAAGGGCTTTGGAATCGACTCCGTCATCGTTGAACCGGGGCCGTTCCCAAGCAACCTCATCTCGTCGAGCCCGGAGCCATCCGACCAGACGGTGCTTGCGTCCTACGGAGAGGTCGCGGCGATCCCGGGCCAGATCAAGGCGCACGCAACCGATGGACAGGACGAGACCAATCCCCCACGCCCCCAACGCGTTGCCGATGCCATCGCGCAACTGGTTGAAGCCACGGAGCGGCGTCCCTTGCGCACGGTCGTCATGCCCGAAGGTCTGGACTTCGGTGTTCATCGACTGAACGAGGCCGTACTCCCTATTCAGAACGATTTACTGACCTCGTCCGGCATGTCACAGATGCTGTGAACGGAGCCTGACGATGAGCACACTCTACAGCACGAACGTCACAGCAATCGGTGGCCGCAGCGGCACCGTCCGCAGCGAGGATGGTCTTCTTGATCTTCCGCTGGCTTTGCCCACGACCATGGGCGGCAAGGGCGGTGCGACCAATCCGGAGCAACTGTTCGCGGCCGGCTATGCGGCCTGCTTCGAAAATGCGGTGATCCACGTCACACGCAACAAGGCGACCAGGGTGAAGGATAACGACATCGTGGTGGTGGCCGAAGTGGGCTTGTCACCAAATGGCAGCGGTGGTTTCGTTCTTACAGTGGCGCTCGACGTTACGATCACCGGAGTCGATCAGGCGACGGCTGAGGAGATTGTGGAGACGGCGCATGCGACATGCCCCTATTCAAACGCGGTGAGGGGCAACATCGACGTGGCCATAACCGTTACGACGAGCTGAAGTCGATGCGGGAGGCGGACATAAACGAGAAGGGCGACAAGGCGTTGTGCCCCGATCTGCAACTCCGGCTCCCCCATACGCGCGTCAACGGATGACGTAGCTCCAATTCCGCCCGTGATCGACCGCGTTCTCGATTTTGATCGAACCCGCGCAACCTTCGACCGTCTTACATACCGAACCGGTTTTGCAAGATCGGCATTTGCAACTGACCGGGTCTTCGACTCTCAAGGAGATTTTAGCATGCCTACTTATGCAATTTTCATTCAGGAACGCAGCCGTAATGCAGCTGAACTGCAGACATATTCCGAAATGTTGAAGCCTCTGCTGGGAAAATCAGGAGCGACAGTACTTGCCGTGCACGGTCCTCTGGATGTGCTCGAGGGGGCCGCTCCGGAAGGAGTCGTCATGGTCAGCTTTCCGACTATGGAAGCGGCACGCGCCTTTTACGACAGTCCCGAATACCAGGCTGCCGTAAAACACCGGTTTCTCGGTGCGGACTATAGGTCCTTCATCATAGGCGGGATCAACTAGGTCGGCTCCACATCCAGCCAACGAAATTCGTCAAATGATGCCCCGCACTTCGTTGCAATATTTTGATAATCGACGTGTTCGGCCCTCGTGAATAGCAGTTCCATAAACCGCGTTATGCAACTTATACTTGTTTTAGAATCTTTACAAATCTATTGCGAGCACCTCGTGACCTGTCCTACCTGACACATTACGGAGTAAAATATGCAACATTGGCTGGACAAGCTAATCGATCTTGCTGCGCTTCGGGGCGACGAGAATGTTCTCAAGGATGCTCTCATCCGTCTTGCCCACGATGCGGGCTTCTCCAGCTACGCTTATTTATACATCCGACCGGGGCACACGATCGCCTTATCAAATTATCCTTCCGAATGGCGTTCGATATATTTTGATCGCAAATTCGAGGCAATCGACCCAATCGTAAACCGCGCAAAGTCTCTGAAGCGAGTGTTCACATGGAGCGGAGAGGATGAACGGCGGCACCTGTCCAAGCAGGAACGGGCGTTCTTCGACCAGGCAGCGGATTTCCGGATCCGCTCTGGAGTCACCGTCCCCATTCGAGCGGCCAATGGATCGACCTCGATGTTCACGCTAGCTTCTGAAAAATTCTCAGTTGACCTGGGACGCGATATCGATCCTGTCGCCGCGGCCGCCGCTGTTGGGCAATTGCACACCCGCATGACCCTGTTGCCTCTAACGCCGACCGCACAGCATCCGGCCTGGCTCGACCCGAAGGAGGCCGCTTACCTCAACTGGATCTCAGTCGGCAAGACGATGGAAGAGGCTGCTGATCTCGAAGGCGTCAAATACAATTCTGTGAAAAGCAAACTTGAAGAGGCGAGAAAACGCTTCAAGATCCATACCATGCCGCACTTGGTGGCATTGGCCATCCGTGCTGGCCTTATCTAGCGACAATGCTCAGTTGACCGACACCTTCGGGATGTAGCCGAGAACGCCTATGAGACTGCTAACCGCACTCATCTGCGCATGCATCTCGATCATTGCTTCGATGTATTCAAGATGCTGTGCGCCACCGAACGATTTCCCCGTTTGGTATTCCTCCGGCAGCGCCTGGAAAAGCTGATCCGCCTTTTCGACGAGTTGCCTGTGCAGCCGGATGGCATTGACCGCCAACGTCTCAATATCCGGGATTGGAAGTCCGCGCGTGAGCCCGATCACCGGGCGCAATTCACATGTGTCCGACACTGCTGAATCTTTCAAATCCATTGGTGATCCAACCTTGGAGTATAGTTCGCGGTGCGCCCCCGCAAACGTTAATCTCTGATCCCAAGCCGGGGGTTGGAAACTGTACTCGGACAGTCCTGCGACCTTTAGCACCGGAGCACCTGGACATACGTCGCAGGCCCACCGGCCAATGGCCAGAGGATTCTGATGTCGTATCGGCCGACACCAACCGCCGAGTAAGGGTTTCCACACCCCCGGGCAGCGCGTACTGCCCTGCCCGTCTTATAAAAGCTGTAGACTGCTTTCGCTAGTGCATTGGAAAAACAATCGCTTTGCAGATCTGCAGACTACTACGATTTACGGCCTTGCACCGATCCCGGAGAGGTCGATCCTGATGCTTGCCTTGTTCGGATCGGATGCTACCGCATCGGTCGCAGATTTCGCCGTACCACCCTCTTGATCGACAGCACTGTCCTTTTGGGATTTCTCGGGTTCGACAGTTTCGGTCCGAGTAATTTCCACCTCCCCCGGATCCTCCGCGCGAAACACCGCCACCCCTTCAAAATATCCCGTCTGCCAGGAAATGACCGCATCATCCATGACCTGTGGCAGGACTTCCATCGCCGTTGGGTTGCCATACCATTTTGAAACGATGCGAAAGACCTTGGCAAACAGCGCCGTCCCCATGCGAATATTCTCGCAAGGCTCGACTATATCCGGCTTCAACTGACCGGCCTCGACGACGCCGACGCCTGCTGGATATTGGGTAATGCCAACGCGAACGGTATTGCGACCCAAATTGTCGCGGATCAGAGCCAGCGCCTCCTCCGGCGTCTTCGGCTTCGGCACCAGCACAACCCGGTTGCCGGAGCGCACGGTGATGGCGAGAGGGTCCTGCGATCCGGCCCGGGTGATAAACTGCTCGACAATTGCGGGCTTCAGGGAAGCATCGGCGCACTGCTGGATAAGGACGGCATCGAGCATCCCAGGTACTCCCTATGTGTTGAATGCCATAACGATGGGAAGGTCGAACAGCCGAGCCCAAGCGATCGCGCTCGCTTTCTGAATGGCGACGATCGAAGTGTTTTCGGTCCACCAGCCATTGCCGACCGCAACGATCACCTCGGGCGAGTGCAATATCGATTGCAGGACCGGCCAGACAATGAGCTGCTCATAGCAGATCAGCGGCGCGATCCTGATCCCGCCAACCTCGACTGCAGGATTGCCGAAGAAGTCGGCCCGAGCGCCACCGCCCTGCCCCCTCCAACGCAACCATGGCTGCCACATCGCCCCGGGAACCGGCATACGCTCGCGATAGAGGACCTTTGCTGCGTCGGCCGACACTGCCACCATGACATTGTCATAGCCTCGCGGGTCGATGACCGCGGCACCTGCGATAACGGTGAGGTTCGAGCCACGAAGACCTTCCTGCCAGACCCGCGCAACAGTCGGTGTCCAGAAGCCGAGCGCACTTTCCGGCAGGACCACAACATGTGTGTCCGGATGCGCGGCAATTCTGTGGCGCATCGTTGCGATCAGGTCACGGTGATACGGGAGCGATCCATCGCGACCGAGGTTTTGTCCCACCTGAAGGTCGACGCCCCTCCATGCATCAGGTAGTTTCGGTTGCGTCCACGTCGCGGCGGACCAGAGCCAGAATCCTCCAAGGATGACGGCTGCGGCCGGCCAAAGCCTTGTCGTCATGATGAGCAGGCCGGTCGCCATCGCGCACAGTCCCCACCATTCCCAGCCTGGGAACAGCACGCCGGCCGCTGTCAGGGGATGCGCCCAGCCGGTAATGCCGAACGGCGGCAGCCCCGTCAGCGCCATCGCCGATAGATAGCGCAATGCCCTCGCCGAATCCGCACCCCTCTTCCCGGACGCGAATTCGTCACCACGCTTCATCCAGAGTGCAGCATGCACGCTAACGAACGACACCGAAGCCACCTCCCAAAGCACCAGCCCGGGCCAAAGATCGGCGGCATAGAAGTTGGCCACGCCCTGTGGCAAACCGCGGCAGGCCGCCAGGAAATACCCTGCCGCCACAAGTGCAGCGATCGAGCGTGACGGCGCCATTGTCCATAGCACAGGAAATATCGCGGCGACGGGGAGGAGAAGCACCTCCCCGCTCCAGCCGATCCACCCACAGGTAATGGACGTGATGATCAGGAGGATGGATTTCCAGCGATCAGCCAGATGATCGTCACCGCGATCTCGGGTGGTAGGTGAAGACGGGCCGCGCCAGGCCGAGAAGACCGGAATCCGGAACCGGACCAAAATATCGACTATCATAGGAGCTCGCAAAGGAGGAGTGAAGGAACAGATGATGCGGCGGAACCACGCCGCCGGAATCAGGCAGGAGCACCTTGCCATCGCCGTCCGTGCCGCTCACCGACGATGCGGGGACCGAACGGCCGTCGATGTGCACGTGATCGGTGATTTCGACACGCTGCCCAGGGAGCGCCGCAACAGTCTTGATCAGCGGCGCAACTCCACCGGCACAAAGACCTCGCCGAAGATATCCGCGAACTCGTGCCTCTGCGAAGACGGCTGTCGAGGGCGGACATAAAAACACAAGATCGCCGATAGCGACCGGACGCTGAAGCTGTTCGATACGCCAGAGGCCGAGCGGCTCGCTTGGGGTCAGGTTCAGCCGATAACCACCCGTGATCGCGGCCGCAGTCAGTGCGGACACGAAGACGGCGGCGCCTGTCAGAAACAGGAGAGCCCGCCTGTGCCTCATTGCTTCATCACCGGCGTCTGCCGTTGTGTGAGCCGCTGTTCCTCGGCTTTTCTTAGCGAGTGGACAGTGCGCTCGTGGGTCGCGAGCTGTTGCCCTGTCCGCATGAGCGGCCATGCATGTTTGAGCTGCTCCTTCTGCTCCGGCTTCATACCCTCGGAAAGCTTTTCGTACAGCTTTCCGGAGGGCTCGCGTGCGGCGTTGCTCAACAGCGTCCGTTCTCCAAACCGCTCGGTGACCGCCTGATTGAACCCGTCAATTTCGAGCTTTGTTTCGCGATTGCTGAGCGCGTAGGCTATCGCCGCTGGCAGGTCGTTGCGGTCGATTGCGTCACGCACCCTCTCCAGCACGAGGCGCGCTGCCGGCGAGAGCGCCGGAATGTCGATCGAGACACGCTGGCGCAGCGCCTGCTCGTCCGCGTGGAGCCTCATCGTGGCGTTTTCACGCATCTGAAGATATTGCTCAAGATCACGCTTGAGGGCAGGCACATTCAGCCCGGCGACACGACGTGCCTCACGCTCTGACTTGGCTGCAAGAATGCCGGTCTTGCCCTTCAATGGACCGATAGTCTCCGGCTCCGCCTCGAGCTTCTGCAGGATCTGTCTCGCCATCTCCTTGTCTGCCAGAATCGCATCGAAGTTCATCGCGCGGAAGGCGGTTTCGGGATCGGCGAAGACATAGGTGAAACGTGCCGAAACGTCCTCCCATTGGCGTTTCAGGGCGGGATCTGTTCCGAGCCTGTCACCGACGGTATCGGAAACCGAGCCGGAGAATGTCTTGATACCTACGACCATCGGTGCGGTCTCCTTCATCGTTTGGGTTTTCGGGGATTGGATGATGCCGAGGTGCGCGGCGAAGGCAGCCAGACGCTTGCCGAGATCGACGAGCTTCGCCTTCTGGCGCAGCGTCCAGTCGAGCCGGTCGCGTACCAGCGTGCGAGCGACCTGAACGATGTGAAGGCCACGAGTCTCGGCGAAGCGCAGCGCGTCGCGATAGAGCTGGCCGCGCTCGTAATCGAGCGTCGTCTCCTTGGCTTGTCTTCGGGAGAGAACCTTGGCCAGGCCGCCATTGAAGGAGAAGGACCGCGTTCCGTAATAGAGTTGCAGATCCTCACGATGGCGGGTCATCGCCACATAGGTCAGATGCCGATCCAGAGACAGGGAAGCGAGCACCTTGACCCTATCGACGGTCGCTCCTTGAGACTTGTGGATCGTCGTGGCGTAGCCGTGATCGAGATTGTTGTAGAACCGCTGTTCGACGATCACCTGGCGCCGCCGATCCCCCTCGCCCACCGTTGCGACGATGCGGTTTGCTGCGGCCACTACGACATGACCGATCATTCCATTCTTGAGCCCAAGCGATCCCTCGTTCTTCAGGAAGACGATCTGGTCGCCGGCGTCGAAACGGCGTTCGCCGTCGGCGGTCCGGAACAGATGACCTTCACCTACCATGCCGCGTTCGACCAGCTTTTCGCGGGCCATGACATTGAGCATGCGAACATCGCGGCGCAGATGGGCAAGGATCAGAATCGTCTTCGTCTGATCGTAGTCGTGGTTCCAGTCGGCGATCAGACGCTCGACAGCTTCGGCCTTCAGGCGCTCGCCCGTAATCCTGACGTTGGCACCATAGGCACTCAATGCGTTTTCGACATTGCCGCGCGCGAGATCGAGCGACGCCTTGCGCATCCATTCCTCGCGCTGGCGATAGATGGTTTCGAGTTCGGCGTAACCAATGCGATCGGCAATGGCGCGGAAAGCAGCGCCCGCCTCGATCGGCTGAAGCTGTTCGGGATCGCCGACCAGCACGATCTTCGCACCCGCCCGAACCGCCGCATCGACGAAGCCGGCCATTTGTTTCGAGGCGACCATGCCGGCCTCGTCCATGATGAAGATCGTCTTGTCGTCCAGAAGGTCACTGCCGCGTTTCCAGCGCAGCTCCCATGACGCAAGCGTCCGGCTCTGGATCCCCGCTTCCTTTTCCAATCCTTCGGCCGCTTTGCCTGCAAGCGCACCACCGACCACATGATATCCAGCCAATTCCCAGGCTTCACGGGCTGCCTTCATCATCGTGGTCTTGCCGGCCCCGGCACGTCCGACGACCGCGGCGATACGGGCAGGTCCTGCAACGTGCTCGATTGCCGTTTTCTGCTCGTCGGACAGCCGCTCATGGCGCCGCAAGGTGGCGTCGAGAGCGGTGGGGGAAACGCCCCTTCCCTCCCGGTTCGACAGCCATGTTGCCTGCCGCGCCATCGTCGCTTCCAGCCGGATCATCGCCCGCGTCGCATAGCGCGCCGGCAGCTTTTCTCCGGTGGAGAAATCGATCGTCTCGCGCTGCAGCCGCAACACTTGCCTGTTCAGTATGATCTTTAACATCAATTGCTGGAAGAGCGCGGGGTCGTCAATGTAGCGATGCAGGACCTTGGCTACATCGCGTTCGTCGAAGACGCTCTTCTCTCGCGTGATCAAGTCGAGCACGATGGCGGGATTGTTCAGAATGCGGCGGGTGTTTTCCGAGCGTCGTTGCTCGTTCAGCTCGACCCGTTCCAGTTCCGGGCGAACACCCCTTTGCTCCGCCTTGCGCTCGATCGCCTTGGCCCCGACGCCAAGGTGAATGGTGGGCTCAAGGTTGATACCCTGCTTCTCATAGGAACGGCCGTCGATCTTGAGATCGATGCCGCCGAGCGCGAGATGATGGTTCAACCGCTCGAACCATCCGTCGCGCAACACGTTGAAGTCATCGGTCGAACCGGCCCAGAGTTCGTATAGGATCTTCCCGGACTTCGTGCGTACCGGCTGGCCGTCCTCGCCGATGACGGCAACCTTCTTCGACCCGAAGCCGTCATCGGAAAGCGGCCGCAACGTGGTCATCAGATGGATATGCGGATTGCCGGGATTGTCGTGGTAAACCCAATCGGCGACCATGCCCTTCGCCAGGATGTGTTTCTCGACAAAATCCCGGACCAGGGCGATGGTCTGCTCCGCCGAAAGTTCCAGGGGCAAGGCAATGGTCAGGTCGCGGGCAAGCTGCGCATCGGCACGTTTCTCGAACGCTTCCACCTTGTTCCAGAAGGCTTCCGACGCTCCGGAAACCGAACGGTCGGCGATCAGCGAGCGGACCCATTTCGGGGCATCGGCCGGGAGAAGAAACTCCTCGTGTAGGAGCCCCTGTTTTCGGGTGTAGTCGATGGTTCGGGCCTCGCGCTCATACTCCATCTTCGCGCAGTGCCGGTAGGCCGCAGACAGCACCGCACTACGGCCCGAGCCGCGGCTGACGATGCTGGCTGAGAAATGGGCGATAGCCACGGCGAAGAGCGCTCCCGGTTAGAATCAAGTTCGTCGGGAGCAACTGCGGCCATAGGGCACCGCCAGGGCATGAGAGCAACGCGTCGCATCGCGACGTATAATTGCGCCCTTGGAGCCATTCCTTCGGAACGGCGGGATCATTCACAAAAGCATCGCCCTTGGCGATCTGCAGATCTGCAGATTTCAATTTGAGGCCATCCGGGAGAATCTGGGTGTCGCAAGTGCAACGCCCAGAAGCCAGAGGAGGAACCGGAATGAAGAAGCCGTCATCGCGGATCAGGGAAGAGATCGCCAGGCTGCAAGACCAGCTGAGAGTCGCCGAGACGCGTGAGGCCGAGCGCATCGGCCGCATCGCGTTGAAGGCCGGCCTTGGGGACATCGAGATCGATGAAGCCGAGCTTCAGGCTGCGTTCGAGGAAATCGCCAAGCGGTTTCGCGGAGGCAAAGGGAGTGCGAGCGGGAAGAAAGACGTCGGAGATGGCCGAACCGCAAGCGCGACGGCGACGACACAGTCGCCTGGCGCGGATGCGGGCGAGGTTGGTGAGGCTTGAGCGGATGGCGCGAACAATGACCACAGACGAACGCAAGAAGGACACGCGCGAAAAAATCGAGCTCGGCGGTCTGATCGTCAAGGCGGGACTGCGCTACGAGAAGCGTGCGCTGTTGCTCGGCCTTCTGATCGACGCGAACCGCCGGATCAAAGGTGATGATGCGGAACACACGCGCCTTACGTTAATCGGCGCGGAAGCATTCGGTCATGACGGCGAATAGGACACTGCTGGCAGTCGTGCCGGCGATCATCATGCTTGTGACAATGGTCCTGACTTTGGGCATAGAACATCGGCTGGCGGCGCTCGGAACCTCGGTGCAGGCGAAGCTGATGCTGGGACGCGCCGGGCTCGCCCTGCCCTATGTCGCCGCCGCCGCGATCGGCGTCGTCGCGCTGTTCGCCACCAATGGTTCGACGAATATCAAAACTGCCGGTCTGAGCGTGCTGGCAGGAAGTGCTGCGGTCATCATCATCGCCGTTGCACGCGAGACAACCCGCCTGAACGGCATCTCCAGCCACGTGCCGGCAGGACAATCTGTTCTGGCCTATGCGGATCCGGCGACGATGACCGGCGCAGGCTTTGCCTTCATCGGCGGCGTGTTCGCTCTGCGCGTTGCGATCAAGGGCAATGTCGCGTTCGCCACGACCGCGCCGAAGCGGGTCGGCGGCAAGCGCGCCGTGCATGGCGAGGCCGACTGGATGAAAATGAAGGAGGCTGCGAAACTGTTTCCTGAACACGGTGGAATCGTCATCGGCGAGCGATACCGCGTCGATCGCGACAGTGTTGCCGCTACGCCGTTCCGCTCCGATGAACCGCAAAGCTGGGGCGCCGGCGGCAAGTCGCCACTGCTCTGCTTCGACGGCTCCTTCGGCTCGTCGCACGGGATCGTTTTTGCCGGCTCCGGCGGTTTCAAGACGACGTCGGTGACGATCCCGACCGCGCTCAAATGGGGCGGCGGCCTCGTCGTGCTGGATCCCTCAAGCGAGGTCGCGCCGATGGTGATCGAGCACCGGCGCAAGGCCGGACGCAAGGTGATCGTGCTCGATCCCACCACATCGGGTATCGGCTTCAATGCTCTCGACTGGATCGGGCGTCATGGCAATACGAAGGAAGAGGATATTGTTGCCGTCGCCACATGGATCATGACCGACAATGCCCGCACCGCGTCCGCCCGCGACGATTTTTTCAGGGCCTCTGCGATGCAATTGTTGACGGCGCTGATCGCCGACGTCTGTCTGTCAGGGCATACGAACGAGAAAGACCAGACCTTGCGCCGGGTCCGCGCCAATCTATCTGAGCCGGAGCCGCAGCTTCGGGCACGCCTGACGAAGATCTATGAAGGGTCGGAGTCCGACTTCGTGAAGGAAAACGTTGCCGTGTTCGTCAACATGACGCCGGAGACGTTTTCCGGTGTCTATGCCAATGCGGTCAAAGAAACCCACTGGCTGTCCTACCCAAATTACGCCGGTTTGGTCTCCGGCGAAAGTTTCTCGACCGACGATCTCGCCAATGGCGAAACCGACATCTTCATAGCGCTCGATCTGAAAGTGCTCGAAGCCCACCCGGGCTTGGCGCGTGTCGTCATCGGTTCGCTGCTCAACGCGATCTATAACCGCAACGGCAACGTGAAGGATCGCACCCTTTTCCTGCTCGATGAGGTGGCGCGTCTCGGCTACCTGCGCATCCTTGAGACCGCTCGCGACGCAGGCCGCAAATACGGCATAACGCTGACGATGATCTTCCAGTCGCTCGGCCAGATGCGTGAGGCTTATGGCGGTCGTGATGCGACGAGCAAGTGGTTCGAGTCCGCATCGTGGATTTCGTTCTCGGCAATCAACGATCCCGATACGGCTGACTACATCTCGAAGCGCTGCGGCGACACCACGGTCGAGGTCGACCAGACCAATCGCTCGTCCGGAATGAAGGGATCGTCACGATCGCGATCGAAGCAGCTCAGCCGCCGACCGTTGATCCTTCCGCATGAGGTTCTTCGCATGCGCGCCGACGAGCAGATCGTCTTCACCTCAGGCAATGCACCCCTTCGATGCGGGCGCGCCGTCTGGTTCCGCCGCGAGGACATGAAGGCCTGTGTCGGGGAGAACCGGTTTCACAAAAACTCTTCCGGCACGCATGAACCGGCTGTGCGATAGATCGAGGAACCAACGGTGAGATATTGGGAAGCATGCGACGCACAGGTGACAGTGGCCGAGGCGATCGAGGAATGCCGCAAGCACGGCATCACGGCGGTGGTGCGCGAAGCCGACGGCGCGCTGATCGACAAGGACAGTGGGGAGGTCGTTGGTCTTCCCGACGACTACGGAGAGTTCTATGGCGGTGATGTTCTCGGCTTCCTCGGATATTGATCGGCGACCGTTTGCACTGATGGCGCCTGGCGTTCGCGGGAAGATCGTGACCCGGATGGGCGAAGACCTTCGGACTTCGTTCGCCTTGGCGGATAGAGCTGAACGCCGCAGGCGGACCGCCCGTATCTTCCAACGGAACTTCACGAAAATGAATCGGTCAGACGAAATCGATTCATATCTCTGGTTGGACGAAAATTGGCGACCGAGCGATGATGCGACCATGCTCATTCAACCCTACCAGCTCTATATCGAACGCACGGACAAAACCCGCAACATGGCGCGCTTCTATGCCATGACGATCGAGCCCAACCTGTTCGGCGAGGTTTGCCTGACACGCCGCTGGGGCCGGATCGGAGCGCATGGCCAGATGAAAGTCCAGCATTTTGCCAGAGAGCGAGACGCTGTCGCTACCTTCCTCGATCTTCTCCGCCGGAAACGAAACCGCGGATACCGGGTCACCCCTTCGGCAGCCCGTCTTTGAACGGCGGCGATCTCTCGCAGACACCGGCCAAACATTCCAACATCGACCACGATGAAACAGGAGCATTCGACGTTTGGCATATTCACATGGTCTCCGGCTCTTCTTCCGGAAAAAGAGAAGGCAGCGCAACCTCACCATGCCCGCCATCGTGCTCGGCATCATGAGCACCATCGCCCTCACGGCCAGTGCTGCGTCGATGACACTGGCCGCACCGAATATGGCTGCGACAGTGTTTAAGAAATGCACCGGCGGCGATCGGATCGCCTGCGTCATCGATGGCGATACGCTGTGGATTGAAGGCACAAAAATCCGAGTCGCCGACATTGACGCACCTGAGATCAGCGAGCCAAAATGCGCCTCGGAACTTTCTCTGGGAAATCGAGCGACCGAACGATTGATCGAACTGGTCAACCAAGGTCCGTTCGAAATTCGAGCATGGCCGGGTCGTGACAAGGATCGCTATGGTCGCGCTCTTCGGGTTCTCGTGCGAGAAGGCCACAGCCTCGGCGATATCCTGGTCTCGGAAGGACTGGCGCGAACTTGGACAGGTCGTCGCGAACCCTGGTGCTAGGCGGCTCGGCCAAAGGCCGAGCCTGTCGGCGCTCACGCCCGCCGTTCCCATTCGGTCTCAACGTTGAATTCGACGTCGGCGAAAAAGGGGATCTTGATGGCGACCTTCAGACCGAGCTTACCCTTGCGGAAGAGGTGACTGACAACCTTGGCAAGGGTGAGAAGACGGCGCCGGTGGCGCTGAGGAATTTTGCGAGCTGTTGCATCATGGATCTCCTGTTGATTGCGTTTCATTGCGGTGATGAAGAGCGGACCGGAAAGGAGGGCTGCACCCATCGGGCCGAAGCGGAGCGGAGGACCTGATGGCGACTGAATTTTGATGGGCGAGGAGCGTTAAGCGGGGAAAATTCTGGCGTCAGCAGGTTGCCGCCTGACGCCCGGGACGCATCATCCCTGATGTCGATGAAATGAGATCGACAGAAGATCCTCGACAGCGCGTGATCCTTCCCAGCGAGTTATGACAGCGCCACTCAGAACGGTGGCTCCGCATCGACGCGGCCGTCCAGCTCGGCCATCGCCAGCGTCAGTTCCGCCTTTGCGAAATCGAGCTCGGCTGCGATCTGGCGGCGCTCGTCAGGATCGACAGCGTCACTCAGTTCGGCACGAAGTTCTTCGATCTGGCGTTCGAGTTCGTTGGTCATCGTCTGATCTCCTATGTGAAAGACAATCAGCGGCGCCGGATAGGGAATGACGATGTCAGGGATCGCGAGAGCAACCGGCAGCGCCGGGGAGTGGGGGAACCGATTTCGTGTTGGTGGCTTCGCTGCCATTTCGAAATTGGGGGCACCGCTCATCCTTGACGACGGAAAGCCCGTCGGCATCATCACCGGATACTGAGCAGGTTTTCCTCCTCTCTGTATTGCACCAAAAAAGCCGGACCTGGCTCGATGCCTGGTCCGGATTTAGTTGCCGGGCATAGGAAAAGGCTCCTCCGGGGGCGGAGCCTCGTGGTATCAATCAATCCCGGTTCGGGCGGGACCAGATGAGCTGGAGGCCATCCTCGCCTTCGACCTCGGCGAGCGTTGCGTAGATCGGGGCGGGGAAGCTCGGATCGTCGAGCTTGACCGAGAGGTAGTCGCGGCCCTCGCCGGAGGTCTTCTGCCAGGCCGCGCCCAGTTCCACGCTACCCGCGTAGACGCGGAACTGCGGGCCCTTGTCGGAAGGGTTCTCGACCCGGGCGATGCGGGCCTTGACGTTGAGGGCGAGAGTGCGGATGGAGCCAGTGAAGCCGTTTTCGGTGGAGGTGAAAGTGCCGATGGTTGCCATTGTCGTATTCCTTTTCTTTAGTTCGGGCCGCGCCCATCGCGGCCTCGATGGCTGTCGAACAGACCGGTGACGATCGGACCGCACCCATTCGGGCCGTAATGAAATGGAGGGCGGCAAGTCGCAGATTTGTTAGTGGGAGAGGAGGAGGGCGCAGCCTTCCGGGGTAAGAAATCTGAGGCTGCCGTTGCGGGAAAACGATCGAGGCGCAGCCGGTCTCCGGTCAGACATGCCTCATCGAGCTCGCAGATGGGTTGCCGGAAACTATGAAAGGATATGGCAATGGCGTTGCGCGGCATTCGCCTTGGCACGAATGGCATCCTATAGCACGCCCACTTCAACCGCCGTCGTTGCCTGCATTCATCAGGGGACAAGCGCTCCCGCCAGTCCTAGCACGCTTGCTGACTGCCCCCGGTGCGATAACGTCGTGCGTGCGAATCGCCACCTGGAGAAACAATGCGTCAGCAGACCAAGCCGTTCATCGTCGAACGCAAATCGTCCCGTAAGCCCAAGCCCGACACTGCAAAACCGTCGATCTGGGGAAGGCTTGACGCTGACATCGCACAGGGTCTCCAAGAACAACGAAATGGAGACCAGCGGGATATGGACCACGCGGCCACCGCCGGTGGCGACG
>JAAIGE0101535714.1_pt1 | contig 20862 bp, 39 predicted proteins | sample 6487951 | NCBI WGS metagenome assembly JAAIGE01 (sample SAMN13974128, study PRJNA590717) | phyllosphere metagenome | biome: tomato field; feature: multiple bacterial spot infested tomato fields; material: tomato leaves; isolation source: leaves from tomato fields | host: Solanum lycopersicum ...
CCGTGGTCGAGCGAGAGCTTCGAGTCGTTCTCGAAGTCGCTCGCGCACTCGGCAATCCAGTCCATGCCGTACTCGGGCTGACGGAGCATGGAGATGACGCCGACGATGGCGGCGTTCTTCTCGGCGGTGGCGCGGGCCTTCAGCTCTTCAGAGGTTGCAGTCATGCGCCTAGACTACCACGCGACACGTACTCGCGCAAGACTTGACGAAGCACGGTGTGACGCAGTAGACTTGTTCGCATGCTTACCACCGATGTTCCCCTGGCCCGCGCCCACGGCGTCGTCTACCGCTACGACGAGGACACGTGTGACATCCGCCTGGCTGATGGTCGGTCCGGCATTCAGCTCATCGGTCTGCTCGATGACACGAAGCACGACTTCCCGAAGCACGAGGTGGAAATCATCTCGATGACTCCCTGACTCACCGTCTCGACGGGGCTGTAGGAACCGTCATCGAGACGACCGGCGCCGGAGTCCGCTCGCGCTCTAGCTTGTCGAGGCTCGCCCCGGCTTCCTGAGACGCATTCACGATGATGACGGCCAGGTAGATGGCGAAGCCGAGGCCAATCATGATGAGGCCGACGGCCCTCCATCGTTCGCGTAGGAAAGAGCGGAGCATCTGAGAAGTTTACCACTGGACAGTTGTGTCCGGCAGACCGGCGATGACCACAACCGCCTGACGCTCAATGCCGCTTACGGCGGCGAGGTACGTCAGCAACAAGCGCCGGTTCGGTCTCCCGCGAGAACCGGGCCTGCCCGAGAAGGCGCTCCACGATGGCAACATCATGCGCCATAGCGAGGGCTGGGCTGTCATGAATAGGCGCCGGGTTCGCAGGTTGAACGACTCGGCCGTCAGCTAGACGGAACGGTCTCGGCGTCGTCATCCCCATGCGCCTAGACTATCAGCCCGCCTACACCACCACGACCCGAAAGGAAAACGTGACCACGTTCAACGAGAATGACCATCCCCGCGCAGGCAGCGGCCAGTTCACGGCCAAAGCAGGCTCGGAGCCGGATGTTCGACTTCTGCCTGACATCCAGGCTCCGGACATCAGCGAGCTGGCGGAGATGACTCCAGAGCAGCACCGTGCCATCGCGCAGCACAACTTCGACTTCCACCGTGAGTTCCAGGGCAGTGATGTCAAGGCCGCTGAGTCCGCGAGTGCTGCCATCCCGCGTCCCCGAGGAGTGGCGGGCCGCGGTCACTGGGCGTACCGCAGCTACCAAGGCGAGGTCGCCAACGTCTTCGGCGAGGCTCTTCGCGAGGAGCACGGCGGAGTGACAGACGAAGAGCACAAGCGCCTCTTCGAAAAGGCGTGGGACTACGGCCACGACTCCGGCTTCTACGGCGTGGAACAGGAATACATCAACCTCGTCACATCTGACGAAGAAACGGAAGGAACAGAATGAGCACGTTCAACGAGAGCGACCACCCGCGCGCGGGCAGTGGCCAGTTCACCAACAAGGAAGGCTCGGCGCCCGAGGTCGGCCTGCCGAGCGTCACCAACTACCAGGCGAGCGAAATCGCGAACATGGCGGACGACGAGCGGCGCGCAGCCGCCCGCCAGAACTTCGACGCGTTCCGGTCTCAGGGTCTTTCGCTCGCTGAGTCCGCGGAGCGCGCAGACAAGACGGCCATCTACCCCGAGACGAAGGAGGAGCGCCAGCACGGCATGAGCCGCCGTCGGTACAGTGGTGACGTACGCCGTGTCTTCGGGGAGGAACTCGCCGATGCCTACGGCCTGGGTGACCTGACGGCCGAACAGAAGGAGAAGGCCTTCGACCGAGCCTGGGAGACCGGGCACTCCTCCGGCTGGCGGGCGGTCGAGACCGACTACGAGGAGCTGGCCGACCTCGTCAACTTCATCAGGCCGCGAGGCTGAGCGGAACAAGAAGGCCCGGACGCTGGCATGGCGTCCGGGCCTTCCTCATGCCTGCTCGGCGAGGAGCCGAATCCAGTCCTCCGTGCGGCGTCCGCTCTTGCGGTCCACGGTCAACTGGATGCGAGCCGCTGCAACCTGATGCTCGATGGGGGCCGGAGGGCGGTAGTCGGGCGCCGTGTTCGCTTCGGCAATGTCTCGAATCCACTGCGGTGTCTGGCGGTTGTTCTTCTCGTCCGCGGTTACCCGGATACGAGCCGCTGCGGCCCGCATCTCAGGTGTCACTGCGCGGACCTTCTGCGGCTTCTTCTTCCCCATGCCGCACATCGTAACACGTTTCGCTTCATGGACCAAGCCCTGCGGTAGACTGGGTGCGTGGAACTCTACGCCGCGACTTGGATGGGATGGGCAGCATCCCTTCAGGTCGCCGTGCCCGTTGGGGTGGCCGCGGCCGTCACACGGTTCACTGAGCGTCTTCCTGACCTCATCTTGAATGAGATGCGGCTGGAGGGCATCGACATCTCAGAGCCTCAGCTCGACGCGGTACTTGCTGGTCGCACCGCCGGAGTCAGCGAATCAGACGTGGAACGCATCCTCGCGTACCGGCGCTCCATGGAGATGATGCTGTCGTGGGTGGAGTCAGGAGACCGGTACTTCAACCTCTCACGGGCACGCGACTTAAACCAGAGCATCTCCGCGGCGGAGGGCGTCCTGGAGCCAGGCGTCATCCGCGGTGAGGGGCGCGTGCTCGGAGGAGGCCACGTCTCCGGTCCCGGCTTCCGCTACTCGGCGCCGGACAGCGGCGAGGAGCTGTCCGAGTACATCACCCGCCATCTCCGCATCATCGACGCGTCCCCGGACTCGGTGCTCCGCGCTATGACGATAGCTGCGCTCTTCGCGTACGCCCAGCCGTTCTTCGACGGGAACAAGCGCACGGGGCGTCTGGCGATGAACTACGAGCTGCTGGTGAACGGCTTCGATGGCATCATCGTCCCAGCATCTCGCGAGCCGGAGTACGTGACCGCGGTCGCCGAGATGTACCGCACCGCTGACGCGACGCCCTACACCGAGTTCTTGCGGGAGTGTCTGCTCACAACGTGAAGTTCTGCGAGCCGTCCTCACCGATTCGAGGAACGAGGACATGGGAGCCTTCGCCATCGACTAGGGAGCCTGCGCCGTGTACGGGACCGCCGCGCGTGCCGAAGTTCTCGATGCGTCCGTCGTTTCGGATGTACCCGACTATCTGACCCCCGGGCATGACGCGCAGCTCTCCGCCCGGGCGGACGGAGATGCTTCCGTGCACTGCCCCTTCCACAACGGCTATCGCGCCATGTACCACAGTGAACGACCCCTGAACGAGACCGGTGCCCTCCACAGTGAAGACTGACCCGTAGCCTAGTTCCACTTCGCCTTGGAACAGTCGGTTCAGGCGGTAGCTGATTCGGCCGACGGTGAGATGCTCATGGTCGCTCATGCTGCGAGTCTACACGCCATGTGGGAGCGTGACGCACACGGGACTCCTGGCAATACCTACAATGGCCGTTCGAATCCTTCTACGCACTCATTAGGACGCCTGAGACATTCTCATGACCGTGAGCTGGGGATTCTGATGAAACTGAAAATGGGACGATGCCGGGTCGATGCCTTCAATAAAGGCGCGCAACATACGCACATCATCTTCCCCTCCTCGGCTTGTAAAGCCAGGCAGTAGGACTGTGGCGTGCCTTTCTCTGACTCCATCGCCCCAGCCGTCTCCCCGTCGAGGTTCTGCTTCGGGCCAGTTCCACGCGATTCCCTGCGCGTCTCGAATGGCTACCCGGTTCACGTCGTCTGACATCCTCAGTGCGCGCGCGAACGCGTAAGCAGCCGCAACGCTCTCGAAGAATACCCAATCGCTGTCATAATCCGAGTTGCCTTGGCCCCGGGCGGCCGAACCATTGCTCACTGCGCTATAGTCAGTTGCAAGGTGGGCGGGGATAGGCCTTGTTGCTTCGAAAAGTAGGGTAGTCTCTTGTTTGCCTGAGAAAGCTGTGCGGAGAAGAGGCTTCATTTGAGATACGCGATATGCGATTACTCCGTTGGCGAAGCATTCCCATGACTCCTCCGCAGGAATGCCCAATTCGCTGGCGGCTCCAAGGAACTCGGCTTCGGAAGGAACGCGACTTTTCATCCGCAGATGCTGAGCTATCTCCTCAATGGCCGGTATAAAGCCATCCAATGAGTCGGGAAAGGCCTTCGACTGCCGCGAGAGCCATGTCCTGAAAGTTTCTGCCATGAACTCATTGTAGCGAGGCCGGGCTACACACCTGAACGCCTACAGAGCGGCTTCCAACATCGGCGAGTAGGCCCGGACGATGCCAACCTGATTCTCGAACCAGTCGGCCGCGCGCTGGTCGCCAGCCCAGACCTCGGGGAGAGTGCGAGCGAGTTCCTCAGCCCGGCGGGCGTCCATCATCTCGTCGTACGTGGCGTCGAACATTTCGCGGAGCTTCGCCTCCGTGCGCTCGGCCGAAAGCGCCGCGTTCAACGCAGCGTCCCGAGCTGACTTCAGCTTCGCGAGCGCAGCCTCCGTCTTCGCGGTCTGGCGCCCGTGCTCGTCGCGGCCGGTCTCCTGCTCCTCCGGCGCCATCCGCTCCCAGGCGTCGGCGTCGCGCTTGGCACGAGCTTCGGCCGCGTCCAGCTTGGACTGCGCGGTCGCGAGGGCTGCGGTCTTCTGAAGCCCGAGGAGGTTCTGCGCGGCCCAGACCTTGCGAGCCTTCTGAAAGGCCGCGAGCTTCACACCCCAGTTTACGTCCACGAGCTGCTTGAACTCCGTGAGCGACTCGACGCTCAGACGCGTGACCGGGTAGTCGGTGAAGCCCAGCGCCGCGAAAGCGAGAGCGAGGTTGATGTCATCGGACAGACGCCCGCGGTGAGTAGCCATGGAGACAGGTTACCCCTAGCCCTGGTCCATGTCAAGTGGAGCTGGGAGCGCTCGCCTGAAAGGCGTTGGCGGTCAGACTACGATGTACTCTTCCGGAATACCGGCTCGCCACTGGTCCATTACTGCCTCTGGTCTCCGCTGACCTAAGTCCCAAGCCGCTCTCATGTACCGCGCAGACACTCCGCTCGATTCCACATCCCTAAGCATCTCATCGTCCTTCGCCCAGGGGAATAGGACTACTCTCCTGTTCCACGGTGAAGAGCCGGGCCAGTCATACACCGCTGGATGACCCATCCACTCGTCGTTAGGCAGGACGATAAACTTTTCTGGTATGTCATACCGAAGAGCGATAAGGCCAGCCCGTTCCATAAGACCAATGCCGCTCTCGTGCAGAAGAGACTTACGAGAGGCTTCTATACCGCCTGTAATGTCCGTCTCTCTGCCATGTCGCGGTACTTTCCTGTCGGGAACGAACTTTCCCTTTCTCAGCTCTGCCCCGAGATAATGCAGAGCGCTACTAGCATCAGCTAGCTCAAAAATGCGGCTCATCGTACGCCCACGGGTGCGTAGCCAGCCATAACTCGCCGTACCTCGTCGGCATCCTTCGCGGCGGCGACCCGGGTGAACATGGGGTCCGCATCGAGGCCGCGGTTCAACAACGTCACCAGCGCAGCACCACGCTCCACTTCTAAGACAGTTCCGCGCACCTCAGAGATGACCCTCTCCTGCGCCTCGAACATCGCGTTGCCCTTGCGGACCGCTCGGATGACCTGACGCACGAAAGAGGGCTTGGCGGTCGAACACACCTTGACGATTCCCGTGGCCAGAAGCTCCTTGCCTTCGAGGTCGAACTCTACCTTCGGAAGGTTGGGGACCAACTTTCCACTGCCGTCGTCCTTGATAGCGATGCCGTGCTTCATCACGAGGTCTGCGACCGTTCGCAAGCGGCGCTCCTGTCGCCGAGTCATGACGCCACGAGTTCTTGACGGCGGGTGGTCTGCTCGCGCGCCGCGGCTACGGCCATAGCCACATCCCGCGTGGACTCAGCGCCAGCCACCTCGGTGAACAGCGGGTCTGCATCGAGACCCAGGCTCAGCATCTCCACGAGAGCGTCCCGGCGGACCGCCTCCAAGGTCACGCCGGACATGAACGCGAAGGCAACCTCGCGCTCCTCGAAGCGCTTGTTGCCGCGGCGGAGACGACGTAGGGTTGAGAGGAGTTCGCTCGTCCATCTGCGATTGTCGAACTGGCGAAGAAGTTCCCGAGCTACCGCCTCGCGCTCTTTCTGGGAGAGGGGCGCTTCCGGAATCTCCGTGTAGTAGCGGGTGTCAATCGCGCTATTGTCCAACCGAACGAAGACGCCATGCTTCATGGACTCCTTGGCGATAGCCATGATGAGCCGCTGGCGGATGGAAGTCATCTTGTCACCATCCCGACGAGCGCTAGCGCGCCCTTACGGACCGAACTGTGCTTCGGTTCGAGAGACGCGAACAGGCGCTCCTCGCGGCGCCGGTCCTTAGCCGACGCCTTCCGTGCCACGACGAGCGCCTTCTCCACCTGTTCCTTGGTCTCGGCCGCAGCGACGTTCGCGAAAGCGGGGTGCGCATCCAGACCGAGCGCGAGCAACTCCGTGAGGGCTGCTCCCCGAGCTTCGAGATGCACCCGGCTGCTGAGAACATCGAAGACTCCCTCGCGTTCCTCGAAGCGCTCGTTGCCTTTCCGCAGGCGGATGAGCGCGTAGACGAGGAAGCGGGTGCCCAGCTCGGTGAACTGGGCGAGGGTGTCTCGGGCGACTGCCTCGCGCTGCTCCAGTGGCAGGGGAGCCTCTGGGATGTGCGTGTACAGGTGCGTATACGAACTGAATCCGTATCGCTCCGCCTCGATGTGGACACCGTTCTTCATGGAGGCTTCAGCGACAGCCATGATGAGACGCTTGCGGATGGAGGTCATCGGCTTGCTCCTGTCCAGCGGGTTACTTCTCGCCAATCATCTCAGCGAACTCTTCGGGGGTCGCGACCTTCACACCCAGCTCTTCGGCCTTGGCAAGCTTCGAGCCAGCGCCCTCACCCGCGACGAGGAGGGAAGTCGTCTTCGAGACCGAGCCGGAGGACTTGCCACCGTGCCGCTCGACCAGCTCGTTCATCTCGTTACGGCTGTACTTCGCCAGGACGCCCGACATGCTGCCGGAGACCACCACACGCATACCCGACAGGGCGAGGGCGTCAGAATCGCCCACAGCGCCGCTGGCGGGCACATTCAGGGGTACTCCTGCGGCCAGGAGCTTCTCGATGACCGTGCGGTTCTTCTGGAATCCCTCGAAGAACAGGTTCGCGCGCTCGTCGCCGACACCTTCCACGCGGAAGAAATCGTCACGGCTGGCCGCGAGAACCGCGTCGATGGTCTCGAACTCGGATGCGATGCGGCGACCGAACGTGCGGCCCGACTTGCGGATGCCGAGCGCCGTGATGAAACGAGCGAGCGGCTGCTCCTTGGCCTTCGCGATGTTCTCGACCAGCTTCGTCGCGACCTTCTCGCCGAGAACGCGAACCGACCCGTCCGGCTGAGCCAGCGTGAGCGCCGTCAGCGTGGGAACAGTCAGCGAGAAGAGGTCACCGATGTCCGCGACGAGGTTGTTCTCGACCAAGGCGACGGCAATCTCGGTGCCGAGACCGTCGATGTCGAGGGCGTCACGCGATGCTGCATACGCGATGGCGGAAGCGAGGCTCGCCTCCGGCGCCAGCGAACGCCAAATCTTGCCGGAGGTGTCCAGCGGCTCACCGGAGACAGGGCACACGCGGGCCGGGTCGTACTCGACAGCGTCCGCCGGACGGAGTTCGACGAAGGCCTTGACCACTCGGGGAATGATGTCGTTGGCCTTGTAGACCTCCACCGTGTCACCGATGCGAAGGTCGTTCTCGGCGATGAAGTCGAAGTTGTGGAGGGTGGCGCGCGCGACGGTGGAGCCGTCCACAGTCACCGGGTCCAGGATGGCGGTGAACGAGATGTTGCCGGTGCGGCCGACACCCATCTCGATGTCACGCAGAACGGTCATCGCCTTCTGCGCCTCGTACTTGTAGGCCAGCGCCCACTTCGGAGCGCGGCTGCCCTCGCCTATGCGGCGACGCACGTCGGGGTTGCTCACCTTGATGACCACACCGTCGGTCGGGTAATCGAAGTCCGCGCGGCGCACTCCGAACTCAGCGATGCTCGCCTCGTAGTCGGCGCCCTGCGAAACAGCATCCAGGTGAGCCGCGTCCAGCAGGTTCGCGTCACTCACGCCCGAGGGCACGTAGCAGATGAACGTCATCTGCACGTCGTACTCCAGGGTCTCCGCGCGAACGGAACCGGCGGTGGCGTTGCGCGGGTTCGCGAAGGCCGTCTTGCCCGCAGCGACACGGTTCGCGTTGGAGAACTCGAAGTCCTCGTGCGACATCAGCATCTCACCGCGCAGCTCGAACTCGGCGGGAGCACCGTCGATGAACGACGGCAGCCCGCGCACAGCGACCTGGGGGCGGGCCAGACGTGCGGTCACGTCCTCGCCAGCGCGGCCATCGCCGCGGGTGACTACCTGGACCAGGCGACCGTCCTTGTACACGGCACGCATCGCCATGCCATCGAGCTTCGGCTCGACGATGAGAGACACGTCCGACGCCGGGACACCGATGGCTGCGGCAGCCTCCTGAGCGCGTGCGAGGAGACCGTGAACCTCAGCGATGGTCTTCGCCTTGTCGAGCGAGAGCATCGGGGTCGGGTGCTTCACGTCGCCGACGGCGGCGGTGCCCGCGGCCACCTTCGTGTGAAGGCCGTGGTCGATGGCATCCTCGGGGTTCGCACCCTCGTAGCCCGCGATGGTTTCGAGCAGAGCGTCGTACTCTGCGTCGCTCATCAGCTCGTCGGTGCCGTTGTAGTAGGCGTCGGCGGCTTCGATAGCACGGGAGACAGCGGACTGGTAAGCAGCGGAGTCGGTGAAAGCCATGACCCTATCCTACACCGAACATCCGACACCCGTCAAGTCGCGGATGCGTATTCGAGAGGAACGTTCTCCTCCCACATCCTGATGACCTCACTGACCCGACCGCAGGCTTTCAACGTCAGGACTGCGTACTCGGCGGGAACGCCCGCTTGCCACATTTTCAACAGATGCGGGGTGAACACATCGTCTAGCCCATGCTCGGCGAAAGCGGACACGTAGGCTTGAAGGCTCGCAGCTCCTTCAGACGGCACAGGCCAGCTCCGAAGGGACGCCCTCGCGCCAGCACTCGATGATGCGCTCCGTGGACGTACCGCCGGAGAGGCACGCCGAAGCATAATCCGCCGGGATGCCGTGGTCCCAGAGCAACTGCATCTCTTGGATGCTTCTGGCCTTGCGGAGCAGCGCGCTCTGGTATGAGACGCCCGCGTCGTTGCGAACGCTGTACAGCAGACCGTCGAGTCTCTCGTCTTTCGGCCGATGTGCTTCCATGAGCGCCATCGTAGGCGACTCTTGGCCCCGTGTCAACAGCGTGCTAGCATGAGTGCATGGCAAGAGACATCGTTGACCGACTGCATGGTTCCTACCGAGACGCGGAGCACGGAGTCGTCGTGGTTTCGCCCCGGCTTCTCGTCGAAGCGGCCGAAGAGATTACACGCCTACGCGCCGAAGCGCAGAACTGCTGACCTTCAACGCAGCGGGTACACCGACGAAGGGCTGTATCGGAACCCCTCCGCCGTGACCAGCGAACGGCCGTAGAGGGTTGTCGCCTTCGCAGAGATGCGCTTGACCTCACTCATCGAGTCGGCCTTCGCGAGAGCGGTGAACAGAGGATGGTCGTCGAGACCGTTCTGGAAGAGCGGCACCATCGCCTCTACACGGGCGGAGTCCAACGCCTTCTCGTTCAAGGAGTCCAGGACGCCCCCACGCATCTCATAGTCGCGGTTCAGCTTGCTGAGGAGTCGGCAGGCGCTTCGGATGGTCTTCAGTCGCTTCGTGGCGAGGGCGTTGACGCTCTTCTCGGCCGCAGCTCGTCGCCAGTCTGCCGGTACAAGCTCGCCAGCAGGCGGCATCTTGTGAGAGAGGCTGGACCCGCTGTACTCGTAGAACACCGAGATGCCGTACACCATGCACAGCTCGCTGAGCAGCACGAGAGCTTCGCGGCGCTTCGAATCGGTCCATCCCATGCCCGTCACTGTAGCACGTTCTCGCCGAGAGCGCTTGCGACGTACTCCAGTGGAATGCCGTCTTGCCACAGGCCGTAGACGGTCTCGGCATCCACTCCTCGTTCGAGGGCTGAGAGCGCGTACTCCGCCGGTACACGGTGCTGCTGAAAGACGGCGAGGGTTCGACCGGTCACCGTCGGGCTATGCCGTGTCGCATCCGAGTAGAACACACGAGCGAAGACCTCAGCGTATGCGCGCGATGCGCCCTCGCGCATGTAACGGGAGACGAGAGCGTCCTCATGGCGCCGCCGCTCTTGGTGTCTTAGCCAGTCCGTCATGAGTCAGCCAGCCCGGTGATGTACTCCAGTGGGATGCCATCGTTCCACGCCTGGATGACAGCGAACACTTTCAGCCCGGCGCCGAACCCGGCCACGGCGTACTCCACAGGGACGCCCTTGTTCTCCAGCATCGAAAGGTGTCCACCGGTCACACCTTCGAAGGCTTCTGGGTTCTCGCGTGCCGCGCGCCCGACCGGCAGCGCGTACTCCCGAGACGCTCCACCGCGTGCATAACGTTCGATGGTGTCACGCTCGGTTGGCACGGCGGCGAAGTCGATGTTCAGCATCCGAGATACTCCTCCAGTACGCCATCCTTCCACAGCCGCGCAGTCTCATCGGGGCTGTAGCCCGCCTTAGAGCAGGCGAGCGCGTAGCTGACAGGCACGCGAGCGAGGAACAAGGTCACGACATCTGAAGGCGCGCACCACAGCAGCTTGTACGCGTACTCCATGAAGCTACCCGAACCGAAGTCTGACAAGGCCTCCGAGTTGAGTTCCACGTTCTCAGGAACCAGCATTGCCTGTATCCTGCATTCCTGCAAGGTACTCCGGAGGCACGCCGTTACGGTGAGCCTCGATGAGAGAACGGACGGGGATGCGGTAGGTGATGCCAAGGCTCATGTAGTCTGCGGGGACGCCGCTAGCGTGCAGCGCTACTACGGCTTCTGCTCGCGCTTCGCCCCGCTCGAATACGGAGACGTAGGTGTCGGCCGCGTGGGCGTAGTCTGCGGGGATGCCCGCCTTCGCTGCGGCAGCAACAGCGAGCGGCGAGAGCGTGACCGCGGTCTGCCGACCTTCGAGCCAGAACTCGAAGCCGAACGCCTTGGCGTACTCGTCGGGAACATCCTGCGAGCGGAGGTAGTGCGAGATGAATAGCGGCGTGTGCTGGTTCGGCCCTCGGTCCGGCATCTTCCGCACGAAGACACCGCGAGGGGTTTTGTCGTCCAGCTCGCACACATCCGTGAGGGTGACCGTGTCGTCCCACTCGTCATCCATCAGCCACTTGCCTTCTCGGTCCGGAAGGTAGAGCGATGCTTGCCAGTCATTTCCGGCTACGACGCACCCGTCGTACGGGACCGTCCAGCCGTAGCCGTTGCCATTCCAGGTGTGCACGACACCGTGGAACTCGAACTCTTCCTCGTCGTACCAGGGCGCGTCCTCATCGGACTCCCATGGTCCGGCGTTCTCGCCGTCGTAGCCGGGGACGACGTGCTTGTCTTCGCGGCACTCCTGCCAGCCGTTGCACCCGATAGGGCATTCGAGTTCGCTCTCGAACTCCGGCGGCTCGCCGGGGTACGACTCGGCGTATTCGGTCTCTTCGCGCTGGGTTACGACGTGTGCGGTCACTGCTTGCCTCCAGAGGCGAGAGCGTACTCCAGCGAGACGCCTTCTCCGTACATTCGGATGATGTCTTCGGCGCTGTACCCGGCTTCGACGCAGGGGACGGCGTACTCGGACACGACACCGCTTTTCCACAGCGGCGCGATGGCCTGGGCGACGCGCCCAGTGAATGCTTCCGACAGGAAGCTCACGGCGTAGTCGGCGGGAACACCGGCACGGTGGCAGGAGAGAGCCTCATCGTAGAGGAAGTAATCCCGCTCCCGGTCGCGTACCATCGAGCCATCACTGAAACTCGGGTCGTACTTCAGAATGTCCTCGGCCGTCATGCCTTCCCGGAATAGCACCATGATGCCATCCGAATAGCGGTAGTAGAAGACATCCTTCTCGATGACCTTCTTGATGTGCTGTGTCCCGAAGTTCTTGAAGACATCGACCCAGGCGCCATACACGGAGCTGAAGTCCATGAGGTAGCGGCCATTCTTGATGGCGCTGTTCCAGGCCTGTACAAGCCACGCGAACAGCATGGCGTCGGAGCGGGTGACTTCCAGCCGGTGCGCGAGACGGAGACCTTCAGGCCCGCTGAGGTAGGCATCTCGGTCGCCATCAACAAGACCGTCCCCGGTCCCCGACACGAACTCTGCGAAGAAAGACCGCGTGGGCGCGCACTCAACCTTCAGGTAGGCGACCCGGACGTAGGAGAGCAAGTGGTCGAACATCGGAAAGAGTGCAAGGGCGGTCTTGTGCTCGTCGGAGCCTTCTTCGACTCCCCAAGCGCGCAGTCGTGATTCGATTTCGGCGTCCGGGTGCGTCACAGAAGTCATTCTCTCACCCTACCAGAGGTCTAGGATTCGGTCAAGGTCACAGCCCCGCCACCGCGTATTCAAGCGGGACGCTCGCTTTCCACATCTTCACGATGTTGTCAGTGTGACTCTCGTCGCCGATGATGTGGGAGAATGCGTTCGCATACTCCGGCGGAACACCGTTCTGCTCCAGGAACAGAGCCTCCTCCACGTCGTACGCCTCGCCGCCCGGATGGGCTACTGGCACCTGGCAGACGAACCGGCCGGATACCCCTGCGTCCAAGTACATCACGATGTTCTCACGGCACATTTCGTGGAAGAAGGAGTGGACGAGGACTCCCGCGTTCACGACCTCGTCCCACCCGATACGCTCGAAGAGCTGCGCGGCCTGTTCGACATCATACTGGTCTTCAGAGAATACACTGACGACCCCCGAACTAGCCCTGTCGGTGAGGCGGAGCATGTTGTGAAAAGCAGCTAGCGCTTCCGCCGTCGGTACGCTGTATATCCGCGCCAGGTGCACGCCGTTGGCAACACGTGAGAGGGAGGCCGAGAACTGGTCATCGAACTGCTCCGGGAAATCCGGCCCGTATGCCTCATTGGCGTACCCCGCGATGTCCTCTTCGGGCACACCCAGCGCGCGGGCTACCTCGCGCGACATCTCACGGCCGTAGACAGCGTCCACGTAGTCCGCGATGTCCTGCATGGTCCAACTGAGGCCTTCGATGTACGCGAGGTCCGCGTCGTCTTCGATGAGGTCTCGGAGCGTGCTCATGGGCATGGAGACAGGTTACCCCGGCTGCCGAGACCTGTCAACTCTTGACGACGAACTCCAGGTAATCGACAGCGATGCCAGAGTCCCAAAGTTTTGGTACTCGTCGCAACTCGATACCCATGATGAGGCATGAGTGGGCGTAGCCAGCATCGACGCCGGTCTTGTGGAGAGCGATGATGTCACTCGACGAGAGAATGGGATGAGTGCGGCGGATGTCCGGCTCCATGAAGAAGTGGACGTACTCAGGCGGCACGCCGTTATCGAGGAAATGTGCGGCGTTCAAGCGGGAGCAACCGGCTGCCTTCGAGTACGCGTCGTACGCGTTCTCAGCCTCAACCTCTAATGAGTAGCCCATCAGCCTCGGATGCTCGTGAGAGTGAACGGTATGCCCGCCTCGACGATGAGTCGCGCCATCGCCACTTCCGTGTCCTCGGAGAGCACGTAGGTGGGGATGAGGAAGCTCATCAGGTTCGTTGCAGTAGCCGTGAGAACGCCTTCGACGAACACGCCGAAGACCCCGCTCATCTCGCCAGTAGCCATGTAGTCGATGCGCACGGTGTCACCGTCGCTCTGCCGACCCGCGAGGAGAACCGCGCCGTCATTGCGGAGGTGGGAGGGCAAGTCGATGACCCGAACGACGCCACGGCGCCCCTGCATCTCGACGATACGTCTCGCGTCCAAGTTGTCCATGCGCCGAGTCTACCAGACTATCCGAGCATTGTCACGGCGTACTCGGCCGGGATGTCTTTCTCCCAGGCCTTGATGATGGCTTCCACGTCGCTCACTCCCGCCGTCTTCAACTTCCACGCGTACGCGACAGCCACACCAGCAACATGCAAGTCGATGGCGTCCTGAAAGCCGGTTTCCATCTGCCGCCCTTCCACAGGTGCGATTCTCGGGATGCTGGAGTTGACGTTCAACACGCGCATCGTTTCCGTTGTCACACCCGTACGATGCATCGAGAGAAAGCCTGGCAGGCCTTCAACGGGTGTGTCTTTATCGTTCAGAAGCTCGTATTCCCAAGCCGCCAGGAGGTGCTGAAAGAAGTCCCCAACCGAGGTGCCGGGCGGTTGGCGCTGGTAAGCGGCCTTCAGCTCTGCGCGGTGCTCTCTCGGAATACCTCTCCAGTCGCATTCGGTCTGGAAGTCGTTCATGGGTCGAGCCTTTCCGGCCATTCGGTACATCACCGTCATCAGAGGACGTACTCCAGCGGGATGCCGTCTCGCCAGAACTGAAGAATCTTCTGCGAGCTGTGCCCCTTCATGTATGCCGTGGAGGCGTACTCAGCGTTGACTCCAGCATCGACGAGCGCGAGCACCGTCCTCGATGCGTTGTTCACCTCTTCGGGAGTGGCGCTCTTGACGAACGACTCAGGTATACGGGCGAGCCAGGCGTCCATCACTTCGTCGCCGCCGTACATGAACTGGCACCCGTTGAAGGCCCGAGGGTAGTCGAAGTTCGGAGTGAAACAGTCCCAATACGCTGTCGGCACTCCAGCGTCGATAGTTGCTAGGAACCTCTCCCACCCTTCCACGGTGGAAGCCCGGGAGGTGAAGATGAGAACGTTCAGCTCCCCTCCATGGTTCGCGTACGCTGTCTCAGCTCGCGACACGATGTCCGCGGGGAGCTTTCCCATGTAGTGTCGGAAGAGCCGCTCCCAGTTCGGGGTTCTGTTCGTCTGCTTCCAAGGTTTGAGACTCGCGTGGGTGGGGGAAAGCTCAGTCACGCTTCACCATCTCGTTCACGTAGTCCAAGGGGATACCAGCGCCCCACATCTCTGCGACATCTCCCCGGCGGAACGCAGCCGCGAAGTAGGGGGCTGGCACTCCCGACTTGTACGCTTGCTGCATCTGCGACATGATATCGGTGGCAAGACCCGCCAGCTCTTCTAGAGTGGGTAGCCGGGAAAGGACCGTCTCGAAAATCTCGAAGCAGTAGGAGGCCGGAACGCCCCTATCGTTCAGGCCCGGGTAGATGTGGCGGATAACGTCAGACACCTCGAAGAACCGGCCAAGCGAGACGGTGCTCGGAACTTCCTGGAAGAGCGCCTCGTAAAACTCAGTGTCGCTTTGGAGACCGCTCAGGTGGAGCTGGAGAATGAGAGCCTGCCGCCATTGGTCCTCGTCGTTGTGATACAACCGGCTCGGCTTGATGAACCGCTCAGACACTCTCGGCCTGCGCTTTCTTCCACAGGAAGAACTCCCGCCACTCCGGGCTTCGGATGGGCAGGACCACGGCGCCTGCCTTGATGGCGGCTTCTCGGCGAGTCTTCGTGACATCGTAGTGCTCGCGCGGCGTGCCGGGCTTCTGAATCCACGACCGGCGCATGCCGATGCGCACTGCCATCTCGTCGAGTTCCTCGCGAGTGTCCGCGAACATGTGACACCAGACACCACGGACGACACGAGCGCCGTTCGGCACATCCGCTCGCATCATCATGTCGTCCACGTACACGGTCATACCGGCATCCTACACCAGATATTCGAGGGGCAGGCCGTTGCCCCATGCTTCGGACGGCCGGTACCCGGCCTGTGCGGCATGAATAGCGTACTCGGCCGGAACGCCTTTCTGGCTACAGGAGATGACCTCACCGACCGGCATGTAGGGGGCGATTTTCTGGGCTTCGTTTGCTGACACACCCGCTTCCGACAACCTGATGACATCCTCGTAGCCCATCGAGTAGCTCGACAAAGGGTTACCGAACAGTGGGGAGGCGCGCCGCATCTGTGCGGCTGCGTCTCGCTGCGCGCTCGCGTATCGAGCGTCGATGACGAAACCCGTGAAGTATGCGGGGTCGCGGACTGCTCGTAGCATCCGCATTGCGTTCTCCATGGAACCGGGCGTCACCGAGTCGAAGAATGCGACAGTCTCCGGGACAGAGAGACTACGGGTGAGTTGGTACGCTTCGGCCGCTTGCCGCCAGTCCAAGTGCCGCTGACGGCTCAGTGCGTAGACCTTCGCACGGGAAGAGAAAGCGATGCTGCCCGCGAGACGGTAGAAGTGCCACAGGGCGCGGCCCCAGAGGTCGCTCATGCGGACATCGCCTTCAGGTACTCGGCGGGGACGGCAGAACGCCACGCCCGGACAATCTCCACGGCGGGGAGGCCTTGCCCCGCAACAGCGTACTCATAGGGCACGCCCGCCTGGCTCATTTCGATAGCGTCGAGGTACCCGAAGAACGAGTAACCATGGCTGCCACCGAGACTGTATCCGTGTTCCTGATAGATGTCAACGCGGTTGTGGGCCAGGAACGCCCAGTCGATTTCGGAGCGGGCAATAGCGAGCGCGCCTGCCAGCCCGGCCCTCTGAAGAAGGTGTCCACCATCCCGGCGGATGACATGCCAGTAGACCCCGGCGGTCTTGTGAGCGAAGTTCCACATCTCTGCGGTCTCCGTCCACGTCGCACCACCACGTCTGGCTTCCTTGCAGAAGCGTGAGAGCTGGCTGGAGGCAGAGAACACCGCATGGAACCAGTACCGAAGAGCGAAACCGGCGCCGTCCATCAGCTCGCTACCAGATACTCGAAGGAGACGGCCTCACGCCATGCGTGCACCGGGTCGAAACCTGCCTGGGCGGCAGCGACAGCGTAGGCCTCCGGCACCTCGGCCACCCAGGCAGGCGCAGGGTCGGCACCGGCCTTCGCAACCGGCTCGAAGTACGAGTACGGCACGACAGCGGCCGATGCTGCGATGATGGCTTCTACATCGAGAGTAGAAGGCGCGCGGGCCGCGTAAGACGCAGGGGCGCCCGCATTGCTCATCATGATGACTTCCTCAATGGGGCGCCAGCGGGCGGACCATTGAGAGGCTCTCGGCAGATTGAAGGGCGCGAAGGTAGACGCTAAGGAGCCGGGAACGATTCCCTTTTTGAAGTAGTCGGAGTGGACGTTCGCCTCCACGACTCTGAGCATTGCCGCCACACTAACCTGTGTGGAGACGGACTTGAGCTGGTCCATGAGCTTCACGTCATCCCGACAATAACGCCAGACGAGGCGCGACTGCCGGGATGAGAGTTCCAGCGACCGCGCCTCACGGTAGACCTTGTGGCGGCTCGTCTTCACCGCGACGTGCGTCCAGAAGAGCTGCGAAATGCTACGCATGGTGCAAGTCGTACCGAGCCTGGTCCCACGTCGTGACCGACGGCGAGAACTCATGGCCCTCGTGACGACGAATCATGCGGATGAACTCGAAGTCACTCGTCTCGGGGTAGACGCGCTTGTTCGGGTAGAGCCACGACACGGGGACCGTCTCACCCTCCAGCGTTCGCCAGGAGACCGGCTTGCGCGCGCGGTCCGCGTACGTGTAGAAGTAGCAGACGAACTCGCCGTTCTCCAGGTGGAGCTGGTACGTCACCCGGTCGGTGTCGTAGCCGTCGATGAGCATACGGTCGCTCTGGTCCGCGAGGTCTCGCGGGCTGATGCCGATGACCGCCGTCTCGCTCTTGCTGTTCAGAGCCTCGTACTGCGCCTTGTCCATGTACCCATCGTAAGACACTCGGCGCCGCGATGTCAAGCGGTAGCTGTTGCGTACTCCACAGGAAGCGCGGATGTCCATGCCGCTACCGTCTGGATAGGGCTGAGACCCGCACGTTGGCATGCCTCGGCATAGTCCAACGGCACGTTGGACTTGTGGAGAAGGGGAATGTCCGTCAGCTCGTGCGTGAAGTAGAGACTCTCCCCATACTCGGCGGGTACCCCGCGCTGGAAGAGGTAGATGACGCCGAATACCACAGCCGGGTCGTCGGCGAGATGTCCCGGCCGGTACGTACAGATGTAGTCGTGAGGGACGCGACGCTCCCTCATCTTGATGTAGGCTTCGAGGCCTTCGCGACGGTCGGAGAATGACTCGACGATGTCCAAGGCGGAGGCGATATCGGGCCATTCCATACCTTCGAGGAACCGCCACAGTTTCTCCACATCCAGGGGGTCGATGAGCAGCTCGGAGGCGTCCCGCTCGAACTTCACGTACTTCCAGTCGCAAGGGATGCGCCGTGTCGTCACGCCAGTCCTCCGATGTACTCTAGCGGGATACCCTCGCGCCACATCGAGACCGTCCCGTCGGCGTTGAACCGTCCCGCGCACGCTACCGCATACTCGGCCGGAACGCCCGCGGCGTGCACGGACATGATGTACTCGAACGGAATGGACACCATCCTTCTGAACATGATGTCGTTGACTGCGATGAAGTATTCGGTTGGCACACCGGCCTCATAGAGCTGGCGAATAGGCTCACTAGCGCCGAAGTTATGGACTAGCCCAGCCACGTACGAGAACGGCACCCCCGCTTCAAGGCATCCGACCAGAACCTCCGCCTTGCTCTCCGGGAGCATGAAATCCGCGGCCATATCGAGCATACGGCACCGGTCGTCTACTGACAACGGCTTGAAAGCTCGCCAGAGGTCATGCCGGTAGTAGCCCAAGCCCACCGTTCCGCAGCATCTCATGAACTCTTCACGAGTCTCGCATATCCACCGGACGCTCACACAAACACCTCTTGGGCGTACTCGATGGGCACGCCCTCGTTCCAGAGATTCACTACCGTCCCTGGACTCAGGTGGGCACAGGCCAGGGCGTACTCAGGAGGAACACGCGCCGCGGACACTGCGACCGCGAACTCGGGAGAGCGGAAGGACGTACGCCCCATAGCGTCGATGAGGTCATTGAAGAAGTCGGGGTCAACATCGGCGTCCCGGAACCGGATGAAGTCGATGCCCGTGAGGTCGATGGATATGAGGTTGATGTAGTTCACAGAGACACCCGCGTCCAACGCGTGTAACAGCTCGGCAGCTCGCGCGTGTGAGTTGCTGGTACGACGGAACTGCTGCATGAAGAGCGAAACGAGATGGTCCGGCTCATCCTTCAGGTACACCCAGAGGCGCTCCGCGCTCCCCAGGTTCAGACCGCGCCTATCGCAGAGACGGTCGAAGAAGCCGCGTTCCATCTTCAGGCCATCTCTCGCGCGAACTCTAGAGGTACTCCGTCTCTCCAGCAGCGAACGACTGTCTCCGCCGAGACGCCAGCCTCCAAGCATGACATCATGTAGTCCAGCGGCACGCGGGCGCGGTGAGCGTCAGCGATATCCGCCGCGGGAGCAATCGCACACCGGCTGTTGACAGTGAACTGCACGACCGTGTCCACAGTTTCCACAGGCACGAGTGCTTCCCAAAGCGTGACGATATCCCGCCAGCCCCAGGCGGTTGCCACAGCGGTCTCCAGCCGAGGGTCCGTACCGCCGAGAGTCATGTACGGGAGGGAGACGCCCGCGCGGAGCATCTCTATGACGCCGCGTCGCTCCTGCTCCTTGCCGACGAGGTAGGTGTCGAAGAGTTCTTCCACCTCGCCTTTACGGAGGTGACGCATCGCATCCCACAGCTCTCGCAGCCCCTCATCAGGAATCATCAGGGGAGCGCGCCAGCAGAAGGCATCGTACGGCTCGTAGAATCGGGTGCCTTTCAGCTCCGGCCCCAGCCCCAGCCGGTCGGCCGCGTACGTCTCAGCGTCAATGTCAGGCGTACTCAACAAGCCACCCCACATCGTACATCTTGCTGTACTTGTCTCCCAGTTCCTTCACCAACGCGAACGAGTTCGCGAAGACGATGGTCACGCCCTCCGCCTTGCAGATACCGGAGATGAGAGTCTCGATGTACGTGTCGGTGACCTTCACGGCTCGCTTGCAGTCAATGACGAAGCGACGGCTCTGCCCACGCTGCACACGCGTCTGCACAGCAAGCACGATGTTCAACGCGCTGTTCTCGGAGAACGCGAGCAACGGCATCTTCAGGTCCGTCTGCGGGTTCGGCGCGGCAGCAGCGAACAGCTCGTCCATGCTCATCGAAGACTCTCCATCATCTTACGACCTTCCACCTCATCGAAGCCTGCGGCGGTAATCGTGTACAGCGCACCGATGAGTTCTCGGTTCGCACCGGTCAGGTGATGCTGGTGCCGGGCTTCCAGCATCAGCAGCGTGTCCCCCTTCAGGCTTCCCGTGCGCTCGCGCAGCATGTTGAAGCCGAGCGCCCGGGCCGGGTGCCGGGGCGTGTCAAGGTCATCACCGCAGACCATCTTCAGGATACCCCACGCCCGGTAGAAATGCTGGGTCTTCCGTTCCTGAGCCTGTCGGCGCAGGAACATGACCTGGCTGTACTCTTCCTGACGGCCCGGGTCGTAGGTGGCTTCCTCGCGCTTCCAAGCAAGAGCGGCAGCTATCGACAGGCCGATTTCGTCGTTGGCGATGTCGAAGAGGTGACCGCGCAGCCGCTCGGTGTGCATGAGCGTCGCCTCGTCCATGACGAGGTCATCCATGCGGTGCGGCGCGACAATCACCTCGACCATCATGCTGCCTCAGCGGGGAACAGCGAGTTCGCGTACTCACGCGGGATAGTCGGGTCCGTCGCCGCGTACGTGGCGCGAAGCTTTTCCGCCAGTTCCCCGCTCTGCGCCTCGCGGAAGAGAGCGATGATGTCGCGTGTTGCGCGGTCGAACTGGGTCTGCTCGAAGTACGTCAGCGCCCGTAAACGTGCCACGCCCGAGACAGCCTGCCCGATGCGGTAGATGTTCATGCTGAAAGCGTCATCGGCATCGGCGCAGCAAGCCTGTCGCAACATGCCCGTCGCCGTGCCCTGCAAAGCGTTCGCGAAGTCGCGGGCGCCATGCTGCTCGTAGTCGTTCCAGGA
>JAAIGE0100220544.1_pt1 | contig 20840 bp, 17 predicted proteins | sample 6487951 | NCBI WGS metagenome assembly JAAIGE01 (sample SAMN13974128, study PRJNA590717) | phyllosphere metagenome | biome: tomato field; feature: multiple bacterial spot infested tomato fields; material: tomato leaves; isolation source: leaves from tomato fields | host: Solanum lycopersicum ...
CCAAGCCACGGCGCGATGTCCTGAAGACGCTCACGTCGAATGTAGATCGCGCCAGTGCCGAGCGGTGCTGCCACCCATTTGTGAAGGCTGAACCCCATGAAATCGATGCCGAGGTCGTTCACGTCGATGGGGAGCAAACCTACTGATTGTGCACTATCGAGAATGACAGCGACGCCCCGCGCCTTGGCCATCGCTGCGATCTCTCGGATCGGCAGGACCAAGCCATTGCGGTTCGAGACATGCGTCAGGAGCAATAGGCGCACGCGTGGCGTCTCGCGCAGTGCTTTCTCATAAGCCGCGAGGATATTGGCCGTGGTAGACGGCTCAGGAATGGCGATCCGAACATGCCGGGCTTCACGCGTCGCAGCTAGATGTCCGATAGCATGTTGCATCTCGTCATAGTCGAGATCGGCAGTGATGATGGCCTCTCCGGCCTCCAGCGGCCGGTAGTTTACGATCAAGGCGTAAAGAGCCTCGGTCCCGCCGGCGCACAATGCGACCTCGCCCCGACGCGCGCCGATCAGACCGGCGACGCTGTCGATCGAGGGCTGTAACCGCGCATCACGTGATAGCCCAGGCAAAGCGCTGCGCAGGAATAGAGCGTTGTGGCGGTTCACCCACTCGCTGTGCCGGCGATAGGCAGCCGACACAGTGCGGGTCATAGCCCCATAGTACGCAGCGTCGAAGTTCGCGATGCTACGATCGACGTCATAGCGATCCGGCGAATTGTCTCTCCTGCCGCTCCGTGCCTGAGCAGGAGCGGCAAAGGCGGTGCCTGCGACTGCTCTGCCAACCAACCCCATGAATGCCCTTCGTCCGTTCAAATCAGCGTCCCTCGCTTGACCCGGGATCACTGGCGGGTCAGTAGCGGTACGATACAACATATCGTGAATGTATAAAGGGGTTTAGAGTGAACCGTCCTGTGCGTCGTGCCGCATTCCTGCTTTCCGCCACTGTTTCGATGCCAGCCTTTGCACAGGACAACGATCCTGCCATCGAGACCGAAGTCGACACGGTCATCGTCACCGGCAGCCGCTTTGGTGGACGCACATCGACGCAGTCGGCCACGCCAGTGGACGCGATCGGCCGGGACCAGCTTCAGCAGAGTGGCCGGGTCGATCTGATCCAACAGCTCAAGGTGGAAGTGCCCAGCTTCAACACGCCGAGGCCGCTAGGCTCAGGCGTCGGCGACTATCTGGTTCCGCCCTCGCTGCGGGGGCTCGGACCGGGCGAGGTGCTGGTGCTGGTCAATGGCAAGCGTCGTCATACCGCCAGCGACCTGAACGCCAGCAATGGCATTGGCCGCGGCGACGTGTCGGTCGATTTCAACGCCATCCCGTCCTTTGCTCTTTCCCGTGCAGAAGTGCTGCGCGACGGTGCATCGGCACAATATGGATCGGACGCGATCTCCGGAGTCATCAATCTGATCCTCGACCGCTCCGTCGGCCCGCGGGCGCAGGTGACGGGCGGGATCACCACCGAAGGTGACGGCGCTTACGGCGAGGCCAGTGTGTCCTCTGGCGTCCGCGTCGGAGAGGACGGTGTCTTCAGGCTGACCGCATCGTTCCAGCAGCATGAGGGTACCAACCGGTCCCGCCCCGACACCCGGCAACAGTATTTCGGCACCAACGCGGCCGGTCGCCCCACGACCATCTCCGGCAACTATGGTTCGGGTACGGGCCTGACCCCGTCGAACGGGACGCTTGATCCTCGCGAGGCGACGATCGACCGCAACGTCTTCCGCTTCGGCGATCAGCCCAGCACCAACGCGCAGCTGTTCTACAACTTTGCCGCTCCGGCTTCGGACAGCGTCGAGGTGTATTCGTTCGGCGGCTACAACCGCCTCGACGGTGACATCGAGTACTTCTTCCGACGTGCCGGTCAGGACGAGACCATCCGCGCCCTCAACCCCGATGGATACCGTCCCATCCTCGACTCCAGGATCGAGAACCTGTCGGTCGCCATGGGTCTGCGGGGTGACAACCTCGCGGGCTTCGGTTGGGATCTATCGACCGTATACGGCTTGAACACGCAGGACCTGTACTACAACAACAGCGTCAACGTGTCGTACGGAACGGCCACGCCTCGCCGCTTCAATCGGCTGCGGTCCGACTTCTACCAGTGGACCAACAATCTGGACCTGACGCGGGAGATCCCGCTCGGCGACGACGCCCCGCTCAAGCTTGCCGCGGGCCTCGAATATCGTGAGGAAACCTACCGCCTGTTCTCAGGTGACCCTGCGGGCTACCTCAGCGGCGGTGTACCCATTCTCGACGGACCCAACGCCGGGCGTCCGGCGCTCGTCGGGGCGCAGCCCGGCCCGAGCAACGGCGCCGATGATCGGGCGTCCCTAAGCCGCCACAGCTGGGCGGTGTACGGTGACGCGGAAAAGACGCTGTTCGGCCGCCTTCTGGTCCAGGGTACAGTCCGGCACGAACATTATTCGGACTTCGGGAACACCACCAACTTTAAGGTGGCTGGACGCCTGGGATTGTTCGGTGGGCTTGCGGCACGCGCATCGTACAACACGGGCTTCCGTGCGCCAGCATTGGCCCAGTCCGGCTACAATGCTTCCAATACCCTGATCCTAAATGGGCAGCAGGCGATCGTACGTGTCGCCGCGGTGGATAGCCCCGCCGCCCGCCTGGCTGGCGCGACCGATCTCAAGCCCGAAAAGTCCCGCAACGTTTCCGCCGGTCTCGTCTTCGAATCTGGCGGCCTGACGGCGACGCTCGATGCTTATCAGATCAAGGTGCGCGACCGGATCGCGATCTCGTCCACCTTCCAGGATGCACGGCTCACCAGCTTCCTTGCCGCGAATGGACAGGGTAATTTCAGTGCCATCTCCTATCTGACCAATGCCGTCGACACCAAGACCCGCGGTGTCGATCTGGTGGTGAACCATCGCGCCCGCGTCGCAGATGGCGTGTTCAGCGCCACACTGGCAGGCAATTATAACAAGACCACCTTTGACCGGATTGCCGGCACGCCGGCGCCGTTGGCAGCACTCGGGCTTACCACGCCGCTGTTTGACCTAACGCAGCAGCTGCGGTTTTCGGACAGCCTGCCGCGTAACAAGGTTACTCTCGACCTCAATTATTCGCATGGGCCGCTCACCATTTCGCTGACGAACACGCGTTACGGTGAGGTGTCGACGGTCGCACTGACCAACCGCACCCCGGCGCAGATCGCTGCGCTCACTCCCGGCTATGACGTCTCGCTCGTACCAGTGTCCGCCACGAGCGCTAACTCGGACATCATCCAGCGCTTCGGTGCCGAAGTGCTGACCGACCTCGAACTCTCGTGGCAGGCGACGCGCGCGCTGCGTCTGAGCGCCGGTGCACAGAACCTGTTCGATGTCTATCCGGATGAGAATATCGCCTCGACGGTGGCCTCTGTCGCGACCGGCACTAACGGCGCCGACAACGGCGGTACGCAGCCGTACAACGCCATCTCACCGTTTGGCTTCAACGGCCGTACCGTCTTCGTCCGGCTAGGCCTGACATTCTGAGGAATGATCTATGAAGACGATCAGGCGCGCTCCTTTATCGGTGGAACGTCCCCTGCGGCCAAGTCTGTTCGTGCGTCTGCGGCGGCACGACGCATGCACGTGGGTGTGATCGGCGAAGGTATCATGGGTGCCACGACGCCTCACCGGTGCCGAAGTAGTAGACGAGTTGGGATACGCCGATGCCGGTGACGACGAGCAGCCGGAGCCCTGATCGTGGTTTCCCAACGGCAATCGCATTTTGCGCCGGCTCGCGTCCGCGTGTTCAGAACCGCGTGCGGACCGCGCCGAAGAAGCTGCGCGGATCGGCGGGCGCGTGCAGGCGCTGCGTGCCGTCGAACCAGACGTACTCGTATCGATCGTTCGTCAGGTTGCGTACCTGCGCCGACACCTCGATCGTCTTGGTGACGCGGTAGGCCAGTTCGGCCGTGAACTGGAGATATTCGCCGTAGCGACCTCTATCATTCGCGGTGTTCAGCTCGTAGGACGACTGGCCGTTGCCCCAGAGCGAGGCGCGAAACGGCAGCGTCGCCGGGGACCATTCGACCCCGGCGGTATAGACGTCGCGGGGAACGTGATCGATCTCATTGCCGGCCGTCAGCGGCGCCGCAGGATCCGGCACGCGGATGATCGCCTTCTGGTGCGACCAACTTGCCCAAGCCGACAAACCGGGTAGCGGCCGCACGCTCGCCTCCAGATCGAAGCCGCGACGGCGCGTTGCGCCGAGATTGTCGAATTCGCCGGACGGGTCGTTGAGCCGACGCTTGAGTTCGCCTGTCGCTGTCTGCTGCCACATCGCTGCGCGGGCGCTCAGCCAGCGGCCCTGCGACAGCTTGATGCCGCCTTCGAAGCCCTCGTTGATGGACGCTGCGACATCACGCACGCGCGGCGGCACGACATAGGCGCCCGAGCCTGCCCCGATCTGGAATGTCCGACCGAAATTGCCATAGGCGGTCAGCCCGGTGATGGGCGTGACCGCGACCGACATCTTGGGCTGGCTGATCGAGCCGTAATCGTTGATCGGATAGCTGAGACCGTTCAACCGGTTGGTGAAGCGGCCGCTCACCCGGTCGATCCGCCACGCCGGGGTGATCGTCAGCCAGCTGGACGGGGTCACGATCGTCTGCACATAGCCACCACCCACGGTAAGGTCGAAATCCTGGTCGCGCATGGCAGCGGTGATGATCCGCCGGTTGGTGGTCCAGCGCAGACTCTCGTTGTGCTGCCACTGCACGTCACCACCCGCCTCGGCCATCAGCCAGTCGGCCGCGTGCCAGTGAAGGCCGGTCACGACGCCATAATGGTTCTCGTCGGTCAGCCGCTGCTGCTGTGCGACATTCGCCGAGAAGCGCACATAGCGGTCGTCGTGATTGGTCGTCGCGTAGCCGACCGCAGTCAGCGACAGGTCGCGCGCGAGATCGGCATCTAGATGCAGGCTGTATTGGCTTAGCTCGCGCGTTCCGCCATCGGTCGCGGACACGTCGTACGAACGCCGCCGGTTAGCATAGGCGTCGGCATCGGTCAGATAGCCCGGCTCCTCGGCCTCGCTGCGGCTGTGACGCGCGATCAGCCCGAGCCTGGCGGGGCCGGAGTCGTAGAACCATTTGCCTGCGAAGTTCAGCCGGTCGAGATCCGCATGGTCGCGGAAGCCATCGGTCCGCCGATAGGACAGCAGGTAGTTCTGGGTAAGCCGTCCGGTCTCAACTCCTGCCGAAATCTGCGCGTCGTAGGTGCCGAACGCGCCGACGATGCCGCGCGCGTCGAGGTAGTTGCCGCCGATCCGCGTCCTGATATCGGCACTGCCCGCGATCGCATGCAGCCCCCAGCGCGGATCGGAGGTGCCGCGCACCAGCTCGACCGAGGCGATGTCGAGCGGCGAGATGAAGTCGATGAAGTCCATTCGCCCGGCATTGTCGTTGGACGGCACGCCGTCGATGAGGAGCTTGACCGCGTTGATCTCGCCCTCGCCGTTGAACCCGCGGATCGAGAAGCGGCCGGAGGTCGTGCCTTGGTTGAAGTCGGTCAGGACGACACCGGGGAGCCGGGCGAACAGCTCCCACGCATTGTCGACGTTCTGGCGCTGCGCGACGTCGCCGCTCAGCACGTCGATCGAGGTCAGTACGTTGTCCGTGGAGCGTGCCATCGATCTGGCCGTTACGACGATCTCGTCTCCGCCGATCGTGACCTGGGTATCGGCACGAACGGGCCCGTCGTTGCGCTGCTGGGCGGCGGACGGCGTGACGATCAGAAGACAGGAGGTGGCGACCGCCACCATCAGACCGGTATCGGACATAAATCCCCCTTAGAAAAGCGTTGCCCTGCGAATGGAATGTGCGTGCTGATCGCTCGGTCGGTCGGGATTCGAGGCTCAGCTCCACGCCAGCGTCCCCGCCTGCTCGCGGAATCCTGCGATCAGCTACGGTCATCGGCCTCACCACTCGGATGGTGCCGTCCTGAACGAGCCGGCATCGGACGGCTGCTGCGGGTCGTATACACTTATGAACCGACACGCTTCGTGTCGGTGCGCCGACGCATCTCGACGCCCATAGCAAAGTCGAATGCGGGGCCGGAGGTCACGAGTGCTCTCGTTCCGAGCGTGCAGTCGCGGACGACGCGGATGTCGGTCCGGATCGCGACGCACTCGGCGAGAGCGTCGCGGGACGACAGGGAAAGGAGCGCTCCGCAGCCATTCGACGGTCCCGCGGTGCCGTTCCAGCGTTCTGGCGCTCGGAATGAGCTTCGCTCCCATCACCGCCGCGGTTCGGTGACCGATACCGATCCTCGGCGACTTCCTCACATCCGTGCCTTGAGCGTGACGAAGGCCGAACGGGGCTGCGTCGGCATCACCACCGGGAGCGCGAAGTATTGGTAGGTGTCGAAGGTGCCCGCACCGCCCAGATTGATGGCCGACAGCTGCACCGTGAAGCGACCGATGTCGTAGGCCGCCTGCGCATCGATCGCAGCATAGCCGGCCACTGAGACGCTATTGGGGAGCGTCACCTCGCGTGCCGAGAAGGCGGTGACGCCTGCGCCGAGTGACAGACCCTTCGCCGAACCACCATGGAAGCGGTAGCGGCCTGCAACCCGGCCGTTGTGCCGTGGCACGCGCGGCAACCGGTCGCCGACCAGGAACGCGGTATTATCACGCGTCACTTCTGCATCGGTGTAGGCATAGTGCGCGATCATCGAGAATGCCGGGCGCGGCTCCCAGATCAGGTCCGCCTCGATTCCACGCGACCGCTGCCGTCCGGTCTGGACCGAGAAGAATGGATACGTCGGGTCTGGGTCGGGCGTCGCGACGTTGTTGCGCGTCTGCTCGTACACGGCGAGGGTGCCGGAGATGCCGAGGCGGGTCACCGCCAGCTTCACGCCTCCCTCTACGTTGCGCGACGTTTCGGGATGCGGCGTGAACCGGCTTACAAGACCGAAGGCACCGCGGAACGCGGTGGCATACCCGGCATAGAGCGCCACGCCCGGTGCCAGATCGATCGTCGCGCCGAGGCGTGGTGACAGTCGGTGATAGGTTGCGTCGGTGGCCTGCTGATCCTCGCGGAACTTCAGCCGTGTATAGCGCAGCGATCCGGTCACATGCAGGCGGCCGTAATCGGCCTGATCCTGCCCATAGATCGCCAGTGTCTCGTAACGGTCGGTCTGCAACAGCCCCGGCGGCAGGATCGGACCGAACGATTGATCGTAGATCGGATCGGCGAGATCCATCGATCCGACCGGCACGCCGGCAAAGGCCATGTCCGAATAGAAATCGGTATGGTCGTAACCGGCGCCGAAAAGGAGATTGTGGCGTCCGCCCAACATATCGGTCCGAGCGGACAGATGCGTGTCAAACGTCGCCTCCTCGAAGTGGCTGAGCATGTTGAGCGCGAGGAGCGGATAGCGCGTCGGCGTCGCCGGGTCGGCCGGATACACATCCGGATAGACGAAGGTTCCGAACTGCGGCACCCGGCTTTCGTAGTAGCGGCCGGTGACGGTAAGCCGCACGTCGTCATTGAACCCGTGGCGCATCGTGCCGGTCACCATCTTGTTGGTGGTGGTGGAGCGCGGCTGATCGTTCGACGCGCCGGGAAAGGCGTTGCGGTCGAGTTCCCCCGCCAGCGCCTGCGCGGCGGGTAGGCCCGAATACTCGAGTTGTTCGCGGCGGCCGTACTGGCCCTGGACCATCAGATCGGTGCGCCTGCCGAGCCGGAACGCGATGCTCGGTTGTACGAAGATCCGTTCGCCGGAGATCGAGGCGATCCAGTGGTCGTTGCTCTGATACTCCGCGGCGATCCTCGCATCGACGCCGGGCATGACCGGCACGTTCAGCTCGCCGTAGGGATTGAAGGTCGCGAAGCTGCCCGCGCGGATCGCGGCATAGCCTTCCAGCCTGTCGCCCGGCCGTTCGTTCTCGATGTTGATGAGCCCACCCAGCGGCGAGCCGACGCCGCCGCCATAGAGCGTCGCCGTCGGCCCCTTCAGCACCTCGATCCTGCGTATGCCGACGAGGCTCGCCGGATCGTTCGCCGCCGAAAAGGCCCCGAACATCGGCAAGCCGTCCTGATAGATTTCCGCGAGGAACCCGCGCACGAGCGGCCCGACGGTCAGGCCCTCTTCGGGACGGTTGCCGACGACGCCGGACACGTTCGCCAATGCCTCTCCCAACTGTCGGCGATCCTGATCGCGGAGCAGTGCGCCGGTCAGCACCTGCACCGACTGCGGCACCTGTATCAGTGGAGTATCGGCCTTGGTTGCACCGTCCGCGTCAGCTCCGACCCAAGTGTCGCGCTTACCGGTGACGACGATGTCGGGCATCCAACCGGCGGCATCCATGCCGGTCGATCGCGCTTGCTGTGCGCGCGCCGGGGCGGTTGCCAAGGCGAGCGCTCCCAGCGAGGCAGCGGCCATACGCAGACGCGCCGCCGCGATCCGACAAGTCATTTCGTCTCCAAGGTCCTGAGGTAGTTCTCATGGTCCTGCGCGGTGCCGACGAAGCGTTTCATCCGCGCAAGGCGCTCGGAGGGTAACTGCGCTTCCGCCGTGGCGAGCCTGTCGGCGATCCATTGGGCGTTGAAATCGGGCACGCCGGCGCGCGCGAGGTTCTCCGCGCGCCGGATCGAATCCCCGCTGCAGAGCAGCAGACCCCACCCGTGCGAGCCCCGCTCGAACAACGCCCGCCCGCCGAAATCCCCCTGCGTCCAGTCGGCGATCGCGTGATCGCCGCTGATGACGACCGGGCCGACGTCGATCGGAAATCGCGGACTGCCGAAATGCGCTTCGGTCGCATCGCGGACGCGGCTTTCGTCGAGAACGGTGTTCGGGATGCCGCAGCTGGCGAGCGCCAGCGCGCTCCCCATCATCGCCAACCTAAGCACGGATCAGCTTCTGCAGTCGTTCGACCGCCTGTGCCTCCGGCTCCTTCGCGTCCATCGTATCGGCGAACCGACCATTGCGGTCGAAGAGCAGGATGCGCGCGGTATGATCGATCGTGTAGTCGCCGTTCGGCAACGGCACGCGCTCCACATAGATCTTGAACGCCTTCTCCATGCGCTCAAGCTCAGCCGGATCGCCGGTCAGCCCCATGACCGGCGCATCGAACATCGACAGGAAGCTGGCGATGTCCTCACGTTTGTCATGCTCGGGATCGACGGAGACAAATACCACATTCATCTTTGCGGCATCCGCGCCGAGCCGCTCATGAAGCAGCGCCATGCGCGCCATCGTCGTCGGGCAGACGTCAGGGCAACGGGCGAAGCCGAAGAAGATCGCATAAGGCTTGCCCTTCAGCGTCTGGTCGGTGACGGTCCGCCCATTGGTGTCGGTGAGTTTGAAGGGACCGCCAGGCGCGTTCGTCTGCGCTGAGGCTACGCTGTTCCGGTTTTCTGGCTCTTTGGAGCAGCCCGCGACTGTACCGACGATGGCCAGCGTCAAAAGCGCGGGGAGTGCCGAGCCACGCATCAGGCCAAGGATTCGAGGATTCGACATCAGCGGTTCCCCCCGTGGTCGCCGACCGGTTCGGCAGCGCCCGCCCCGGCCACGTCGAATTGAACGTCAACTCTACCGGCACGAGCGAAGGACAGCGTCGCGGGTACACGTTCTCCGGCCTTGAGCGGCGTCTTCAGCCCGATCAGCATGATATGATTGCCGCCGGGGGCGAGCATCGCATGTCCGCCTCCCGGGACTTCGATACCGTTGGCCAGCGGGCGCATCCGCATGATCCCGCCGTCCATCGACATGGTATGGATCTCGACCTTCTCCGCGCGGGGCGACGTGACCGAAAGCAGGCGGTCCGGCTTATCGCCGGTGTTGCGGATGGTCAGGAAGCCCGCCCCCACTTTCGCCCGCGGGGCGGTCGCCCGGGACCATGGCTTGGACACGGTGATGTCGCCCTTGCGGATGTCCTGAGCGAAGGCAGGCGCGGTCAGCGCGGCGAGGAGCGCCAACGCAGTACGATAGGTCATGATAATTCCTTCAGATTTCGATGCGTTTCAGCGTGCGCGCGTAGCGGCGTAGCGATCGGAGACGGTCTTCCAGTCGACCACCTGCCACCAGCCATCGAGATAGGCGGCACGCCGGTTCTGATATTCGAGATAGTAGGCGTGTTCCCACACATCGTTGCCGAGGATCGGCGTACCCTTCACTTCCGCCACGTCCATCAGGGGATTGTCCTGATTGGGCGTCGAGGCGATCGCGAGGGCGCCGTCAGACTTGACCAGCAACCAGACCCAGCCTGAGCCGAACCTCTTCGTCCCTGCTTCCTTGAAGGCGGTCTTGAACGCTGCGAGCGAGCCGAACTGGGCGTCGATCGCAGCCGCTAGCGCCGGAGACGGCTGCATCTTCTGCGTCGGCGGTGCCATCGTCTTCCAGAAGAAGCTGTGGTTCCAGTGACCACCCGCGTTGTCGCGCACGACCGCGGGCAACGTTCCCGCCTTCGCGACGAGGGCATCAAGTGACTGGCCCTGCAATGCCGGACTGGTGGCGACCGCCTTGTTGAGCGCGTCCACATAGGCCTGATGATGCTTGTCGTGATGGATCGCCATCGTGCGGGCATCGATCGCCGGCTCCAGCGCAGCGGCGGCATATGGTAGGGGCGGCAGACTGAAGGGCGCGATCGCGACCTGCGCGACGGCCTGGGTCGCGACGCAGAGCGCAGCGACACCGATTATGGTGCTCCGAAACATAGGATTCGCTTTCGTATTGACGATACGCCCGTACGGTCGATCGCGTGCGATCGAACGCGGATGCGGGACGTGGTTCGCGCAGCAGTCACAAGGCTGCACGACGACGAGCTCGGGTGCCCGGTTTCCCGGTCAGTCCGTCAGATTGAAAGCGGGGGACCGCGCAAGGGCGGGCGGAGATGGGGTGCGTCACGGGGCGCTTGGCGCGGCGCGGCCAGCAACGCCATGATCGCGACGGCAGCGAGCGCGATCGCCAGCAGGACGACATCGACGGCACCCAACACCTGCGCGGAAAGGCCGGCGAAGGCGCAGGGCATCTCGACCTTGCCGTGATCCGTCGACTTACCGCTGCCAGGCATGATGCCGTGGGTCATGGCCATGTCGTGGTTCATCCCCGGCATGGTGACGGCTTCGGACTGCGAAGCGACTCCCGAACAGATCGTGATGGTCAGATGCCCGTGATCGGATGCAATCATGTAACCGGTCGGCACGAGCAGCTTCAGCAGCATCGTAGCGGCGATAATCGCGACTGCGAGGTGACGTTGCGCCAGAAGATGCCGATAGGCCTGCACGCCCCGACCGATATCGTGAATGCGGCGTCCTGTCACTTGGACATTCTGTCACCAGCGATGCGGACGCCGCTGCAGAATGTTCGGGTGAAAATTCGTGACGTACGACCCAGACCTGCCCCGCCGACCTTGCGCCGGGATCATGGAATGGAGTTGCCCAGTCGAGCCATCGTCACAACAATAATGCGCGGATCGCGAAGGCGATCACAGCGAGCGTCAGCACGCTTGCGATCCAAATGACCGCGAGCCAAGCCAGCCGTCGCCGCAACAGGGGTTCCGGCGCTGCCATCAGTGATAACCCTCGCCGACCTTTCCCCGGAAGACCCAATAGGCCCATGCGGTGTAGCCGATGATGACCGGGATGATGACGACGGTACCGATCAGCATGAACAGCTGGCTCTGCGCCGGCGCCGCGGCGGCCCAGATCGTGACGGCGCGCGGCACGACGTAGGGGAAGATGCTGATCCCAAGTCCGATGTAGCCCAGCAGGAACAGCAACAGCGCCGAGAGGAAGGGCAGCTTGTGCCGTCCCCGCGTCACGGACCAGAACAGAATCCCGGTGATGACGACGACGAGCAACGGTACCTGTGCGGTCAGCAGGACGTTCGGCATAGCGAACCAGCGCCGCCAGTAGTCATAGCTCAGGAACGGCGTCGCCGCGCTGACCGCCGCCATGGCGGCGACCGTTGCGATACCCAGCTTCGTGGCCATTCGCCGCGCATGTGCCTGCGCCTCTCCGTCGGTCTTGCCGATCAACCAGGTCGCCCCGAGCAGCGCATAGCCGATGGCCACTGAAATTCCGGTCAGGAGGGTGAAGGGCGTGAGCCAGTCCAGCCATCCACCGGCGAAGGCACGGTCCGCGATCCGGATGCCCTGCAGGATCGCGCCCAGCATCATGCCCTGCGCGATAGCCGCGACCAGCGAACCGATCGTGAAGGTCATGTCCCACCACCGCCTGTGTCTGGGATCTCTCCAGCGAAACTCGAACGCCACCCCCCGAAAGACCAGGCCCAACAGCATGGCGACGACCAGCGGATAGGTTGCGGGGAGAATGATCGCATAGGCGAGGGGAAAGGCCGCAAACAGGCCGCCTCCGCCCAATACCAGCCAAGTCTCGTTCCCATCCCAGACCGGCGCGATCGAATTCATCGCCGCGTCGCGCTCCGCTCCGACCTTGAAGCCTGGAAACAATATGCCAATACCGAGATCAAAGCCGTCCATGACGACATAGGCGAAGATGCCGAACGCGATGATGACGGCCCAGACTATCGTCAGGTCCAGACTGTACGTCAGGCCGGTCATGCGTTGCGCTCCTTGCTCGTCTGGTCAAATGCCGCGGCCGGCGTGATGCCGGCGGCGTGGCGCGGCGTCCGGCGCGGTTCCGCTTCGTGCGCTTCAGGCGGTCTGGCGATCAGGCGCAGGACGTAGAAGGCGCCCATGCCGAACACCGCAAAATAGACGACGACGAAGGCTATGAGCGACGCTGCCACCGCTGGTGCCGCGATTGGCGATCGGGCGTCTGCAGTGAGGAGGTGACCATAAATCACCCAAGGCTGCCTCCCGACCTCGGTCGTGATCCACCCTGCCAGCACCGCGACGAAACCTGCCGGTCCCATCGCCACTGCGGCCCGGTGCAGCCACGGCGAATCATACAGACGCCCGCGCCAGCGCGCCCACAATCCCCAAAGTCCGAGCAGCAGCATCGCCATGCCCAGCCCGACCATGACCCGGAACGACCAGAACAGGATCGTCGTCGGCGGTCGGTGATCGCGCGGAAAATTCTTCAGCCCCGGCAGTGGCGCGTTCAGGTCGTGACGCAGGATCAGCGAACTGATCTTGGGGACCTCGACCGCGTAGCGGACGCGTTCCTCCCGGTCGTTCGGCAGGCCGAACAGGATCAGCGGCGCACCGTTCGGGTGCGCTTCATAATGGCCCTCCATCGCCAACACCTTGGCCGGCTGATGCTCGAGCGTGTTCAGCCCGTGCTCGTCCCCGGCCAGTATCTGGAGCGGCGCCATCACCGCGACCATGCCCAGTCCCATCGCCAGCATCTTGCGCGCACCGGGGTTCGCGCGGTCACGTAGAAGGTGCCAGCCTCCCACCCCCGCCACGACCAACCCCGTCGTCAGGAAGGCGGCGATGACGGTGTGAATCAGGCGATAGGGAAAGCTGGGATTGAAGATGATCGGTAGCCACGATCCCGCCGGCACGAACTGTCCCTGCGCGTTGATCGCGAAACCGGTCGGCGTATGCATCCAGCTGTTCACGCTCAGTATCCAAGTCGCGGAAATCAGCGTGCCGAGTGCCACCATGCAGGTGGCTAGGAAATGGAGCCCACGCCCGACCTTGGTGATGCCGAACAGCATCACGCCGAGAAATCCGGCTTCGAGAAAGAAGGCGGTCAGTACCTCATAGGCCATCAGCGGTCCGATCACCGGACCAGCCCTGTCGGAGAACACCGACCAGTTGGTCCCGAACTGGTAGGACATGACGATGCCGGAGACGACGCCCATACCGAAGACGATCGCGAAGATCTTGAGCCAGTAACGATACAGGTTCGCGTATACGCCGCGCCCGGTCCGCAGCCAAAGGCCCTCCAGCACCATCAGGAAGCTGGCAAGACCAATCGAAAACGCGGGAAAGAGGAAGTGGAAGGATACGGTGAAGGCGAACTGTATCCTGGCGAGAATCAACGCCTGTTCTTGCATGAAGCCTGTCTATCGTAGCTGAAGATGAGTAAACGTGGTCGCAGTGCCGGGCCACGGATGGCCCGGCACCTGAGCCTCAGCCGCCCCTTCGGGTTGCGGGCGGCGTGTAGCCTTCGCGGGTTTCAGCGCCACGCATGCGCTCCAACGCGGCTAGGATCGCTGTGCCCGCCACAAGTAACGCGATGACGATGTGAAGCATGCGACGGAAGAGGCGCTCGCCGGGAGTCAGCATGGCTGCCCTCTCTTGATGTGGCGTGCGCGGGCGGGACGCCGCACACGCGACTCCCTCGCCCGGTAGGACGATGAATGGAACATGATGTTTTCCCTCAGACCTGCGGGCCTCGGAGCCGCCTCTGCGAACCGATATCGGCGTCACGAGGGCAACCGGGCGCAACAAGTTTGATGACGTGTGGGCGGGCGGTGTTACCGATCAGGCGGGAAGGGGCGGTCCACGAACCCATGGTCGCAGTCCGGCCCGTACGGGAGAGACCCATGACGTCGTCGGACGTAAGCCGGCATCCATCGCATGGCGGAGCGCGGCCGGCAGCAGATCGAACGGTACGGCGCCGAGCGCGGACATGGCGAGACCGGCATAAGCGCAAGGCGTCTCATGCCTGGTTCCGTCTTCGTGTCCGCCTCCGCCGGATGGCGGCTTTAGCCCTGGAACATCCACCAACATCGAGGTCGTCGTGGTCCCGGAACAGATCGAGATGACCATCTGGCCATGCGAAGTGATCGGCATGTAACCGCCTGGGACCACGATGCGCAAAGTGAGCGTGATCATGCAAAGCAGGGCCATCGCCAAGGAATGGTTCCGAACGAGGCGACGGAGGACCGACATGGAACGTATGCTAGGCTTTCCGATCGCGGAAGGCGATGCGGCAAGATGTCCCACCTAGCGATCCGTGGGGGTGGTCCCGGTCGCGTCGAGTGCTTGTTCGACGATGCGATGAAGATGTTCGGGGCGGCCGCGTCGAATGGTTTCGCGCGGTCGACGCTTTACGATGGCTTGGGCGACCCACAGTGGCGAACCTTGTCACCGAATTGCAATCTCGTGTTGGATTCTATGAAGTTGGATGGGCTTTGCCGGGCCCACGGCTGCATCGGCAACTAACCTGCAGGAATTGAAGGGGCCGGGAGTGGGCTTACGATCGACACTCTTCGCGGCCCGACCGTCAGCCGCGGAGCGTGCGAACGATCTGGAAGCCGCCTTCGAACAATCGCATCCGTAGCCCTTGCCATACAGTATGACTTGCAACGCTTCCCGATGCACCATCGTGCCGACCATCGGCTTCGAGCGCTCGCCGCGGGCTGGCTTCTTTCCGTATATCGGGCAGCGTGTGTCGGGCGTAGCTTGTTAGCGCGCGGTCGAGACGATCGCCTGGGATGACGATGGCTACGGGCTGATTCCCACAATCGTACCGTAACACCTTTCGCCGATGCTGACGCCGGTAGAGGCGAATGCCGGATGAACCCGATCCTTGATACAGATGCAATGCTCGTCAGGATCGGTGACGCATGAAGATCGCTATGCTTCTACCGCGCAAGAGCGATTGCTCTTTGACGGACGAGGTGTAGGCGAATGCCCGTTGGTCGGTCAGGTTGGTGTCCCACCCATAGAACTCCGTACGCTTGATGGTGCCCAACATGGCAAGCCTCGTGCGTCCCATGTCGGCCAGATCACGCTTGGAGATGACATCACGGCGGAACGGCTTGACGATGTTCATTCGGCGCCGATCTCGACGTCCGGCCACGCCACCGAACGGCGCTCGGACTGCAAAATGCCGACATCCTGGGTCTGGTAAGCATCAACCTGTAAGGCCGCGGGAATAGGGCCGGGAACGCGCATTCGCCAAGAGCACCGAACGGCTCTGCCACTTCAGGCGTTCGGTGACGCCGCTGGCCCCAACGCGTCGATGATCCGGCATTCAGCGACTGTGCCGCCGTCACAGGAATCTATCACGGCCTTCAATTCGCGGCGCAGTGCGGTCAGGTCGGCGAGCTTGCGATCAACCTTTCGCAAATGTTCGTTGGCAATACGGTCGATGCCGGCACAATCACTCGTTCGGTCATCCGTCAGACCCAACAACTCGCGCACTTGGTCGAGCGAGAAGCCGAGGTCGCGCGCCCGCCGGATGAAGGACAGACGGCTCAGCTCGGCCGCACCATAGGTGCGATAGTTACTGCCACTGCGGGCCGGCTTCGGCAGTAAGCCGATGCGCTCGTAGTAGCGCACCGTTTCGACCTTGGTGTTCGTCGCCTTGCCCAGATCACCAATCGTCAGCGGCATTCTCTTGAACCTGTAGTTGCTGTAGACACTAGATCGGGCGTCGTGCTTGATTTCAGGGGTTGACGGCCTGGCGGGGCCGCAACGGCTGCGCCGCCACCGCCCGCGGGCCTCGGCGTATTCGGAGGCCGGCGGATCATCTGGAAAGCGCACGCCGAGCTGCCTCAACCCCCGCCGAACCGGAAGCGTACGCCTCCGTTGATGGTGCGGCCTTCCAGCGGACCCCAAGCATCGACGGTCCATGCGCCGTCCGTTGCACGGGCGGGCAGCAGCAGCGGGCCATAGCGGGTCTGGCGGAAGTTCAGCAGGTTCTCCGCGTTGATGAACAGGCTGATCCTACCGAGCACAAGCTCGCCCATCGCTCCCAGTTCGAAATAGGGCCGGCTCCGGGTCCGATAGGGATTGTTCTCCAACTCCTGTCGGCCCGTGTAATAGGCTTCCAGCCCCAGCCTTCCCCGATCATGCTTCTCCCACACAGCCGTCAGGCCAGCGGTGTGGCTGGGAGTGAGCGGAACTGCACGGCGACCGGTCGAGTCCGGGCTCGGCTCCGTCCCGGCGGTGTGAACGTAGCTGCTGGTGACCGTGATCGCGTTCCAGCGATAGCGCAGCAGCAGTTCGGCTCCCCGCGTGCGGGTCACGCCCTCAGCATTGACCAGCGCGACGCGATCCGCCGCAATGTCGCGGAACTGCACCGCATGGTCGATGTTGGAGCCGAACAGGACCAGGCTCGCCTCGAAAGGCCCGCGCGCGTAGCCGAAGTCGATCGACGCCGTATCTGCCGTCTCGGTGCGCAGCCCCCGTAGGGGCGCGAGGCGCGACAATCCCGCCGCCTCGATTTCTTCAACGAACGGAGTAGGCGCATAGAAGCCTCGCCCGAGTGATGCTCGGACGGTCCAGGGTCCCCGCCTGAACAGCATCGAGACGCGGGGGCTCAGATGCGAGCCATATCGGTTGTGGTCGTCCCAGCGTGCGCTTCCCGCGAGCGTCAGGTCGGGCAGAACCTTTTGTTCGAGCTGCGCGAACAACGCCGGCACGCGGTATGTGTAGTTGAAGGCGGGGAAGGTGCGAGAGCGGTAGCTGTCCACCTGATAGGCCGCCCCAGCGAGCCAGGTGGTAGCGCCCTCTCCCCCGCCCAGCGACGTTTCGGTCAGCAGGGTCCGGTGACGATCGTTCTCCACCACGTCTCCGAAGCGATGGCGATGCGACTGTGTGACGCCCGAAGCCCGCACATAGAGCGTCCCGACCCCTTCGATCGGGGTTTGAGCATTCAGGCCGGTATCGAGGCGACGGCTGCGCTGATCCTGTGCGAACGCGGAGCCGTCCGGCACAACCCGTCCGGGAAGCGTGCCGCCATTGCGTTGTTCGGTCATCGCCCCGACCGTGACGAACACCTTGGCTCCGTTCGAGCCGTTCCAGAACAGGCGGGGGCGGACCGTCCAGCGGTGGAAGCCCGGTATGTTCGCCCACCCATCTCCATCGATGTCCTGCCGATCCTGGCGGTTGAAGCCGCCAGTCAGCGAGTAGCTTAGATCGTCGGTGAGTGGCCCGGAATTGTAGCCAGTCACGTCCTGGCCGCCCCGGCTCGTGGCGTTCAGCAGGAGTTCGCCGGTCTGCTCCAGCGAAGGCCGACGCGACACGAGGTTGATGACGCCGCCCAGCGCGGAGGGACCATAAAGCGCGGACGCCGCTCCCTTGATGATTTCAACCTGTCCGAGATCGGTGGGCGGGATTTGCAGCAGTCCGATCGAGGGCGTTTGCCCGCCATAGAGCGGCAGGCCATCGGCGAGGATTTGAGTATACCGTCCCTTCAGCCCCTGCACCCGGACGTTGGATGCGCCAAGCGCGGGCGACGTGACCTGCACGCGAACGCCGGGTGTCTCATTCATCAGCATGGCGATGTTGCCCGGTGACATGAGGACTTTTTCTTCGATTTCCTCCCGGTCGAGCACCTCGACGCGGATCGGTTCGTCCTGCACCCGGCGACCCGTGCGGGTGGCCTGGACGACGATTTCCTCGCCTTCCTCCGTTTCCTCGCTGGCGGGGCGATCCTGTGCTACGGCAGGCATGAGCGCGAACAAGGATGCCGCGATCGTCAGGGCCATCGACGCGGCAGGCCCGCGAGCGTGTGTATTCAATGTCACCTGCTATCCCCGAGGGGCGCGCCCACGTGGGACCGCCTACCGGGACGGTCCATAAGGTCTGTAGCAGCTACAGGGTCAAGCGACTTCGGATCATCAAGCGTAGCACGGCCAACGGAACGGCAGGATCGGTGCCGGTCATATGCTAGGTGCCGGTCACCGCTCGCGGCCCGAAGAAGATTATAGCCGTACCGACGAGGCAAACGGCCGCGCCCAAGACGTCCCAACGATCAGGTACCGTGTCTTCCACAACCCACAACCAGACCACCGCCGACACGATGTAGACGCCGCCGTACGCCGCGTAGGATCGCCCAGCCTGATCCGACTCCGGCAAGGTCAACAGGTAAGCGAAGAGGCAGAGCGATAGGATACCTGGAGCGATCCACCAAGGCGACTTGCCCAACCTGAGCCAAGCCCAGAAGGCGAAGCAGCCGGCGATTTCCGCCAAGGCGGCACCGAAGAAGGCAAAGACAGTCATATGGTACTATTCCAGGCCGGGTGTAGGACAGCCAGTCCGGATGTCGCCATTTCAGACAGCGTCCGGATCTGTCGGAGATATTCACATCTTCGCCAAGCCGTTTGTCTTACCGAACGACGGCCCAGATCGCCGCGGCTCTCTCCAAAGCCTTGCGTCGAAGGAGGGCAGGTGGCCTCAAGGAGTACGTCCTGGCAACCCATCGGCTACGCTTTGAGTGGCCAGCACGTGTAACCATCACCTCCGTCCGCCAACGGTTGGTCAAGCCGGCGTTGCGTCTGCGGCGGATGACCATAATTCCGCAGAAATGCGCATCGCATGCGTTCGGCGTCCCCAAATCCGACGAACTGCGCGACCGTGCCGATTGGTTCGTTGCCGTCACGGAGCCGGATGCGTGCCGCTTCGCAACGGAGACGCTCGACTGCTCGCGCCGGTGTTTCACCAGTCTCCTTCCGGAAGAGGCGGGAGAACTGGCGAACGCTCAGGCAGGCAGCCTCGGCAAGCCGCTCTATCGGCAACGGCTCGGAGAGATGGTCTCGCGCATAGGACAGCGCCTTGCGGATACGATCGGTCCGCGGCTCCATTTGGGATATGGCCGCGTACTGCGATTGGCCGCCAGGCCGGCGATGATACACGACGAGCTCGCGCGAAACCGCCTTGGCCAACTCCGAACCATGATCGAATTCAATCCGCGCCAGCATCAGGTCGATACCGGCCGTCATGCCGGCCGACGTCCAGATCGCGCCGTCGTTGATGAAGATCCGGTCCGCATCAACCGTCACCTTGGGGTACAGGTCCTGCAATCTCTGCGCGAACTGCCAGTGGGTCGTGGCCCGTTTGCGGTCGAGATAGCCCGCGGCGGCAAGTAGGAACGCGCCGGTGCATATACTCGCAATGCTCGAGACTCCGATGGACGCCCGACGTATTCCGGCGACGTTCTCGGCCTCCATCATCGGTTCGACCCTGCCGCCAACCACCACGATCGCTTCTGCTTCGACAGACCCTGCTGGGCGCGTTTCCAGCGCGAGTCCGGCGTCGCCTTGGACAGTACCGCCGGCGTTGGAGACGAGTTCGATCCTATAGTGTTCGGACCCGAGCAGCCGGTTCGCCGCAGTCAGAGCTGCCGTCGGCCCGGCGAGGTCGAGAAGTTGGAAGCCTTCGCAAAGATAGAAAGCGAACGACGCTGACATGGCACTCCCTCGCGAACCGACCCGAAGCATCCTTTAGGCAGGTAGCGCCAGGACGCATTCGCGAATCTGCAGAATGGCCGAAATCAAGGGATCAATGCCCTACAGCCAGGGGCTGCGGGGGGCGTAAAGAACCGATCCAGTTCTCACCGCGGATCACGCCATGAAGATCACCTCATACGACGGCATGCTTGCCGCTTTGGCACCCGAGGGTGTCACCCCGTTCCATGTCGGCATCCTAATCGGACCTGGCTTCGTGCCCATGGACATCGTCGGAATCCAGACCGTGCTCGCGATGATGCCCGGTTCACAGATCCACTTCATCTGGAAGAACCGCGATGTGGTGGAAGGCTTCCGGTCGTGGCCGACGATGCCCACTACCACATTCGATACCTGCCCGACGTTGGATGTCTTTGCGGTCGGCATGAACCCGCCAGAAGTCCAGAACGATCCCGAGGTGATCGCCTTCACCCGCCAAGCCGCAGCGAGTGCGCGTTACGTGATCGGAGTCTGCAATGGCGTCGCACTTCTGGGATCGGCCGGCGTGATAGAAGGCCGGACGGTCGCAAGCAACTTCGCGGCAGAGGAGTTGCTGAAGGAACTGGGAGCCGCGAAGGTGCTCACCTCCGGTGAGGGAGCCGCCGTCGACGGAAATCTATACACTGCCGGCCCCGGCATCGGCAGCTTCGAGGTGGCGCTGCTGGTCGCGGCGGAAGCCTTCGGTCGTGATGCGGGCGAACTGGCGGAGTTCGCGATCGAGTACGATCCGCATCCTCCCTTCCGTACCGGTACCGTGCAG
>JAAIGE0100048152.1_pt1 | contig 20834 bp, 15 predicted proteins | sample 6487951 | NCBI WGS metagenome assembly JAAIGE01 (sample SAMN13974128, study PRJNA590717) | phyllosphere metagenome | biome: tomato field; feature: multiple bacterial spot infested tomato fields; material: tomato leaves; isolation source: leaves from tomato fields | host: Solanum lycopersicum ...
AGGTGCGGTCGGAGGAGTACTTGGCGGCCCATAGCCCGAACAGCAGCAGGGCCAGGCCGGCCACGATGGTGAAGGCGCCGATCAGGACGTAATTGGCTTTGGTTTCCATGCTCAGGCGGTCTCGGTGGAGTCGGTCTTGGCCGCGCGCGCGGCGCGGGCGCGCGGACCGTGAAAATAGTCCTGGATCCAGGGGTGATCGATCTGCTCGACCTCGGCCAGCGGCGCGTTGGCGATCACCTTGCGGTCGGCCAGTACCGCGATGCGGTCGCAGATGGCGTACAGCGTATCCAGGTCGTGGGTGATCAGGAACACGGTCAGGCCCAGGGCCTGCTGCAAGGTGCGGATCAGACGGTCGAAGGCGGCCGCACCGATCGGGTCCAGCCCGGCGGTGGGTTCGTCCAGGAACAGCAACGGTGGATCCAGCGCCAGCGCACGTGCCAGTCCGGCACGCTTGCGCATGCCGCCGGACAATTGCGAAGGCAGCTTGTCCAGCGCATCGGCCGGCAGGCCGGCGAGCTTGATCTTCAGCAGCGCCAGTTCGAAATACCAGCGCTCGGGAAACTCGCCATGGTGTTCCTTCAGCGGCACCTGCACGTTTTCGCCCACGGTCATCGACGAAAACAGCGCCCCGTCCTGAAACAGCACGCCGGTGTTCCGGGTGATGTGCTGGCGGTCGGCGAACCGGCCCGAGCGCGCGTCCGCGCCCAGCACCTGGATGCTGCCGGCATCGGGATCGCGCAGGCCCAGGATGCTGCGCATCAGCACCGACTTGCCGGTGCCCGAACCGCCAACCACGCCGAGGATTTCGCCGCGCCGCACATCCAGATCCAGGTCTTCGTGCACGGTCTGGCTACCGAAACGGTTGGTGAGCCCGCGCACGGAAATCGCCAGCTGTTCGTCGTCGGCCTCGGCCTGTGGGCCGGGATTGGGGAGTGGGGATTCGGGAGTGGTCACAGCACCTTCCTCTCCAATACCAGTGCAAGCGCCGCGCTGCGGCTTTGTACGAATCCCGAATCACGCATGTCTAATCCCGGCTTCATCACCACCCCATCTTCATGAACCACAACGCCGCGATCGCGTCGAGGATGATGACCAGGGAAATCGTCTGCACCACCGAGGACGTGGTGCGTTCGCCCACCGATTGCGCGGTGCCGCTGACTTTGAGCCCTTCCAGGCAGCCGATCAGGCCGATCACCAGCGCAAACAACGGCGCCTTCGAGAGCCCGACCAGGAAATGCCGCAACTGGATGGTTTCGTGCATGCGCGCCAGATACATCTGCGGCGGAATATCCAGGTCGAACGCGCCCACGGTGACGCCACCGGCCAGGCCGGCGATCATCGCGATGAAGGTCAGCAGCGGCAGGGTGAAGATCAGCGCGAGCAGGCGCGGGATCACCAGCAGGTCGATCGGGTCCAGGCCCAGGGTGCGGATCGCGTCCACTTCCTCGCGCGATTTCATCGCGCCGATCTGCGCGGTGAAGGCGCTGGCGGTGCGGCCTGCCAACACAATTGCCGTCAGCAGCACCGCGAATTCGCGCAGGAAGGCGATGGACACCAGCTCCACCACGTAAATTTCCGCACCGAAGTCGCGCAGGATGGTCGAGCCCAGGAAGGCGATCACCGCGCCCACCAGATACGACAGCAGCACCACCAGCGGCACCGCGTCCAGGCCCACCTGCTCCATGTGATGCACGGTGGAGGTCAGCCGGAAGCGCCGCGGCTCGTGGATCAGCCGCATGATCTTGACCAGGTTTTCGCCCAGAAAACTGTTCAACTCCAAGATGTCCTGGCCGACGCGATGCGTGGCCCGGCCCAGGCGGTCGAGCGCGGCGACGAAGCCGTAATCGCGTTTGGGCTTGGGGCGCTCGTCGTTGAGTTCCTCGATGGTGCACACCAGTGCCTGGTGCTCATCGCGGAAATCGATCGCGTCTTCCTTCAGGCCCATGCGGCCGGCAAAGCGCAGCAGCTGCAGTACGCCGGCCGAATCCAGCTGCTGGATGCCGCGCGCGTCGATGCGGCGCACCCCGTCGGGTACGGCCTGCAGCAGTTCTGCCTGAGGCAGGGCGGTCGCCAGGACCCAACTGCCAGCGAGGCGGACCTGTGCCTGATCCTGCGAGTCTTGTTCGATGCGTGGAGGTTGCGGTTTGATCATGGGTGGCCTGTCCGTGGCGCCAGCATACAGGGCCAATGTGAGCGACGGATGGGGACGCAACCGCAGCGGTGTGCCGATGGCCGTCGATGAGGGCGCCGGCTACGCGCGCTGCGGCATACACTGGCGGCCTCGCCGGACACGGCGTTTCTCCGATCCGACCCGCCACGCATGTCCGCTGCCACCGTCGTCCTCCCGTCCGCCAGCGCCACCTACGCCCAGCGCGTCGCCTTCGTGTCCGAAATTGCCGGGCGCCTGCATTCCTATGGCACCACCGCGCAACGGCTGGAAGCAGCGGTGGTGGGGTTGTCGCAGAAGCTGGGCCTGGACTGCGAGCCCTGGTCCAACCCCACCGGCATCATCCTGAGCTTCAGCGACCCCACCAAGGCGATCGGTTCCAGCGACATCACCCGGGTGATTCGCCTGGCGCCGGGCGAAAACGATCTCTACAAGCTCAGCGTGGCCGATTATGTGGCCGACAGCGTGGCCAACGGCCGCATGAGCATCGCGCAAGGACATACCGCATTGCGCCGGCTGGACCGCGAGGTGGACCGGCGCGGCAAGACCCTGCAGGTGCTGGCGTTCGGGCTGGCCGCCGCCGGCGTGGCCGGGCTGTGGAAGCTGCCATGGCTGGATATCGCCACGGCCGGGGCGATCGGCATGTCGATCGGCCTGCTCACCCAGTACACCGACAAGCGCGCTGCCACCAAGGAAGCCGGCGAGGCGCTGGCCGGTCTGCTGGCGGGCGTGGTGGCCGCGCTGGTGGCCTCGCTGATCGGGCCGTTGAACCTCAACACGGTGATCATCGCCTCGCTGGTGGTGCTGCTGCCCGGCATGTCATTGACCAATGCGTTCAACGAGCTGGCCAGCCAGCACTGGGTCTCCGGCACCGCGCGTCTGGCCGGTGCGGTCACCACGGTGCTCAAGCTGACCGTAGGTGCGGTCATTGCGGTGACCCTGACCCAGCTGGTTGGCCTGCATCCCCAGGTGGCCGCGCTGCGGCCGCAGGCCGGCTGGGTGGAATGGGCCTCGCTGGTGGTGGCCGCTTATGCGTTCGCGGTGCTGTTCAAGGCCAATCGACGCGATTATTTATGGATCATGGCGGCGGCCATGTCAGGTTATGTCATCGCGCGTTATGCAGGACATGCCTGGGGTGGTCCGGCCGGGGTATTCGCTTCGGCAATGGCATTGACCGCTGCGGGCAATTTATTCGGGCGCGTGGTCCACAAGCCCGGTGCGCTGATCCGGTTGCCCGGCATCATCATGCTGGTTCCCGGGAGCGTCAGTTTGCGTGGCTTTTTGACCTTGGTGCAGCAACAGGATGTCAGCGTCGGACAAGCCGCACTCTTGGCGGTGACCAATATCGTGATGGCATTGATGGCCGGATTGCTGTTTGGCAATCTGCTCATTCCGGCCCGCAAGAATTTATAAGGGCAAACACCCCGCAATAAAAACGCCGGCATGGCCGGCGTTTTTATTGGTTTGAATCAGGCAACCTTGGACTTCTTGGCGGCGCGCTTGGTGACGGCCTTGCGCGGCGAGGCCTTCTTGGCGGTTGCTTTTTTCGCACCGCCGACCTTGCTGATCAGGAAGTCTTCCACCTTCTTGCCGGCGGCGGTCAACTCGGCCAGCCAGCGCGGCTGCTTGCCACGGCCGGTCCAGGTTTCCTGGGCGTTGGCGGGGTTGCGATACTTCGGCGGCACCTTGCCCAGCTTGCGGCCGGCACGCGGACCCGGCTTGCCGGCACCCGCCGGACGGCCCGGACCGGCACTGGCAGAAGCGCCAAACAATTCTTCGATGGAATAACCCTGGGCTTTTGCAGCGCGGACCAGCTGCGTGCGGACCTTGGCGATCGGCGCGCGCTTGGCAACCACGGTCTGCTGCTTCTTTGCATTTTTGATCAGGGCGCTCAACTGCTTGGCCGACAGGCCACTAAGATCGATCGACATCACTGCTCCGGAAGATGAGAGAAAAAGAATGCCGGTCCATGGCAGCGGTGGCCATCATAAAGTGAGAAAACCGGTGTGACAAATGCGCCGAAATAATTCGGCGCTTTGTGTTCATCCATTTGAAGCCGATACCCGGGGTTTGATCAATGCGCCAGGCGGGAGAATAACGCTGCTTTATCCAGGCTTTCCGCTGCATCGGCGGTACGGGCGCGATATTCAAATGTGCCAGCCGCCAATCCACGTTCCGAGACCACCACCCGATGCGGAATGCCCAGCAGTTCCATATCGGCGAACATGGCGCCCGGGCGCAGTCCGCGATCGTCCAGGGCGGCATCCAGGCCGGCGGCAAGCAATTGGTCCAGCAAGGCCTGGGCGGCGGCGAGCACCTGTGGGTCCTGCTTGGGATTGATCACGCAGACCACCACCTGCCACGGCGCCATTGGCGCGGGCCAGATGATGCCGGCATCGTCGTGGTTCTGTTCGATCGCCGCGGCCACGATGCGCGAAATGCCGATACCGTAGCAGCCCATCTTCATCACCGCCGCCTTGCCGCCTTCGTCGATGACAGTGGCTTGCAGCGCCTGCGCGTACTGGCTGCCAAGCTGGAACACATGGCCCACCTCGATGCCGCGAGCCAGGCGCAGTTCGCCGCCGTCTGCCGCGCGTTCGCCTTCGACCACGTTGCGCACATCGGCCACGGTTTCCGGTTCGGGCAGGTCGCGGCCCCAGTTGACGCCGACCAGGTGGGCGCCGGACACATTCGCGCCGACCACGAAATCGGCCAGTGCGGCGACATCGCGGTCGGCCACCACGCGCACCGGGCGCGCGGTGTTGACCGGGCCCAAGAAGCCCGGCTCGCAGCCGAGGTGTTCGCGGATTTCGCTTTCGTTGGCCAGGCGGTAATCGGCCAGCCCGGGCACCTTGGCCAGCTTGATCTCGTTGACCGCGTGGTCGCCACGCACCAGTACCAGCACGAACCCGGCCTGGGTCATCACCGCTACCGACTTGACCGTGCGCTGCAGCGCGATGCCGAGCAACTGGGCCACGTCTTCGCAGGTCTTCTGGGTGGGCGTTGCCACCTGCTGCATTGCTTCGCTGGCCGCGGCGCGCGGGGCCGGCGGTGCCGCACTGGCGGTTTCCACGTTGGCGGCGTAATCGGAGCCGGTGGAGAACGCCAGCGAGTCCTCGCCGGAGTCGGCGATGACGTGGAATTCCTGCGATGCATCGCCGCCGATGGCGCCGGAATCGGCCTGCACGGCGCGGAAATCCAGTCCCAGGCGGGTGAAGATACGCGTATAGGCGGCGCGCATGTTGTCGTATTCGCGCGCCATGTCCTCGTCAGTGAGATGGAACGAATACGCGTCCTTCATCAGGAACTCGCGCGCACGCATCACGCCGAAGCGCGGGCGGATCTCATCGCGGAATTTGGTCTGGATCTGATAGAAATTCAGCGGCAGCTGCTTGTAGCTGTTGATTTCCTGGCGCGCGAATTCGGCCGCGGCCTCTTCGGCGGTGGGGCTGTAGCAGAACTCCTGTTCCTTGCGGTCCTTGATCTTGAGCAGCTGCCCGCCGAACTTCTCCCAACGCCCGGTAGCGTCCCACAGCTCGCGCGGCTGGATGGTGGGAAACAGCACTTCCACTGCGCCGGCGCGGTTCATCTCTTCGCGCACGATGGCTTCGACCTTGCGCAACACGCGCAGGCCCAGCGGCGACCAGGTGTACAGCCCGGAGGCCAGCTTGCGGATCATGCCCGCGCGCAGCATCAGACGGTGGCTGACCAACTCGGCGTCGGCCGGGGTTTCCTTGGTGGTGTGCAGGTGGAACTGGGAAAGACGCATCGGGCTTCGCTTGGGCGGAAAGCCGCTAGTTTGCCAGCCTCGCGCCCTGCCGGTCATCGCCAGGCGCGCGTTGCCGGTTGTCGCTGGCCGGCGCAGGCCCCTGCGGGGCGGCTCGAGTGGCAGGCTTGCCGGCGCATGTGCGCCGTAGGCCGCGCGGTCGTCCGCACGTATCCATCACCGGTGCCGGGCGCTCATGCGGCCCCGGGGGCGCGCTTTCTACCACCTACGCATGTGTTGCCATCAGGTCGGGCGCGCTGGCTCTGCAGGTGGTCGCGGCACCAGGCGTTGAACCCCAGCCCTGCGGCGGGACGGCAACTCCCGTCCCCCTGGGAGCTTTTCCCGGCTCAGGTGGCCGGGCCGCCTGGGGCTGCCGGCTTGCAATAGGCCTTGACGGCGGCGTCGGCCAGGTTCCTCTGGGTCGCACGGGCTTCCTGGTCCAGGACGGCGCCAGGCTTGCCATCGGCGCCGGCCGCCATGGAGACCTCGCCCTTGCCGCTGAGCAGTTCCAGATTGCGGCGCGCGGTGAGGCAGTCGGCCGATTCGGGCGCGGCCGTCTCTGCTGCAGCGATGGCGGCGGTGCCGCTGCGCGCATCGATTCGGCGCGCTTCATAGCGCTGGCCGGTCGGTGGCGGGGTTTCGGTGTAGTGGGTCACGCCCTTGGCGTCCTTCCACTTATAAAGATCGGTCGCGCCGGCGGCGGCGCTGACCAGCATCAACAGGGCGCAAAGCCCGGACGACAGCTGCATGTGGCTTCCCCTGGATGATTCCCGCCGCGATTGCAGCATCCGCAGCGGGCGCTGGCAAGTGATGGGCGCGCAGGGCGCTGAACCAGCCAGCGCGCTACCGCCGGACAGACCTCAGGCCCTACACTTGGCGGATGGATGAGATGAGACCGCCCCCGCGCTCGCGCACGATTTACCTGCTGCCGAACCTGTTCACCACCGCCGGGCTGTTTTCCGGTTTCTACGCCATCATCGCCGCCGCCAATGGACAGTTCGTCCAGGCCGCCATGGCGGTGTTCGTGGCTGCGGTGATGGACGGGCTGGATGGCAGGGTGGCGCGTCTGACCAATACCAGCAGCGAATTCGGTGTGCAGTACGACTCGCTGGCCGATCTGGTCAGCTTCGGCATGGCGCCCGCGCTGGTGATGTACCACTGGTCGCTGTCGGCTTTGAAGTACGACAGTAGCGTGATGGGCCGGGTCGGTTGGTCGGCTGCCTTCCTGTATGCGGCCTGCGCGGCGCTGCGGCTGGCGCGCTTCAACACCCAGGTCGGCGTGGTCGACAAACGCTGGTTCATCGGCCTGGCCAGCCCGGCGGCGGCTGGTCTGATGATGTCCTTCGTTTGGGCCTTCGCCGACGACAGCCTGGGCTTCGATGGCGAGCAGCTGCGCTATGTGGCGCTGGCGGTCACGGTGGTGGCGGCGTTGCTGATGGTCAGCCGGATCCGGTTCTGGAGCTTCAAGGGCGGCGCGCGCGGCCCGCGTGCCGACCGCGTGCCGTTCCTGGCGCTGGCGATCGCCACGGTGGTGATTGCGCTGCTGGTGATCGATCTGGCGCGCTCGTTGCTGGTGATCGGGGTTCTGTACGCCTTGTCGGGTCCGTTGATGTGGTTGTGGCGACGCTGGCGGCGCGTGCCCGAGCTGCCATGAGCCGGTTTTTGTGAGCGAGGCGATGAGCGAGCCGATGTGGTCCGATCTGCAGGTGTCGTATCTGCAGGCGTTGGGGCACACCGTGTATCTGGACCGCGCTGCGGTCGACGCATTGCCGGCGCCTGTCGAGGTTGCCGAGCGCGCACCCACGGCCGCACCGACGCGTATGGAGCGTGCGCCGTACCCTGCAACGGCCAATGCGCCCGTTGCGCGGCGGAATGCACCGGCGGCACCGGCCCAAGCGCCCCGCGCGCCCAGCACTGCGCCAGCGTCGGCGCCGCAACGGCGCAGCCGTGTCGGCATGCCGGATCGCCTGCAGATGGCCTTGCTGCGCGCGTCCGGCTGCAATCCGGGCGATCCTGCGACCCAGGCCTTGATGGCCTCCTGGCCGCTGGCGGAACTGCGCGGCAATCCGGCCGCCAAGCGCGCGCTGTGGCCGCAGCTGCGCGCGCTGCGTCGGCGCCGGGACCCGGCGTGAGCGCATTGAACGCGCCGCAACCCACCTCGCTGCGCGCCATGCGCGAGAGCGACCTGGATGCGGTGATGGAGATCGAGCTGCGCGCCTATCCATTTCCGTGGACGCGCAACATCTTTCGCGACTGCCTGCAGGCCGGCTACCCCGGCTGGGTGATGGAGCAGGGCGGCCGTGTCATCGGCTATGGCGTGATCAGTATCGCCGCCGACGAGGCGCACGTGCTCAACGTCTGCATCGCACCGGAGGCGCAATCGCAAGGACACGGTCGCGTGTTGCTGCGCGCGCTGATCAAGGGCGCCTGCGATCGCGGTGCGCGGCGCGCGTTCCTGGAAGTGCGCCCGTCCAATCCATCGGCGATCGCGCTGTACCACTCCGAAGGCTTCAACGAAATCGGCCGGCGCCCGCGCTATTACCCATCCCACACCGGGCGCGAAGACGCGTTGGTGATGGCGATCGAATTGTTCTTCGAAGGGTTTTCCTGAGCGCACGCACTCGTCGTTGAGGATGCGGCTGGTTGGCGTCGCTGCGGTGCGCGGTTGCTGCGCTGGATGCCGGCGCTGATGGTTTTTCGATTCGATGCTTGCGCTGAGCGGTTGCATGACGCACCTGCGCATGGCGCGTGCGGTATCACGCTTGCCCAACGGGCTGGTCTTGCGCACTACCACGCGGCTTGATGAGGTCCGCAGCGACACGGTGGCCCAATTGATTAAGGGCAGCGCTGACCCATGCGTATCAAAACGCATGGGGTCAACACAATGCTGCGCCTGTGCAATCGATCCCAACGTGGTCATGTGGAATGCCGGCAACACTGCGGCGATGGGTTTGCGCTTCGCGCAGGGTGTTGGCAGATACGGCCGTCTGCGAGGTGGCGAATGTTTCGCCATGGGCCGATAAGCGCTTTTTTCGTTGCGGTTTATGTCCAATGCCGCAGCGCGGCAATGGATTGCAACGACGAGCACGTCGAAAAATACAGGTATTTGCACGGTGGCGTGCCTTCTCGCGTGGCACCCCGCATGGCGTGACACCCAATCTTGCTGCGTTGCAGTGTCCTTGCGCTGTCTCCGCGTGTCCTGATCGCAGCGTTTTGTCTCTTCTTTTGTGTCTCGCAAGCGTTTGCGTGATTACGCATGCATATCCGAAAAACGTCTAGATACAAGCGGTTGCAATGCTCCTAGTATCGGCTCCGCGGAATGGAATATTCCACAGCTGAATAATACGTTCCGAGTCTGCTGGGCCAGGGGTGCGCCGCTGCGCGGCGCATCGAACCCATCTGAGGGAGAGATCAAGATGAAGCCGAAATTTTCGACGGCGGCCGCCGCGTCGCTGTTCGTTGGGTCGTTGCTGCTCACCGGCGTTGCCTATGCCGATGCGGCGTTGGAGGTTGCAACCACGGGCTGGGCAACCCAGAACGGCGGCACCAAGGGCGGCTCCAAAGCGGCTGCCGCCAATATCTACACCGTCAAGAATGCCGCCGAGTTGAAAGCTGCATTGAGCGCAAGCGTCGGTAGCAACGGACGCATCATCAAGGTCAGCGGCATCATCGATATCAGCGAAGGCAAGCCGTACACCAAGACCTCGGACATGAAGTCACGTGCGCGCCTGGATATTCCGACCAAGACCACCTTGATAGGCATCACCAGCAACGCGGAAATCCGCGAAGGCTACATGTACGTCAAGGCCAACGACGTCATCATCCGCAACCTCACCATCGAAAATCCATGGGACCCGGAACCGGTCTGGGACCCGGATGACGGCAGCGCCGGCAACTGGAATGCGGAGTACGACGGCCTGACCGTGGAAGGCGCCAGTAACGTGTGGGTGGACCATGTCACCTTCACCGATGGCCGCAGGACCGACGATCAGAACGGCACCGCCAATGGCCGTCCGAAGCAGCACCACGACGGCGCGATGGACATCAAGAAAGGCGCCAATTTCGTCACGGTCTCGTACTCGGCCTTCAAGTCGCACGAGAAGAACAACCTGATCGGCTCCAGCGACAGCGCGTCCAGCACCGACAGCGGCAAGCTCAAGGTCACCATTCACAACACCCTGTTCGAAAACATTTCTGCGCGCGCCCCGCGTGTGCGCTTCGGTCAGGTGCATCTGTACAACAACTACCACGTCGGCAGCACCAGCAATAAGGTCTATCCGTTCTCTTACGCGCATGGCGTGGGCAAGGAGTCGAAGATCTTCTCCGAGCGGAACGTGTTCGAGATCAGCGGTGTCAGCAGCTGCGACAAGATTGCCGCCGACTATGGTGGCAGCGTGTATCGCGATCAGGGTTCCCTGCTCAATGGCAAGGCGCTGTCGTGCTCGTGGAATACCAACATCGGCTGGACCCCGCCCTATACCTACAACCTGCTCTCGGCCGACAAGGTCGCTGCAGACGTCAAGGCCAAGGCAGGCGCCGGCAAGCTCTAACCGCCACTGGTTGCAGGGCTGCAAAGTCAGCGCCGCACGTCGTTGCACAACGCCCGCAGTGATGCGGGCGTTGTGCGTTCCGCGTGGCGATGTGGGGTCTCACGGAAGTAGCGGCGTTGCAACGGGCAGTCGGGAGCTGCTTGCAACACTCTTACCCATCCATGCCTATCCATGATCGCTGGACGCGCTGCAGGTACATCCTTGCCGGTCCCTGCGTGGCGTCCATGCTGCGTCAGCTGCCGTACGCAATGACGGCGCTACGCACTCGCCAAGGCCCTGCAACCGTGCAGGGCGCCTGGCGTCGCTCAATCCTGCGCGGTGTTATTGGCTGCCTGGCCCGGGGTACAGACCGGCTTCAAGCGCTTGTCCACCAGCTTGCCCATGAGCCGGTCGCTGAGCGGCAGCATGTCGCCGTTGAGGCGCCAGTCGTAGATCACGCTGAAGGCCAACACGCGCGCGACATAGTCGCGGGTTTCCTTGTAGCTGATGGTTTCGATCCAGAAGTCCGGCTCGAAATTCGGCCGCTGCGACTGCCAGCGCCCGGTGGGGCCTGGACCTGCGTTGTAGGCGGCAATGGTGAGGTAGGGCAGTCCGTAGGTGTTGAGCAACTGGCGCAGATACGCCGTGCCGATGGCGATGTTGGTGTCCGGCTCATAGAGGCTGGTGGCACCCGCATAGCCGGGCAGGGCGATCCCCTTGGCGACGGCCGCGCCAGTGCCAGGCAACACCTGCATCAGGCCCATTGCGTTGGCCGGCGAGCGCGCGCGCGGATTGAAGATGCTTTCGGCACGAATTTCCGCAGCCACCCAGGCTGGGTCGATCGCATTCTTGGCGGCCTCGCGACGAATGCTGTCGTCGTGGTGCAGCGGAAAACGCAACGCATACAGCCGTTGCTCGTCCGGCTGCTTGCCGAGCGCGAACACCGCACGGTCGAACCAGCCGTTGTCGCCGGCAACTTCCACTGCCAGACGGCGCTGGGTGTCGTCGAAGCGGGTGGCGGCATCGTTCCATTCGGCCACGGCCCAACCGGGGCGGTCGATCTGAAATAACGCGATTGCGCGGACCAGGGCCGGGTCGCGCGCAACAGCGGCCTTCGCCTGCGCGCTGTCGTTGGGCTCCCAGGGGCACAGCCGGTAAGGCTGCTGCAGGCGGTCGGCGGCCAGGAATCCGTGGAAGGTCGGCGATTGCGCGGCGGCGCGATACAGCGGCTGGGCCGCCGCAGCAGCGCCGGTCTTTTCGGCCAGGCGGGCTTCGAAGTACTGCCAACGTGAGTCGCTGCGCTGGCTCGCCGGCATCTTGCGAATCGCGGCCAATGCCGCCGGCCAATCGCCGCGCGACATCGCCTCACGTGCACGCCATTCGTGCAGGCGTTCGTCGTAGGACGCCTCCGGTACGGCATTGAGCCGACGCGCCGAGTCCGGCAGGTACGAGGCGACGGTCCACAATGCGATCTGGTACAGCACCTGCCCACGCTGCGCCTGGCTGAAGCCGAGCGCACCGGCAAGTTGCGGTAGCTGCTGCTCGGCAGCGTCGGGATCGCTCTTGGCCAACTTGGCCAGCCCGTCCACCGCGATGCGGCGGCTGCGCTCGGTCTTGGGCCAACCTAGTGCACGTGGGTGGACCTTGTCGAGAAATGCAGCGTAATCGGTGGCCAGGGCCAGATCGGCGGCGGGTAGCCCGCGTGCGGCCGTACGCATGATTGCAGGCTGTTGTGCATCGGCAGCAGCTTCCACACGTTCCCAGCGCAGCGCCGGTGTGAGTTCACCGCGCGATTCCAGCCCGGCAACCACTGCATCGCAAGCATCGGGCAGCGCCTTGCCATTGCGCCACAGCGTCAGCGCATCGCGGCTCCATTGGGCATCGGCCTTGCCAGTGGCCAGGCGCGCAGTCAGTTGCGCGCAGCGCAGGCCGACGTTGTCGGTGGACTTCCAGTTGGCCAGCAGCGTGTTCCAGTCCTGCCGCCGCGCCACTGCCGGCAACCATGTGCTGCGGAAGCTTTCAGCCACAGGCTGGCCGGCGTAGCGCTGCAAGAATGCTTGCGCCTGCGCGTTGGAGACAGTGTCGATAGTGCGCTTGAGCGTGGCAAATTCCAGCCATCCATACAGCGGATGGCGGCTCAGCGCAGCGAGCTGACCGGCATCGGTCTGGCCGCGCTCTGCGGCCGCGATGGCATCGCGCATGGCAGTCAGCTGCGGGTCGAGGGTTTGCGCATGCAATGCGGTGCTGCCAAGGCACAGCAGGCCGATGAAAACAGTGGCAAGGTGGGGGGCATAAGTCATGAAGTGATGATACCCAAGCACGCCTGAGCGCCTGAGTGAATGCGCGTCGCTTGCGCGTGATGGTGAGGACGGTCTTCGCTTGCAAGCGCTATGGATTGAGCACGCGCGTGCGTGCAGATGACACCTTGTTGCGACCGCTGCCGCGCGGTGCGCTGCTGCACCGCCAGTTGCGGTGCGTTAATGTTTCGTTTAAGAATTGGGAAGGACCGCAGGGCACGGGGGCGTGCGGACACTCAAGAATCCTTCTGGAGAGAGAAAGGATGAAGCGTCTGATTGGCCCCCGTTGGTCATGCCTGGCCGTGCAGTTGTCGTTGTGTCTGATTCCCACACTGGCCTGGGCGCAACAGCCCGAGGCCGCACCGAACACGCGCACGCTCGACAGCGTGCAGGTCACCGGCACGCGCATCAAGACCGCGGAATTGCAGGGCCAGGTACCGATCCAGACGCTCAATCGTGCCGATATCGAACGCACCGGCCTGACCTCCATCGGCGAAGTGCTGCAGGAGCTCACCGCGTCCGGTTCGGCGCTCAACGCCAAGTTCAATTCGTCCGGCAACTTCGGCTTTCCGCCCGATGGCAGTGGCGTGGGTGCAGGCTCGGCGCAGGTGGATCTGCGCCATCTCGGTTCCAAGCGTGTGCTGGTGCTGGTGGATGGCATTCGTTGGGTCAACGAATCCTCCGCCTCCGGCGTGGGTTCGTCGACCGATCTCAACACCATTCCGCTGGCGATCGTCGAGCGCATCGAAGTGCTCGAAGACGGCGCATCGTCGCTATACGGCTCGGATGCGATTGCCGGTGTGGTCAACATCATCACCCGTCGCACGTTCGACGGTGCGCAGGTCACGCTCAACTACGGGCAGTACGGCAAGGGCGATGGCGCCAACCAGGGCATGGATCTGGCCTGGGGTAAAAGCGGAGAGAATTTCAGCCTGTTTTTGGGCGCCAGCTACGTCAAACAGGATCCGATCTATGCGCGCGATCGTGCGCAGGCCCGCTTCCCGATTCCTGGCACCGGGCTGACCTTCGCCAGCTCGGCAACGCCGGATGGCCGCTTCCAGTTCGTCGATCCCAACACCGGCGTGCGCCAGAACCTTACGCCCAATGCCGGCGTGGGCACACCGCAATACGATGGCGGCGGCGGTTGCACGCGCAGCGACGACTATCACTGCTTCGGCACCGCAGACCGCTACAACTTTGCCGAGCAGAACCTGTTGCTGACGCCGTCCGAGCGCAAGGGCGTGTTTGCACAGTTCCGCTATTACTTCAACGACGACGTGCAGTGGTACGTCAAGGCGTTGGGCAACCGGCGCGAATCGACCAACCAGGCCGCACCGGAGCCCATCTTCCTCGGGCCCGATGCCGGTACCGGCAACCCGTTGGCCGACAATATCGTGATCTCCGCGCTCAATCCGTTCAACCCGTTCGGATTCGATCTGGATTCGGCCACCAATCTGATCCAGATCGGTCGCAGGCCGGTGGAAGGCGGGCCGCGGCGTTACGAGCAACAGGTCGATACCCAATATTTCGGCACCGGCCTGGTCGGCACGTTCGAAGGCGCAGGGCGGACCTGGTTCTGGGACGTCAACGGCATGTACAGCAAGAACAAGGCCGAGCAGACCAACTACGGCAGCTACAACCTCTACAACATCAACCTGGCGCTAGGCGACCCGGCTGCCTGCGCGGCCGTGGCCGGCTGCGTGCCGCTGGATATCTTCAGCGGTGCCGGCAGCATCACGCCGGAGATGTTGCGCTGGATCCAACCGGTGGTGCGCGACCGCAGCCAGAACGAATTGAGCCTGTTCACCGCCAACCTCAGCAGCGAGTTGTTCCAGTTGCCCGGCGGTGCGGTGTCGTTCGCCAGCGGTTACGAATACCGCAAGTACGAAGGCTCTTATCAGCCCGATCCGCTCACCGTGGCCGGGCGTTACAACGGCGTGCCCTCCTTACCCACGGCAGGCAGCTACGACGTCAACGAAGCCTATCTCGAACTCAATATTCCGATCTTCGCCAACTCGGCATTGGGCGACAAACTCGATCTGAATATCGCCGGGCGCTATTCGGACTATTCGACATTCGGTGGCGAATTCACGCCCAAGTACGGCCTGCGTTGGCAGGTCACCGATGAGTTCGTGTTGCGCACCAGTTATGCCGAAGGCTTCCGGGCGCCCACCATCGGCGAGCTGTTCGGTTCGGCGGCGCGTGCGGACCTGCAGTTGTCGGATCCGTGCTCGATCGGTCTGGGCGGTACGGCGCCGCGCGGCAGTGCGGCTAGCTGCGCAGCACTCGGTGTGCCTGCCGGTTATCAGCAGGCCAACCAGCAGATCTCGGTCACCACCGGCGGTAACGCGCAACTCGATCCGGAGCGTTCGCGCAGTTTCAGTGCGGGCTTCGTCTTCAGCCCGGGATTTGCGAGCGATGCCAGCTGGTCCGACCGCCTCGACCTGGAGGTGACCTTCTATCGCCATCATGTGGATGGCGCGATCCAGGCGATCAATGCGCAGACGCAGCTGGATCTGTGCGTGGATACGCTGGATGCGTTGTACTGCGATGGCATCGGGCGGGCATCCACCGGCGGCATCAACGCCTTCAATAACCGCTTGACCAACCTGGGCTCGATCAAGACCGACGGCTGGGACGTGGATCTATTCTGGACCTTGCCGCAAACCGCATTCGGGCGCTTCAAACTATCGTGGCAGAACACCTTGGTAGGCCGCTACGAGGCGCTGGGTGCGGCGGGCCAGCGACAGCCGCAAGGCCCGGGCATCGAGGTGGTGGACAGCGCAATTCCGGAGTGGACCAGCAACGCGGTATTGGATTGGTCGCTGGGTAACTGGACGGCTTCGTGGACTGCGCGGCACATTTCCAAGCTCACCGAGCAGTGCGGTGACGCGGTGGAGTTTGCGGTGTGTTCGGATCCGTCGGTGGGAACCAACCGCTTGGATGCGATCACCTATCACGACGCGCAAGTGGGCTATCGCATCGATTGGCTCAAGGGCCTGCAACTCACGGCCGGCCTGAACAACGTCTTCGACAAGGATCCGCCGATCTGCCTGTCGTGCTCCCTCAATGGTTACGACGCATCCACCTACGATATTCCCGGCGGACGCTTCTGGTATGCGCGTGTGGATTTGAAGTTCTAGTCCAACGGTGCCTGGCTGGTGCGATGCGTTGGCAAAACGGCACTGGTGCTGCGGCTTTCCTGCAGGGTCCTCGCCCGCCCACCATCGCAGGACACGCCGCAAGTACGTCCTTGTAGGCTCCTTGGCAGCATCCATGCCGCCAAGGGTCCCGCGACGGTGGGCGGGCAAGGACCAGTCGAGCTGGTCGGTGCGCATGTCTGCAATCAAGACATGACGGACATGCTGATGTAACGGCTGGTCCCGCAAGCGGCGAGGGCACTACGCCCTCGATACGCTAGCAGCTGATCAACCGCTTCAGATCTTGGCGCGCTGCTCGCGCAGGCCGGTGAGCTGCGTGGTCCAGTCGTTCAAGCGCGCACGCTCTTGTTCGACCACGGCGGCCGGTGCGTTCTGCACGAAGGTGGCGCTGCCGAGTTTGCCGTTGCACTTGGCGATCTCGCCTTCCACGCGCTTGATTTCCTTGTCCAGGCGAGTGCGTTCGGCATCCATGTCGACCAGGCCTTCCAATGGCACCAGCAGCGTGAGTTCGCCGACGATGGCGGCGGCCGACGGCGGTGTGTCCTGGCCAGCGTCCAGCCAGTCGATGCGTTCGAGTTTGAGCAGGAACGACAGCTGCGAGGCGAAGCGGGCAACGCGCGGGCGGTCGTCGGCAGTGCCGGCCTGCAGCAGCAGGCGCACCTGCTTGGACGGTGGCACGTTCAATTCGCTGCGCACGCGACGCAGCGCCGACACCATCGACTTGAGCCATTCGACATCGGCTTCAGCGGTGGCATAGCTGCTGGTGTCGACATCGCCGGGCTGCGGGAAGCTCTGCAACGAGATCGTCGCAGTGGTGATGCCCAGGCGCGGCGCGACCTGCTGCCACAACTCTTCGGTGACGAACGGGGTGAGCGGGTGCAACAGACGCAGCAACGACTCCAGCACATACAGCAGCGTGTGGCGCGTGCTGGCGGCCGCGTCGGCGTCCTGGTTGTTGAGCGCCGGCTTGGCCAGCTCCACGAACCAGTCGCAGAACGCGTTCCAGGCGAATTCGTACAACGACTGCGCGAGCAGGTCGAAGCGATAGTTGGCGTAATGCGCGTGGGTTTCTGCGGTGGCCTTGTCCAGGCGCGCCAAAATCCACTTTTCCGCTTCGGTGCGCGGCTGCGGCACGCCGGTAAAGCGTGCGCCTTCGGTGTTCATCAACACGAAGCGCGTGGCGTTCCACAGCTTGTTGCAGAAGTTCTTGTAGCCCTCGGCGCGGCCCAGATCGAACTTGATGTCGCGGCCATGCGTGGCCAGCGCGGCGATGGTGAAGCGCAGCGCATCGGCACCGTGGGCGATGATGCCGTCCGGGAATTCCTTGCGCGTGGCTTTTTCGATCTTCTCGGCCATGCGCGGCTGCATCAGGCCATGGGTGCGCTTGGCGACCAGATCCTCGATGCTGATGCCGTCGATGATATCCAGCGGATCGAGCACGTTGCCCTTGGACTTGGACATCTTCTGGCCTTGCGCATCGCGAATCAGGCCGGTGATGTAGACATCGCGGAACGGCACCTGGCCGGTGAAGCTGTCGGTGGCCATGATCATGCGCGCCACCCAGAAGAAGATGATGTCGAAGCCGGTCACCAGCACGCTTGAAGGCAGATAACGCTCGAAGCCGCGCTCGGCCATCGCCTGCGCATCCGGCCAGCCCAGCGTGGAGAACGGCCACAGCTGCGAGGAGAACCAGGTTTCAAGCACGTCGCTGTCCTGGTGCAGCGCAATCTCCGCACCCAGGCCATGTTTGGCGCGCACCTGCGCTTCGTCATGGCCCACGTAGCACTTGCCGGCCTCGTCGAACCACGCCGGGATGCGATGGCCCCACCACAGCTGGCGGCTGATGCACCAATCCTGGATGTTCTCCATCCAATGGCGATAGGTGTTGATCCAGTTCGGCGGCACGAACTTGATCTGGCCGCTTTCGACCAGCTCCAGTCCGCGCTTTGCCAGCGCATCCATCTTCACGAACCACTGGTCGGTGAGGTAGGGCTCGATCACCTGGCCGGTGCGATCGCCGCGCGGCACCTGCAGCTTGTGCGGTTTGGTTTCGACCAATCGACCTTCGTCCTCTAGATCAGCTAGGACAAGTTTGCGAGCTTCATAACGATCAAGATTCCAATACTTCTCTGGAATTCCTATGTCGAAAGGTAGAGCGTCGCGCTCCAAGGTCAAAATTGGCTCACGGGGGTTTTCAGTATCACGACGCTCGCGATAGCTAGAAAGGCCGATAATCTTTGCCTCTGGCGTGAGGATGTTGATCATCGGCAGCGAGTGCCGCACACCCACCTGGTAATCGTTGAAGTCATGCGCCGGCGTGACCTTGACCACGCCGGTGCCGAAGGCGCGGTCGACATAATCGTCGGTGATCACCGGCACGTGCCGGCCGGTTAGCGGCAACACGATGCGGGCGTCATGCAGCGTGAGATAACGCGCATCTTCCGGGTGCACCATCACCGCGGTATCGCCCAGCATGGTTTCCGGGCGCGTGGTGGCCACCACCAGATAATCGCGGGTTTCGCGCAGCGTCTCGTTGCCGTCGGCATCGTGCTCGACGTGTTCGTAGGTGACGCCATCGGCCAGCGGATAGCGGATCGACCACAGGAAGCCGTCTTCTTCGACGTTTTCCACTTCCAGATCCGAGATGGCGGTCTTCAGCACCGGGTCCCAGTTGACCAGGCGTTGGCCGCGGTAGATCAGGCCTTGCTCGTACCAGCGCACGAACGCTTCGTTGACCGCCGCCGACGGCTGCGGGTCCATGGTGAAGGTGCTGCGCGACCAATCGCTGGAGGTGCCCAGCCGGCGCATCTGGCGCTCGATGGTGTCGCCGGATTCGGCCTTCCACTCCCACACCTTGGCGATGAAGCCCTCGCGCCCCAGCGAATCGCGCGTTTGTCCCTTGCCTTCCAGCGCCAGATTGCGCGAGACCACCATCTCGGTGGCGATCCCGGCATGGTCGGTGCCCACCTGCCACAAGGTGTCGTAACCGCGCATGCGGTGATAGCGCACCAATGCATCCATCAGCGTCTGCTGAAACGCATGGCCCATGTGCAGCGTGCCCGTGACATTGGGCGGCGGCAGCAACACGGTGTACGGCTCACCCTTGCCGGACGGCACGAAATAACCGGCTGCCTCCCACTGCGCGTACAGGCGCGATTCGAAGGAAGAGGGGTCGTAGCTGGAGGCGAGGGTGGTCATAGGGGCGCCGGGATTCGTTGTTCGGGATTCGGGATTGGTTGCGTCATGGGGCCGGCGAGAGTCACCGGCAATCCACTCGTCAATGTCGGTGTTGGTGCTGCGGAGCGAAGATCGGCTGTCTGAGGTTGGATGCAGTCGTTGGAGACGCAAGATCTGCTTTACGAATCCCCAATCCCAACTCCCCAATCCCCGCCGCACTCACATGTCGTACTTGGTCAGTTCCAGGCCCAGGGCCTTGTACTGTTTCCAGCGTTCGCGCAGCGGTTCGCGGGCAGCGGGGTCGGCCGGCACCACTTCGAGCACGCGGTCGCAGGCGCCCAGATAGGGGTCGTCGCGCAGGTTGATCACCAGCGGGCGCGAGGGGGCGGCGAACTCCGGGGCTGCAATCAGCACCGGGGCCAGTTCGTCTTCCTCATCGGTGCCGGCGATCTGGTGCGGCACGTAGGCCTCGTCGTCGAACGCCCACAGCAGGTCGTCCAGCGCCTCGGCCTGCTGCGTATCGCGGGCCAGGATCAAGGTGGGCAGGTTGGCGTCGTTGGCCTTGCGCGCCAGCTCGCAGACCAGCCGCAGCGGTTCGTTGAGGAAGCGCGGCTTGGCGATCAGGTAGAAGTCGGCACGGGGCATCAGGCGGTCACAAAGCGGGAGGAGAGCAACAATTCGGTGGTCATGCCGGCGGCCACGAACAGGGCCGCACAGCCGAGCACGGCCAACAGCAGGCCGCCGAATGCGCGCAGGCGGCGCCCGGGCGGGCGCGAACGGTACAGGTACACCGGCAGGAACAGCACGGCCAAGGCCACGATGCCGATATTCATCCAGGCCGGCCGGCGGTAGCCAAGCCGGCGGCTGTCGGCCGCCAGCCACACAAACAACAGCAACAGCTGCACGACGATCCAGAGCAGATCGATGCCGGGGCTGGTCCAGCCCGGCACCGCGCTGGCGGCTCCGTTCACGACGGAGAAGCCAGCGATGAGCGCCAGTGCAGCGCGCGGCGACATCAGGCGGCGCGATCCAGCAACCACTGGGTCAGCAGACCGACCGGGCGACCGGTGGCCATGCCGCGCTTGCCTTCGTCGCTGGCCACGCCGGCGATGTCCAGGTGCGCCCAGCGCTGGTTCTCGGTGAATCGCGACAGGAAGCAGCCGGCGGTGATGGCGCCGCCCCAGCGGCCGCCGATGTTGTAGACGTCGGCGAAGGTGGAATCCAGCAGGCCCTGGTATTCGTCCCACAGCGGCAGGCGCCAGGCGCGGTCGAACACGTGCTCGCCGGCGAAGTGGTGCAGCCGCTGTCGAACCGCGTCGCGCTCGCCGCCGAGAAGCTGAAGGTCGCAGCGTAAGCGCCCGTACGATCCGGACCAAAGGGGCGGCCGCAGCGATGCGGTCGCCCTTTTCCTGTTCCAAGCCCTTGCTCCGCGCGCCCGGCGTGCCATATTTCGGCGATCACCATGACAGTTGAAGCGATCACGATGGCCGAACGCCGCGACGATGGAACGGATGAGGGCACCGGCCTCGCCACCAAGACCCGGACGCGGACAAAACAGCCGACGCCGTACCGCGTTCTGATGCTCAACGACGACTATACGCCGATGGAATTCGTCGTCCTGTGCTTGCAACGCTTCTTCCGGATGAACATGGAAGAGGCGACGCGGGTCATGCTGCACGTCCATCAGAAGGGCGTCGGCGTCTGCGGCGTGTTCTCCTACGAGGTCGCGGAGACGAA
>JAAIGE0100200947.1_pt1 | contig 20828 bp, 18 predicted proteins | sample 6487951 | NCBI WGS metagenome assembly JAAIGE01 (sample SAMN13974128, study PRJNA590717) | phyllosphere metagenome | biome: tomato field; feature: multiple bacterial spot infested tomato fields; material: tomato leaves; isolation source: leaves from tomato fields | host: Solanum lycopersicum ...
GGCCCGCGCCGGGGTCAGCGGGAAGGCCTGCCCCGGGTAGGCGTCGAGCAGGTTGGCGCGGGCGAAGGTGCGCAGGTACTCCGCCCGGCCCCAGCCCAGCAGCGCGCAGAGCCGCCCGGCCGCCGATCGCTCGGGGGCCGGGTACAGGGGCATGTCGGCGTGCGTGTTCGGCCCCGGGGCCTCCCCGACCAGGGCCACCCGGTGCGATTCGTGCACCGGGCAGCGCGAGCCGTTGCGCACCGGGTCGAGCCCGAGGCGCGGGCGGTCACTCACCGCACGACCTCTGGCCCGTGTTCGGGTCGATGAAGCACGCGGCGGCGGCCTGCTCCATGTCGGCGGTGAGCAGCAGTTCGCCCTGCTGCTTCTCCTCGCCGCCGTCGTCCTCGTCCTTCATGATGCCGAAGCGCTTGCCGTCCTTGCGGAAGGTCGTGCCGCCCTTGCATCCCGCGCGCCACATCTCGACGTAGACGTTCTTGAACTCCTCCCAGCTGACGGAGCCCTCCACGTTGACCGTCTTCGACACGGCGCTGTCGATGTAGGGAACGCAGGCGGTGAGCACGGCCAGGTGCTCCTTGACCCCGAGGTCGCGGGTGCGCTTGCCCCGCACACCCAGGAAGGCGAACCCGTAGTCCTTGAGCGCCACCTGCTTCGGGCCCTCGAACGTCAGGTAGGTGCGGTCAACGCTGTACGCGTAGACCGGCTCGCAGCCGCTGGACACGTTGTCGGCGCACAGCGAGATGGTGCCGGTGGGCGCGATCGAGGTCAGGTGGCTGTTGCGCATGCCGAGGTCGCGGATGATGTCCTGCACGTCCTCGGGCAGCCGGCCGAACATCGCAGTGGCCTCGAACTTCTGCGCGTCGTAGAGCGGGAAGGCCCCCTTCTCCTGGGCGAGCAGCGCCGACGCCCGGTAGGACTCGTCCCGCAGCACCCGCAGCACCTCCTGCTGGACGCGGATGAAGCCCTCCGACCCGTAGGGGTAGCCCAGGGCCTCGATCGCGTTGGCGAGCCCGGTCACGCCCAGGCCCATGCGGCGCTTGCTCTTCGCCTCCTTCTCCTGCTCGAAGAGCGGGTAGCTGGTTCGGTCCACCACGTTGTCCATCGCGCGCACGACGTGGGCGATGTCGAGCGCGAAGGCGTCGAAGTCGAAGCCCCAGCGCACCACCTCCCGGTTGAGCTCCGCGTTCCACTCGCGTTCCTGGGCGGTGAGGTACTTGACCAGGTTGAAGCTGCCCAGCAGGCACGCGCCGTAGGGCGGCAGCGGCTGCTCACCACAGGGGTTCGTCGCGGCGATCGTCTCGCAGTAGTACAGGTTGTTGTCGCGGTTGATCGTGTCGATGAACAGCACGCCGGGCTCTGCCCAGTCCCAGGTCGAGCGCATCACCTCATCCCACAGCGCGCGGGCGCTCACCGTGTCGTAGACCTTGCCGCCCCAGCGCAGGTCAAAGCTGTCGTCCTCGCGCTCCAGCGCGTGCATGAACTCGTCCGTGACGCCGATCGAGATGTTGAAGCCGGTCAGCTTGTCGCCGTTCTGCTTCGCGTGCAGGAACTCGCGGATGTCGGGGTGGTCGATGCGCAGCACGCCCATCTGCGCGCCCCGGCGGTGGTCGGTCGAGGAGGTGCACAGCGCAATCTCGGAGTAGATGCCCATGAAGCTCACGGGGCCCGTCGCGCGGCTCTTGAGCTTCCGAATGAGCTCCCCCCGGGGGCGCAGCGTCGAGAAGTCGTAGCCGATGCCGCCGCCCATGCGCATGGTCGTCGCGGCCTCGACGGCGCGCGCCATGATCGAGCCGGTGCCGTCCACGAAGCTGTCTTCGATCGTGCCGCTGACGAAGCAGTTGTACGCGGTCACGTTCTTGGTCGAGCCGATCGCGGACTGGACCCGGCCGGCGGGCATGAAGCGCATGTCCAGCAGGATGTCGCGGAACGCCTGGTAGTGCTCGGGGCCGTCACTGAGCGTCGAGGCCACCCGGCTCATCGCGTCCTTGAAGCTCTCCCCCTCGCCCCGGTACTTCTTCGCGTGCTGGAAGTCCGCGAACTCCGTCCGTGGGCCGATCTGGTTGGGAATCGTCATGCCTTGCTCCGTTGTCGAGCAGCCGGTAGATGAGGGCTGCTCCTTCCTCAAATGCGGCCGCGAGTTCGAGCAGGTTGCGCCGGCTCAGCTTCTTGGCCATGATGTCGCAGTTGACTTCCCCCTTGGCCTTCAGCAGTCGGCCGTACAGGAAGTCGTCAAGCTGCTTCCCCGGTGACGTCACCGGGCGATCGTCAGCGCCTTCGCGGCGCGAGTGATGCCGGTGTACAGCCACTGGCGGCGATCCGCGCCGCTCCAGTCATCAAACAGCACCACGTTGTCCCACTGCGAGCCCTGGGCCTTGTGGACCGTGAGCGCGTAGCCGTAGTCGAACATCTGGGCGTCGCGCACCTGCCACTTCGGCACGTCCTGCCCGAGGAACGGTCCCTCGTGGCACTCCACCTGGACCTCGGGGCCGCCGTCCTCGGGGCGGATGCTCAGGAGCACCTTCCCGTGCTCCGCCGACCCCCAGTTGGACACGCACTCCCAGATGGTGCCGTTGAGCAGCCCGGCGTCGTGGTCGTTGCGCAGGCACACCAGCCGGTCGCCCGGCTCGGGCAGCGGGTTGACGCGGCCCCGTAGCTCGCGCACCCGGCGGTTGAGCGCGATGCGGGTGGCGTTGCGGCCGCACAGCAGCTGGTCGGCGGCCAGGCACTGCTCAGGGCGGGGGCGACCGTTGAGCACCAGCAGGCGGCCCTGCTCGTTGCTCGCGCTGTCGTGCTCCCCGATGCCCTGGCCGTTGCGCACCTTCGTCGCCGCCGCGAGGATCGGGCTGTCAGCGGCCTGGCGGTGGACCTCCGTCAGCAGGAAGTCGGGCTCCACCTGCGTGAAGAAGCCCGCGCCCCGGATCGGGGGCAGCTGGTAGGGGTCGCCCAGGGCGAGGATCGGGGTGCCGAAGCTCAGCAGGTCAACGCCCATCTGCTCGTCCGGCATGGAGCACTCATCGAGCACCCCGAGGCCGACCGCACCCAGGTCGCTCTCCGTCTTGAGGGCGAAGAAGGGGCGGTCCATCGCGGCCTCCTCTTCGCGAATCTTCTGGCGGACGGTGCGCAGTTCGTCCTTGAGCGTTTCGAGCGCGGGGCCCTCGGCAGACTGGATGGCGCGCATGACCTTCGCCTCCTCAGCCTGGAGCTCCTTGATCTTGCTCTTCGCGGCGTCCATCGGCTGGTAGATGACCTGGTGGACGGTGCGGCAGGGGATGCCCTTGCCGGTGAGCACGGCGGCGGCCTTCCCGGTCGGGGCGAGCCCGACGACGCCGCGCGCGACGCCGGAGCACAGCAGCCGGGCGATCGTCGTCTTCCCGGTGCCGGCCGCGCCGAAGAGGCGGAAGACCTGCTTCGTGCCGGGGCGCTTCTGCTGGTGGGCCTCAAGCCAGTAGCGGACGGCCCGTTCGGCGGCCTCCTGCTGCTTCGATAGTTCCATGGGGGTTCCTCGTCTTCTGGGGCAGAGGGGGTGGGGCCCGGCCGTGGCCGGGCCCCGGGGGCGTCAGAACGGGACGTCGCTGTCGCTGTTCTCGCGGGCCTTGGCCGCGCCGGCCTCGTTCGTGGTGAACATGCCGGACTTGATGACCTCGTTGAAGCTCACCGCAGCCTGGAACAGTTCGTCGGTCGGGGCGAGCCGCGCGCCGACCGCCAGCTTGTCGGGGCTGTCGAAGGCCACGACGAAGGTGTGCCACTCGCCGTCCGCGTTCTTCCGCTTCTCGGTCGTGAGGCGGAACTTGTGGGCGAAGAGCGGCGGCTTGACCTTGCGGCCGTCCGGCGTCGGCACCATGATCATGTTCGCCTTCGTCATCATCGCCTTGTACGACTTGATGCGGGTGGACGAACAGGACAGGACGGCCGGCGTCGGGCCCTCGGGCAGGTTGAGGATCAGGTAGGCGTAGAACGTCTCCACCAGGTCGTTGCCGGCCGGGCTCTTGAGCTCATTGAACTTCGCCGCCTCCTGGCGGGCGCGGGCGACGATGTCGCTGTCCACGCGGTGGCGTCCGACGATGCCGCCGCCCTGGTTGCGGGGCACCCACTCCACGAACTCGTGGGCGGTCGCGCAGACGATGACGCTGACGCCTTCCTTGCCGTCGAAGAGGTCGTCGGTGACGGTGTTGTGGAACATGCCCGGCTTCGCGCTGGGCAGGCTCTCGACCTCGGGCGACTGGCCCTGGAGGATGTCGAGGAACGGGATGGAGAAGTCGTCCGAGGACGTGTTCTCGAAGCCGGCGGAGCCGTACTCGCCATAGTCCACGATCGCGAGGTCCGTGGTCTGTTCGCTCTGCTTCGCAACGGCGGTGCCGCGTGCTGCCATGATGGTCTTCCTTCTGTGTGCGGGGTCATCTCAGGCCCGACCGCGCAGTGGCCTCCGGCTCTCCCGGTGTCACGCCTGTGAGCTACGGCGTCCGCTATCTCGGGGGATAGCGCGGCCCGGGGGCCGCGTCTATCGGGGGTGGGTCACTTCAGCTTGGCGATGCGCTGACGGTGGACGTTGAAGCGGTCCTCGGGGATCGGGCGGCCCTCGCTGAGCAGTTCGCGCACCAGCGCGCCCAGCGTCGAGGGCTCGACCTTCCGCATGAAGGCGGCCTGGGTGAGGCCCGACCCGTGGAGGGTCTTGACCAGCGCCTGGGCCTGCTCGCGGTCCTGCTGCGCGCGGCCGAACGGCACCTCGACGCCCAGCTTGACGATCGCGCCGTGGCCGTTCTCCTCCAGCCAGTCGATGGCGGTCTCCTTTGCCTGACCCGTGCCCAGGGAGGCGCGCACGACCTCGCGGATGGTGATGTTGAGCCCGCCGGAGGTGGAGAACTTCTCCATGCCGATCTGCTCCATGAGCTCCGGAATCTGCCGCTCGACCAGGTCCGCGTGCGCCGCCTGGGCCTTCTTGAGCGCCGCCTGGGCGTCCTCCAGCACGATCTCCGCCATGCGGGCCTGCTCAGCGAGGCTGGACAGCGTGGCGAGTTCGCCGCCCGAGGTGGGCTGCTGGACGTAGTCCCCGTAGTCGTAGACCGCATCGGCGGCGGCCGGCGCGGGCTCGATGTCGGGGTTGTTGGGGGTGGGCAGCCCGTCCTGGACCAGCCCCCGGTTGCGGACGCTGTGGTCGGCGCACATGTCGCACATGTTGTACGACCGGCCGTCCTTGTCGCTGCGGATCGAGGCAGAGGCCGGCCGGCCGCAGGCCACGTAGGTCGCGCCCGAGGCGGGGCTGGCCTCCTGGCAGGTGAGGGTCTTGTCGTTCACGTCTTCTACTCCGTCTTCTGGGGGTTGGGTCAGTCGATCGTCAGGCGCTCGACGCGCGTGCCGTCCTCATCGAACTCGAAGCGCACGGCCTCGTAGCGGCCCTGGCGGCTCTGGAACTGGAGCACGTTGAGCCGGCCGTGCATGAGCGCGAAGGCCCCGGCGGCGACCGCGATCAGCGTGGGGTTGCCCAGGCACAGCAGCCAGTCGTCGCCCGAGGTCTCCTGCATGGCGGCGTCGAGTTCGTCGGCCACGGTCGGGTCCCAGGGCTTCGCCTCGGGCGTCAGCACCTCGACCAGCCGGCCGTAGCGCTCAGCGTCGGTGAGGTCCAGCGGCCGGCGCTCGGGGCCGCAGTCGCCCATCTGGGTGGGGAACTGCGGGATCAGCACGACGGGCAGGCGGGGTTCGGTAGTGCTCACAGCCAGTTCCTCGGGTTGTCGCCCATGACCTGCTCAGACAGGGCCTGCTTCTTGCGGTACGCCTTGACGATGCGCTCGTCCGGCGTGCCGGGGCACACCAGGTCGATGTAGTGGACGCCGTGGCCGCCCTCGACGCCGGGCAGCGGAGCGCCGTCCTGGCCGATGCGGTGGGCGCGGTCCTCGGACTGCTGGCGCTGCGTCGCGCTCCAGCCGTTCGAGTAGTACACCACCGTCTTCGCCTCGGTCAGCGTGCGGCCCTCCGCCAGCGCCGTGGTGTTCGCCACGATGAGGTCGAGGGCGTTGGGGTCGTCGCGGGGGAGCTCCTGGAAGCGCTCCACGACCTCGTTGCGGGCGGCGGTGTTGTCGCGACCGTCGTAGCGGCCGACGCGCCAGCGCTGGCCGTTCATCCCCCGGGCCATCTCGATGACGTTGTCCACGTCGGGCGAGAAGCGCGTGAACACGATCGCGCGGTGGGGGATGTCGGTCAGCACCTCGCGCATGACGCGCAGGCGGGGGTTGGGGTCGAAGGCGCGCACCGTGCCGTCGTCCAGCGCCATGGTGCCGCAGGTGATCTGCTGCAGCCGGAGCATCTGCGTGATCGCGAGGCGCGCGGTGATCGTGCCGTGCTCCAGTTCCGCCAGCAGTTCGTTCTTCAGCTGGTCGTAGGCGTTCCGCTGCTGCGGCTCCAGCCCGTGCTCCCGGACGGAGTACAGCTTCGGCGGCAGGTCGAGCACGTCCTCCTTGAGCAGGCGGCTGGAGTGGCTGCTGAGCGCGTCGTGGAGCAGGTCGAGGTTCTGGTAGCCGACGTGGTTGGACTGCGCCGCGCCCGGCCCCCGGGCGTTGTGGAACGCCTGCCCGAAGACGCCGTACACCGACTTGAAGGCCGTGAACGTCGTCAGCCCGTACATGTGCCAGTAGTTCTCGTCCAGGAACTTCATGATGGCGTAGGCGTCGAAGGGCGATTCGGTCACGGGGGTGCCGGTGAGCACCCGGCGGACCGGGGCCCACTTCGACGCGGCCAGCACGCGCTTCGACCGGGCGGTGGATGGGTCCTTGAAGCGGTGCGCCTCGTCCCCCACGAGGAAGCAGCGGCGGCGCTTGAGCAGGTGCTGCGCGACCTCCAGGCCCCGCTTCGTCATCAGGCTGTCGTAGCTCATCGCCACCAGCGGGATGCGGCGGCCGGTGAGCACGTCGCTGACGGCCTTCTGGTGCCACTTCGTGTCGGCCCGATCGCCCTGGAACTCCAGCAGCGCCACCTGGTCGCGCAGGTCGGTCGGCAGGTGCACGGCCCACTCCTTGTGGACCCAGTTGGAGTGCACGCCCGAGGGCGCGAGCACCAGGCAGCAGTCCACCGTGCCCTTCCGCAGGTGGTAGGCCTGGTCGTCAATCGTCGGCCGGGTCTTGCCGGTGCCCTGCTCCCAGAAGCGGGCGTAGTGCGTCATGTCGCGGGTGCGCAGGTGGTCTTCCTGCTGGTGGCGGAACGGCGCGGGGGGATTGGTGTTCAGGAACATGCGGACCTCGTCTTCTTGCGGCGACCCTGGCCCAGGGAGGGGCGGAAGTCAAGTGGGGGTGGGCGGTAACTCCAGATGCGGCGGCGTCGCAACGGAAGGTGACTTCTGGGCCCCCCTATCTGGGCCCCCATTTCACCATGGGAATCAGCTACTTATCTTCTTCTAACTCCAAGACTCCAAGAGAAGATAGAAGATAGCCTCCCCGGGCCGTCGATCGCCGGGGCCTCCCGGACTGAAAATCATCTGGAGTTAGCCCGCATCTGGAGTTAAGGGTGGGCCAAGCCACTGATATTGCGTCACTTCTGGGGGGCCCAGATAGGGGGGCCCAAGTCGGGGGCCCCCGGCCGATCTGGAGTTAGCCCGCCAGCAGCGCGTCCAGCTGCTCCGACAGCGCGCGGTTCTTCTCGGCAAGCGCGTCGGCGCGCTCGCGTAGCACGCCCAGGTCCTGCTCGCTCGCGGTGTCCTTCGCTTCCTCGACGTTCGAGCGGATGACGGTGATGAGCCGCTCCCCGGCGGCGATGAGCGCGGTCACGCCCGCGACCGTGTTGGCGGCCTTCTGCCCCTGCTGGAGCAGGCCGATGATGTCGTCTACGCCGGCCATCTCAGCGCACCCCCGGGGTCAGCTGGCGGAGCGACGCGATGGCGTCAACGGCCTGGGCGAGGGCCGCCGCCCGATCCACTGAGGATCGGGCGGTGCGGGCCACCTCCAGGGCCCGCGAGGCGGTCGTGTTCAGCTGGCGCAGCTGGAGCGCGGTGGGCGACCCCGGGCGCACGACGCCGGTGGTGACGGCAGTGCGAACCGCCTCCGCCGCCGTGTTGTACGCGAGTTCGGCCACGATGAGCCCCTGCGTCGATCGAACGGTGACGGTCTGGGCGGCGGCCTGCGGGCGCAGCTGCTCGACCTCGTTCGGACGCTGGCCCGGCTCCTCGATGCCCCCGCCGCCCGAGCCGCCGGGCGTCGTAGGGTGCGGGGTCGTCGCCCCGCAGGCCGACAGCGCGAGCGCGCCGGCCATCATCGCAATCAGGTGTAGTCGCATGCGTACCTCCTCAGTTGGTGGTCTGGTTGATCGCCCGGGCCTTCGAGGCCGTGAGGGTGACGACGGGGCGCGTGGTCGTGATGCGGCCCCACAGGGCCACGATCATCGGCAGCACGACGATGAGAAGCTGGATCAGCTGGTCCTGGGTCACCTCGCCCAGGAAGCCGGCCTTCTGCGCGACGCTCAGCAGGATCGCGGCGATGATGCCGACGACGGTGTGCGACTTGTACCACGGCAGCGCGACCTCCGCCGGGGCGGTCTCCTGCCCGAGGTCGGCGGCGCTGACGGTCGGTTCGTTGATGTCGGTCATGGGTGGGTTCCTCAGTTGAACAGGGCGCGCAGCCGCGCGCGGCCGGCGTCCACGTGCTCGACGCCGATGATGCGGGCCCGGGGGGTGTTGGGGTTCCCGGTGTTCGTCACGGCCCGGGCCTGCTGGAACTGCGCTCGATCGACGTAGGCGAAGATGCCGTTGCGCCGGTAGAAGCCCAGGGCGGTGCGCACCGCGATGTCGGGCTCCGCGATCCGGTCGGGCTGCGCCACCAGGTCCACTCCTACGTCGGCGCTCGCCCGGGCGAAGCCGTTGCGGAAGGTGGTCTGGATGTCGCCGCCGCCCCGGTAGCGCCAGCCGTCACCGGGCTTCGTGTTGCCCTCCTTCGGACGGGCGTAGACGAAGTTGGCCAGCTTGACGGCCTGGCGCACGTAGGGCACCGCGCTCGCCAGCGTCGGGAAGCGGGTGGGCCAGGTCGAGCGGATGCGGGCGGCGCTGCTGTAGCTCATGCCTTCGCGCATGCGGGTGTACCCGCCGGACTCGTGGCAGGTCTCCGCGACGAAGTGGCACACCCGGTCGGGCGAGGTCCACTCCGGCTGCCGCGCGAGCGCCCGACCGCGCATGGTGTGGATGGCGAGCCCCGGCCGCGCCTTCGCGGCGTAGCCCAGCAGCGCCGCCCAGGTGCCGGGCCCCGGGTCGTTGTCGATCGCTCCGGCGTAGTAGCCGGCCTCCTTGAGCTTCCGCTGCGCGGGCCTCCAGTCCATCACTTCCCTCCGTCCTTGGGCTCAAGGCCGACCAGCCGGCGGAGCCAGTTGGTGACGCCGTCCTTGAGCAGGTCCACCGTCACGATGCCGCCCGCGCCGATGCCCACGCCCCAGACGATCGCCGGGCCCGGGGGCAGCTGCTTGTGGATGACGACGGCCACGACGATCATGGCCAGCGTCCCCGTCACCCAGCGCCCGTCGCGGCGCGGCCCCTCGCGCGCCGACGACACGCCCCGGGCCATCGCCAGGCCGACCAGCGCGAGGAACATGCTGGCGACCGGAATCTGTGCCCCCGCGATGTCCACCAGCGGCGGCAGGTAGGTGGGCACGTCTCGACGCGCCTGGGTGGTTGCAGCGGTAGCCGCCACGGTAGGGATCACGCCTGCCAGGTATACCACTTCAGCCCCGCTACGCCAGCCGCCGCAACGGCACACCAGAACGTCAGCCTTAGCGGGATTCGCATGTTGGGCCAAGTGGTTCGCAGGTCGTGGACCCGGCCCTCAAGGGTCAGGAAGCGCTTCTGCGAGGGGCACAGGCCCACGTATCCGACCCAGTAGGGCACGAAGAGGCCGGCGAAGAACGGGACGACCGTGAGCGCGTTGCCCACCTTGTCGAACGTCATCAGCCCGGCCATGGTAGCGGGGCTCACCTCGTTCCAGCACATCGAGATGAGCGTGTTCGGGAAGGCCCCGACGAAGATGGTGCCCAGGAGACCGACGACCATGCTGCGGTGGTAGAAGACCGGGTGGTTGCAGGGGAGGTCTTCCGCCAGCGTGCGCGACCACAGCCGCACGATCGTTGCGGCGGCGACCACGCTGACCAGCAGCAGCGAGAAGAGGTCCGCCGCGAAGATGAAGGGGTTGTCGCCCGCACTCGGGGGGTAGGCGCGGCTCAGGGCCTGGCTGGCCTCGATCGCGTCGCCGCTGCCCCCGGGCAGCGCCTTCTGGGCCGCGAGGCCCGCCGCCGCGTACATGATCGTCGTTCGGTCAAGCATCACATCATGCTCCTGATCTTGCCCTTGACCTCGAACATGTCGAACTGCGCCGCCACGAAGGGCTGGAGGCGGAGCACTCCCCAGAAGATGCCGGTGTGGCGGTACTGGTGGGGATCGGGTCGGCGCGTCACCAGCACCGGCTTGCGGTACCACTGGAGGGGTCCCAGGGTGGCGTTCCACCCCCGTTCCATCTCGGACTCGCTGGCCCAGCTGATGCCGAACTCGAAGTAGGGCGCAGCGGGCAGTTCCTCAAGGATCGTGACGCCGCTGTCGAGCGTGTCGGGCTCCGGGGCCTCCTCGAAGCCCCAGCTGGTGTCGCCGTAGTCGGGGTTGTACTCGACCTGCATGGCCTCGCCCACCGCGACGCGACCGACCGACCGCACCTGCCCGGTGGGGCAGCTGAAGTTGATCTGCAGGTAGCGGGCGTTGAAGCCGGCGGGCACGTTGAACAGGAAGTGCCGGTAGCCCACCGGGGCGTAGTCCATCATCGCCTCGTCTGCGACCGCGAGCGCCGGCAGGTACGTGTACTGCCCGTCCCCGAAGTTGGGGTCGTTCGAGTAGGCGACGGACACGTAGTCGCCCGCCGCTGCGCCGGTGAAGGGCGTGCGCAGCGCGTCGGTGTACAGCACCGCCACCTGCGTGATGCGGCGGACTGAGAACAGGTCGATGCGAAGGTAGCCGTTGGCCGGCGTCACCCAGCGCTCCCCGGGCTGGTCGGTTGCCACGAGGAAGCGGCTGTTGGCGACCGCCTCCGAGCCCGCCAGGACCTGGAAGTCGTAGGGCTTGAGCACCGTGAGGTTGAAGGCGTCAGGCATGGGTCACCACAGCAGCAGCGTGCCCTTCTCCTGGCCGTCTGCGCGCACCTCGGCGGTGAAGCCGATCACCAGCACGTCGCGGCTCAGGCCCAGGCGGGGGTACTCCAGCCGGGCGGTCGGGGCGACGCGGCTGAAGTCGAGGTCGGCGGGCAGGGGGTTGACGGAGACCTCGATCAGCTGGGACTCCCCGCTCAGGAGGGCGAGGATGTCGCTGTTGACGGCGGCGGCCCCGGCGGCGGTCGAGCAGTAGGACTCCGCGTCCTCCTCCCGGGCCCTGGGGTGCAGCGTGAGGACGCCCGCCACCTGCCGCAGGTCCCAGCGGAACTGCTGCGTCACCAGGGCGGCACGGGCGGGCGTCGCGGGCATCAGCCGTCAGCGTCGGCGGGCGGCGTAGTCGGTTCGGGTTCGGTCGGCGGTGCCGGCGGGTCAAGGCGCATGCCCATCTTTGCCTCGGGCGCGGCCGGGGCGGACTTGATCTCCCCGAGGTCCACGCGCAGGTTGAGGACGATGCGGTTGCCGCGATCGTCGTCCTGCAGGCCGTGGAAGGAGTAGGTCGTCGCGAAGGCGATGAGGCCCGCCGCGAGCGCCCAGGCCGGGGCGGTCATCTGGTCGCGGTTGGCCCAGATGAACTCGCCCACGCTGACTACCTGGTCAACCGGGGCGGGGCTGCCGATGAGGTCACGGAGGCGCGAGCGCAGGTGCTCGGGCACCTCTGCCCAGTGGTCGGCGCGGAAGTCCATGATGGCGTTGCGCGCGTCGCCAATGCTGTCGAAGGTCTGCAAGGGGGGTTCCTCCTGCGGGATCGGGTGGGTACTGGAACGTCACCTATAGCGCGCCCAGGTGCCCCGGTCGAGCCCCCTAGAAGAAGGTCTGCCCGACCGGGATGCCGGTCACGTCCACCGCGAGGATCGAGTTGCTGACGACCCAGCCGTCCCCGTAGTTCTGGTAGTTGGAGTAGTTGCCGAAGCTGCCGAACACGTCGTCGTAGCTGACGTTTGCCCCGCTGACCTGCGAGCCGTCCACCTTACCCCCGTACAGCTTGCCGTCGATGTTGCCGACGATGTTGTTGCAGTTCTCCAGTTCCCCCGCGTCGGGTATCTTGGGGCCGCTGTTCCCGTCCGAGCAGTAGACGCCCTGGGCGTGGCTGTGGCCCCCCATCGCGGTGCAGGCCGCCGCCATGGTGCGGCCGGCCGGGGCGGCGAAGGCTCCGCCGCCGGGCATGGCCACCGCGCTCATGACCTTCATCGGCCAGTAGGCACTGGAGAAGGTGCACTTCCCGTCCTGGGTGAACAGCTGGAAGAGCCCCGAGTTGGCGGGCAGGGCCTGCGTCCAGTCGAAGACGTAGTAGGTGAATGCCGTGCCCACGGGGGCGTTGCAGGCGAACGTCACGTTGGTGAACTGGCTCGACCCGGCCGGGGCCGACCGCCCCGCGAGCGCCGCCGCGTAGCCGGGCATGCGGATCGCCACCAGCGGCAGCGCGATGCCCGACACGTCCACCTCCAGCGACGACGGCGCGGTGTTGCCGGTGATGCGCGAGCGCGAGGTGCCCGTCCCCGACCGGCGGCAGACCATCCCCAGCATGCCGGCGCTGACCAGCAGCCGGCCGGTGTCGTCGTAAATCTCAGCGACGGCGTCCGCCATCAGAATATCCCGTACATGAAGGTGGCGTCCCCCCGGGTGTAGCTCGCGGCGGCGGCGGTCGGGTAGCTCCAGGTGAGGGTGTTGCCCGAGATGGACAGCTGGAGGCCCCCGCCCCGGGTGTCGAAGCCGCCCCGAACGACGAAGGCGAAGGGCTGGCACCCGGGGTACTGGGTGAAGCGGGCGTCCGTGATCGTGCCCGACCTCTGGCCCCCGGTCGTGCTCCACCCCACCGTGGCCTGCCCCATGAACTTGGCGATGCGGTCGCCCAGCCGCAGCATCGGCGTCCCGTCCTGGGCCCACGTCTGCAGCACGTCAGAAGCCGATCTTCACGGCGATCTGGCCGTTGTTGTAGTAGACGCGCTCCCCGTTGCCGTCGCGCTCGACGCGACCGCCCTGCCCGTTGTACGAGGTGATGACGCCCGTGCTCACGATGTCGTTGAACGTGACGTTGTTCTTCGAGGCGAGCGACCCCTGGCCGGCGAACCCGGCCGCAACGCCGCTGGCGGTGTAGTAGCCGGCGTCGGTGATGAAGGCGGTGCCGCCCTCGTTGTAGATGCCGGCGTACACGCCTCCGGTCGGGCCGCCCATCCTGATGTACGTCAGCGACGCGAGCGCGCCCTGCCCCGAGAAGCCCGAGGCGATGCCCAGGCCGGTCTTGAACGCCGCGAGCGTGGCCAGGGCCCCGCCTGCGCCTTCCAGGAGGTCGGCCCCAAAGTAGGGCTTGCGGTTCCCGTTGTACTCGGGCTGCCACGCGCCCCAGGTGTCGTTGGCCGCCTCGAAGCGGATGAAGCGCTGACCGCCGCTGTCCGTGAAGCGCTGGCCCACGGGGCCGCCCGAGGCATCCGCCCAGCCGGCCATGCTCTCCAGCGTGCCGTAGGTGCCGACCGCTGCGCTGGCGCCGATCGCGCCGGCCGCTTTGAACTCGGTGATCAGGCGCTTGTTGCGAGGGGCGACGCGGTAGTAGCTCGGGGGGCTGTTCGAGGAGCGGGTGTCCACGATGTAGTCCGAGGTGGCCCCGGGCTCGATGCCGGTCAGCTTGTTGTTCGCCACCACGTCGAGCCCGGCCAGGCTGTTGGCGGTCGCGCCCGCCCCCTGCCCGGCGATGCCCGAGGCGATGCCCTGCGAGGTCTGGTAGCCGGCGTCGGTGGCGTAGGCGGAGCCCGCGCCGTTGAACACGCCCGCGTAGCCGGTGGCGGGCCCCCCGAAGCGCACGTAGGTCAGCGACGCGAGCGCGCCCTGCCCGGCGAAGCCCGAGGCTACGCCCAGGGAGGTGATGGCGAGCGCGTCCGTGACCCAGCTGGTGTTGTTCTCGTTCGTGACGCCGCCCGACCCCACCCCCAGGTGGACGCGATCGACCGTGGCAAGGTAGGCGAAGCCCGTGAGGTAGCTGGTGCCGTAGGCGAGGCTGTTCAGCGACGCCAGGGAACCCTGCCCCGAGAAGCCCGAAGCGATGCCCAGGGAGGTGATGGCGGCGGCGTCGGTGACCAGTGCCCCGCCCTCGCGGATGACGTTGGTCCCCAGCTGCCCGCCGATCGTCGCCCCGGACTCCGTGAAGCTCGCCCGGGGCTTGGCAATCCAGGCGTCGTAGGGGAAGTCTCCGCGCTCGCTGTACAGGAAGACCCTGACCGCGCCGGCAGGGGCATCGACCCACCCCTTGCGGAACTGCCAGGTATCGGGGGCCGCCACCGGCAGCCCGACACCGCTGTACGAGATGATGCTGCCGTCCGCCGCGTGCCAGCGCGCCTGTATCGCGAGGCTAGAGTTGGCCTGCGCAGCGCGCACCTCCGCGCTGATGAACAGCCGGGGTCCGGTGACGGGCATGTAGTCGCCTGCCTGGTAGCCCCCCTGGTAGCCCCCGTTCGCTACGAAGCGGATGCCCTTCTGGGCCGACCCCGCCGGGACCGCCACGCCCACCTGGGCATTCCCGTACCACTGGGTCGCGGTCTCCTCGAAGAGCGGGTCGCGGAACAGGTTGTCGGCGGTCGTCGCCCCCTTCGACATGCCGTAGAAGCGGCTGCTCTCGCCCGAGTTGAGCCCGGCCAGGTTGTTCGCGGTGGCCCCGGCTCCCTGCCCGGCGATGCCGGACGAGATGCCCAGGGAGGTGATGGCGAGGCTGTTGGTGACCCAGTAGCTGTTCGTCTCGTCCGCGATGCCGCCCGGGCCGCTCATCAGCCGTGCCCGGTCGAGCGCCGCCATGGCGGCGAAGCCCGTCAGGTAGGCCCCGCCGTAGGCGAGGCTGTTGAGCGACGCAAGCGACCCCTGCCCCGAGAAGCCCGACGCGATGCCCAGGCCGGTCTTGAAGGCGGACAGGGTGGCGAGCGCGCCGCCGCTGCTCTCCAGCAGGTCGCTGCCGAAGTAGGGCTTCCGGTTGGCGCTGTACTCGACGGCCCACGCCCCCCAGGTCGTCTCGTTGGTCGAGAACCGGATGAAGCGCCAGCCCCCGGCGTCGGTGAAGCGCTGCCAGACGGGGCCGCCCGTCGCGTCCTGGTAGGCCGCGATCGTCTCAAGCGTGCCGAACGTGCCGTTGCCGGGGACGCCCAGCGTCCCCAGGGCCTTGAACTCCGTGCGAAGCCGGCGCAGGAAGTTGGCCCGGTAGTAGGTGGGCGGACTGTCGGTGCTGCGGGTATCGGCTCCTACGTCGTTCGTCGCACCGACCTCGACGCTCCCCAGCTTGCTGCTGGCGCTCGCGTCGAGGCCCGCCAGGTTGTTGGCCGTCGCGCCGGCTCCCTGCCCGGCGATGCCCGAGGCGATGCCCAGCGAGGTCTTGAAGCTGTTCAGCTGGGCAGCCGCGCCGCCGCTGCTCTCCAGAAGGTAGCTGCCGCCGAAGAAGATGTTGGACAGGGAGGCCATGGCTCCCTGTCCGCTGAACCCCGAAGAGATGCCCAGGGCGGTCTTGAAGTTGCTCAGGGTCGCGGCCGACCCCCCGGCCTGCTCCAGCAGGTAGGAGCCCCCAAAGGCAAGGGAGGCAAGGCTCGACAGCGCGCCGAACCCGGTGAGGTAGCTGGAGCCGTTGGCGAGGCTGTTCAGCGAGGCCAGGGAGCCCTGCCCGCTGAACCCCGAGGCGATGCCCAGCGAGGTCTTGAAGCCGTTGAGGGTCGCGAGCGCGCCGCCCGCCCCCTCCAGCAGGTCGCTGCCGAAGTAGGGCTTGCGGTTGCCGCTGTACTCGGGCTGCCACGCGCTCCAGGTCGTCAGCCCCGTCGAGAAGCGCAGGAAGCGCTGACCCAGCGCGTTGGTGGCGCGCTGCCACACGGGGCCGCCCGAGGGATCGCCCCAGCTGGCGTAGCTCTCCAGGCTGGCGTAGACGTTGACGCTGGAGCCGGGGTTCTCCAGGCCGATCGCGGCGTAGTTCTTCATCTCCGTGCGGATGCGCCGCACGTAGTTGGCGTAGTAGTGGCTGGGCGGGAAGTTGCTGTCCCGGGTGTCTCCCCCCACGTCGTTCGTCGCGCCGGCCTCGATGCCGCCCAGCTTCGAGCCCTCGCCCGGGTTGAGCCCCGACAGGTTGTTCGCGGTTGCGCCGGTGCCCTGCCCGGTGATGCCCGAGGCGACGTTCTGCGCCGTCACGTCGGCGTAGTCCTTCGGGCGCGAGCCGTTGGGGTCAGCTACGTTCGGCCAGGTCGCGGTCAGGCCCAGGTTGGCGTCGTCGGTCAGCTGCGAGGTCTTCGTGACGCCGACACCGAACTTCGTCCAAACGGCCCCCTCGACCGGGGCAACGCCCGTCGTCGCGTCGGTGCCGATGTGGAGCCAGGTGTCCGCGCCGTAGGCCACCAGGTCGTAGTAGCCGTACGCCGTCGTCGCGCTGTACGTTCCCCGGGGGTTGACCTCCTTGGGCGTGCGGACGTCGCCGAAGCTGTGGACGCGCCAGACCCGGCGGTAGCCCATGCGGCGGCGGAAGAAGGGGGGCTGGGTCGCGCGGATGTCCAGGCTGGCGATCTGGTTGCGCCCCAGTGCGATCGTGGGCGCGGCCCCCCGGCGCACCAGGCCGGCCGACATCAGCCCGTCCGGCCGGAACCACAGGTAGCCGCCCAGCTTGAGCAGCATGTCGCGCACGACGGCCTCGACCGACTGCTGCTCTGTGATGTAGTTGTCCTGGGGGTGGCCCAGGTTCTGGTTGAGCCACACGAAGGTCGCGGCGTCGTAGGGAACGTTGACCTGGCCCGCCAGCCACCCGAGGATGTTGCCGATGGCACCGCCCGGGATCGCGCCCGAGGCGTCCACGCTGAGCGTGGCGATGGGCTCGCCCCCGTGCCGGCCCAGCCCAAGGGCGTTGCAGGTGGCGTACTCTCCGCCCTTGACGGTGGCGGCGTCGAGGGCGGCGTAGTCGGCGTAGTCGGTGCCGTTGAAGGCGAGGGCCGCGCCCCCGTCGTACACTCCCTGGATCGCTCCGGGCCCGTATCCGTGGTACTGGAAGATGCCCTTGGCGCGGTTGACGTAGACCGGCTCAAGCGAAAGCGCGGTGCCCAGGAGCATGGGGCGCGGGGTGTTGGCGAGGTCGCCGCCGCCCTGGTAGCCGCCGGAACCGTCGTAGAGCGACGACAGAAGGTTCTTCGTCAGGGCGTAGCCCGGACCGCGCAGGGCGATCTTGTACCCCTGGCGGGTAGCCTCGATCGTCTCCGCCTGCCCGTCGTACACCAGCGTCATTTGCCCGGTGTTCTGGCCTACCTGGCCCCGCCAGACGCGAACCCGCCGGCCGTCCCACGCCATGCCGATGACCGGGGAAACCAGGTCCCCGGTGCTCATCGCGACCTCTACGCTGCCGTACTCCTGCGGCTGCGAGGAGAAGGCTCCGTCGAAGACCTGGAGCCCGCGACGGAACGGCACCGACAGCCGGGGCTGCCACTGCACGCCGTCCGCCCGCGTCCAGGCGCTGGTGTTGCTCCACCGTAGCGCGACGACCTCGCCCGTGGTCTTGAGGGCCGGCAGTGCTTCGACAAGGTAGACGATCATCAGAAGGCTGCCACGTTGTAGTATCGACCCGAGCCTTCGTCATAGCCGGAGCGGCCCATGGCGTCTAGCTTCGCCTCCAGCGTGCCGCTCATCCGCACGATCGCCGCGCCGACGTTGTTCAGGCCCGTGCCCAGCACGTCGGTCTGCTCCTGGATCGCCCCGGTGGTGCCGTTGGCGGCGTCCACCACCGGCTGGGTCGAGTTGAGCATGGCGACGTTCGGGTTCGTGCCGGCGTCGATCGCCTTCTGCAGCGCCGCCATCACGCGGTCCACCTGCGCCTGGTACTCGGGCGTGTTGCCGTTGAGCTCCCGCGAGGCGTCGAGCAGCGCCCGGCCGACCGTGTTCAGCTGGTCGTAGTCCACCGCCTTGCCGGCAGCCTGCGCCGCCTCGATCGCCTTGAAGGCGCTGTCCTGGAAGTTGACCTGCTCCGTGAGCGACTTGCCCCCGAGGCTGCCGCCCTTGAGCTCATCCAGGAAGGCGCGCGTCGAGGCCAGCTGGTTCTTCTGGGCCTCCTCGATCGTCTTCTGCCGCTGGTCCTGGTAGACCTTCTCCAGGTTGATGGTGCTCTCACCGAACTTCTTGTACTGCTCGCGCAGCTGGTTGAACTGGTCGTCAAGCAGGTCGATCGCCGCGCCCACCGGGTCGGTCAGCGCCTTCGCCTTGTTGTCGATGTCCTTCTTCGACGCCGCGAAGTCAGCGATCTCCTGCACCGTGGCCGACCCCGACCGCAGCGCCTCGCTGATGCCCGCGCTCAGCCCGGTGATCGCGCCCTGCTTGATGGCAGTCTCGATCGCGAACTGGATGGCCCCGGCCTGGTCGTCGCCGAAGTCGTGGAGGTAGGCCTTCTGCTTGTTCTTCTTGCCGAACGACATCTCCCCCGTCTGCCCGACCGTGCTGACGCGGTAGTTGCCGTCGTAGGTGCCGATCGACACGTTGAACGCCCCCAGCTGGGCGTTGAGGGTCTTGGCGATGTTCTGGAGGCCCTGCTGGACGCTGCCGCCCAGGCCGGAGGCCGCCGCGCGCAGCTGGCTGCTCGACCCCGTGGCCGTGACCGGGCCGTCGCCCGAGGTGACGACGGCGGTGGACTTCGGGGCCTTCTTGCCGAACAGCGAACCGATGACGCCGCCCAGGGCCCCGCCGATCGCCGCGCCGATCGGGCCGCCGATGAAGGAGCCCGCGAGGCCGCCGATGCTCGACCCGGTGCTGGAGGTCTTGATGCCGAACATGTTCAGCAGCCCCGCGCTCGCGTTGCCGATCGCGAGGCCCGAGGTGGCCTTGCCCAGCATGCTGGAGCCGGCGGAGGTGACGTTGCCCTTCGCGTCGGTCTTTGCCTTGATGCCCAGGAAGCCCGCCACCTTGTCGAGGCCCTTGGCGACCGGGCCCGACGCGCCGAAGAACTTGCCGATGCCGGTGGTGGGGCTCATCTGGCCGCCGGTCAGCGAGCCCTTTCCCATCAGCCCGAAGAGCCCGAGGATGCCGGAGATGGCTTCGCTCAGGGGGCGCACCGCGCCGCTGAGCACGCCCGTGAACTGCTGCGCCGCGTTCTCGATCTGGACCGGGGCCCCGCCCAGGGCAGCCGTCACGGTGTTCGTCGCGCTCGCCAGCGCCGTCGCGGCCGGGGTCACCACCTCGATCGCCTTGGAGGTCACGACGGACTGGTTGGCCTGCCCCATGCCGCCCTGGAAGATGGCGAACGTCACCTGCTCCGCGAACTGCTTCTTGAGGATCGTGCCGATGCTCTTGAACAGGCCGCCGACGCCCTTGATGTTCCCGCTCAGGCCCTCCACGATGGCGTCCGAGATGGCGCTGCGGATGCTGTTGCGGGCCTCCTTGGCGATGTCGTCCAGCGCCCGGCGGGCCTCCTGCTGCTGCCGGATGGCCTCGCCCTCCTGCGCCGCGAGCATGACCGCCTGGCGGTACGCCTCGACCTTCGCCGCGTCGAGCGGGGTCTGCTCGCGCTTCGCCTGGGCGATCTTCTGCTGGACCAGCAGTTCGGCCTCCAGCTGCGCCGCCAGTCCGTAGTCGCCCCGGTCGCGCGCGGCGTCGGCCAGCGCCTTGACGCGCGCCGCCCCGGCCGCCTCGATCGCGTCCTTCGTGGCGTTCTCCAGCGCCAGGTTGGCCTCGTTCGTGCGCTTCAGGTCAATCGCTGCGCCCAGCTGCTGCTTCTCGCTGGCGGTGAGGTCGCGCTTGAGGGTGCGCTGGGCCTGGTAGATGGCGCTCAGGCGCTCGTTCTCGGCGGTGTTCTTGCCCGCGAGTTCGGCCGCCTCCTTGGCCTCCTTCAGGATGTCCTCGAAGGTGGTCTCCTTGGCCTTCTTCTTGTCCTTGTCCTTGTCGGCGTCGGCCGGCGGGGGCGTCCCCGGGCCCTGGTAGCCGCCCCGCGAGGCCTCCGCCCGGGCTCGCGCCCGCGCGTTGGCCCGGTCGCGCAGCCCGCTGCTCTTCGCGAACTGCTCGATGCGGCCGGGGATCGACTTGACGAACGCCACCGCCTCACCGATGACCTTGTCACCCGTGACACCCTTGAACGTGCTGTCGAAGCCCTGCTGGACGCCCTTGCCGAACGCCGCGCCGATGTCCTGCGAGTTGGCGAGGGCGGCCGACGTGCCGGCGGTCGTGAAGTTGCCCTTCATGGCCTGCGAGGCGTCGGAGGCGAGCCCCGAGATGAGCGACCGCACGTTGCTGATGCCCGCCTGCCAGGCCGCGACGACGCCCTGGACCGCGCCCGCGACACCGCGCCCGACGTTCAGGAAGGCGTCGATGATCCAGGCCGCGACCGGCCGCAGGTAGCTGGCGATGTCCTGCCACTTCTTGCCGGCCCAGGTCGCCAGTTCGCCCAGCTTGTCGCCGGCCCACTTCGTGGCGTCCTCGAAGGCCACCGCGATGTAGTCGCCCACGGTGCCGGCCTCGCCCTTGATGGGCTGGAAGCTCAGGGCAGCCTTGCCGGCCCAGAGCACCAGGCCGACCAGCGCGGCGATGGCCACGCCGATCGGGCCGCCGACCAGCGCGAGCGCCGCCCGGGCGACCGATGCCGCGCGCACCATGGCGGTTCCGAAGAGGCCCGCGCCCGCCGACGCGCTCGCGGTCGCCGCCTGCGCAGCCTTGAGGGCGGCGGTGGTGCGGGCGACCTCTGCGGAGGCCTGCGCCACGTTCCC
>JAAIGE0100727509.1_pt1 | contig 20786 bp, 23 predicted proteins | sample 6487951 | NCBI WGS metagenome assembly JAAIGE01 (sample SAMN13974128, study PRJNA590717) | phyllosphere metagenome | biome: tomato field; feature: multiple bacterial spot infested tomato fields; material: tomato leaves; isolation source: leaves from tomato fields | host: Solanum lycopersicum ...
ACTAGGATCAGGTCTAATATAGCAATTGCGGACTGTTCTGTTTGGTGAATCGGCCTCAAAACTTGAATAGCTTCTAGACCTAGAAGCTTGCGAATTTGTTGAAGAGAATCAATTAATGAAGGGATATCTAGTGCTTTGACAGGATAAGCTGAATTCCCAAACTATTCGGTCACGCACATTGGAGGCAACAATCGACTCGTGATGAATCTGCCACCACACATTCACCATTTATCGAATATGATTCAACAGGCCGATCGGCGAAGATCGTTGGCACCTCTCTGAATGCCTACTGCCTGGTTAGTTTAATCTCGACGGAGTTAAATATTACTTCAGTGTCTAGTGCTCCTGTTTTGGTGACTGAGATCGTTACCGGGCCGAGTGTGTTATTTCTAATCGGAAAATTCACGTTTGATGGCCAAAAGAATAGAATCGATTGAGCGTTCTGCTTCAAGCATACCCCTGACCTCTTGCATGAGTTGATTAAATTCGACGAGAGCATTACTTGATTCAATGTTGCGTAAATATTGCTCGGTTTCCGATTTGAAGCGTTCCTCTTCGTTTGCCGGCCTGAGCCCAGTTTCCGAATCAGCCTCCGGATCCGGTATGAGTAGTTGCATGTCTGGAGCTATATGAAACAAGTCATCAATTAACCGTTTTTTGCGGTCTGCGTGCGTTGCTACCCATAATGACAGCTCAGGAGTTGCCGAACCTAATGGGCAATCTGGGCGAGTAAAGTATTGGAGGCAGTAAGTGTAAATTGTCTCTGATTCGTCGGCATCATCTTGATAGAAATCCTCTCCTTGTAAATAGCTTTCCATGGCGTTTACGATCTGCTTTTGAGCAGTAAGCAGTAGGTCAAGTTCATCTACCAGTATTTGGTAGTAAACTAGTGACGACATCGCATTATAGAGTTGTGGGCTATTTGGCGTATATTCCTTGTTGCGGAGGTGATAGCAGAGCGTAGATACATCGGCATTTAATTCGGTGATAAAACTAAGTAAGCGTAAGCGGGCTATGGCTATCATAGTGTGCGTGTCTGTAAGTTCATAATATTCATTAATGATTCAACACAACTATAGTATTAGCGATTATTAAGTCATGCTATAGCTGCTGTTGTATCTACATGTTTCCCTGTTCTTGGATTTGTAGACGAGAAGGGGTCGCGTTGGTCTCACTTTAAATTATCGGCAACCAATTGCGCGCGTTTGGTTTTCCTGAGTAGCTCAACCGTGGCGTGATTAATTTGAAGTATCTCTTTGGCTCTGGCCGTTTCGTTGTTTTCCATCGCCATAGAGAGTAAACAGGGCGAAACGTTTCGCCCTATTCTGTTTATTTTAAAAAGTAAGTAGCTGCAAGGTGGGGGTCGTATGCACCTCTCCTAGCCAGGTTATATTTTTAATGACCTGCTCGACGGTCATTGAAGGTTCAGTTGTTCCTCCTCTCTCATCGGTGCCGGTCAGCAAGGATACGCCGTGAATAGGGCCGTATTTACCAAACAAAAAGGCTGATGGCTGCGGCTCTACGTATAGAGCTTCGTCGTCAACTGTTAGCGAATCGCCATTGTCCTGACGAGCGCATACGTCGATCAAACGACAGTTCAGTAGCTGATACATGTCTTTTAGCGTCCCAGCTGTTTCGACAAGCTCGACGTTTTGATTCTGGGGGTCAATCTTAATAAGTCGCATATCTCTTTTTTGATTTCGATATAAATATAGCCCAATTTTACATTAAATACTAAAATAATATAGTAAAATATGTAAAATAGAATGATGCTATTTGCACCGTTATCGCTCATCGTCTATTTGATTCCCTTTCGCATGGGTATCGCGTCAAATGTTACGATATTTGCGATTATTGTTTTTTGATTTCACTTCCAGAAGACCTCAACGTAGATTGTGTTGAGGTCTCTTTTTTGGGCAGTCACGATAAGATCACCTTAACATTATCGGGTGAGACGCACTTTGTGCCTTTGTATTTGTCAGGATCTACTTTAACTAGGCCGGAGCCGGTAAAGCCTTTTACGGTAGCCTTGTATGAACGTAGGTAAATGTCGCCACGATAAACGCGAACGATTACACAGCTTCCTTCTTTGATTTCTTTCATAGGCTCAAAAGGCTATTTGTGCATGCTGGCCGCTCTGTTACCTCTTCGTCACCTGGCATCTGATAGGTTTCAATCCAGTCCGGTCGTAGCTTTTTTCTTCGCTTAATACAGCCATATTTAAGACAGATCGTACTTTCTCCCCAAGGCAGCCTACTGATAGCCCATTTATGGCGTTCAGGGCCTGGAACAACGCGGGGCGGCTTGGCTTCGTTAAAGTGAACCAAGCCGACACCGGCAATAAATTGATAGCTCATAATAGTGAAGAGGAAAACTGTTAAGCGAATAGCGAGGCCGTGCGGTCGCCAACAAAGCCCTTTCTCAGGTAGTCAGGTAATTGGCTGACAATTTTGAGGTAGCTGTCCATACCTATAGCCTTAGCGATATAGAGTTCATGCACGCTATTGATGTGGGTAACAATACTATTCAAGCACGTATGAAATTTGGGAACATTAAAGCTGGAATCTAGACGGAACTGCTCAACATCCCGGCTTGTCGATGAAATGCGCAGGCGACTAAGCAAATCGAAATAACTGGTGTAGCCGAGCGATTTCGATAGCGCTCTGGCTTGCTCTGGGTCAACCTCTGACGAAATAGTGCCTGTTATCTTTGATCGAAGCGCCGTTTTGGGGTTTGTTTGCATAGACCGAAACAGAGCGTTTTGGTTGTGTGAGCGCGTCTCTCTCAGGAAGTCTCCAACAAGTGGTATGTTTTTGTGTAATCGATGAATTTTCAGATTGTATGTTGATCCGATGGCATAATAGCTAGTCGATTCGGGATAGTAGCCTAACACAACTAGATTGGCTATCTGCTTTCGTATAAGCTCCTCGTTGCTCAGGTTGAATCCCTGCGAAGAAAGGAACGCACGCGCGCTGAACAATACGCTGTAGTAGGCCTGTGGGAATGTCCAGTGCAGGGAGCTTTGTAAATACTGCTCATCGTTAACGATAGGGGTTATACGTAAGGCATACTCAGCACTCCAGCTATTAAGCAATAGCTTGGCTATTGGCTTGGTCGCTTCCTCCGTCAATCGCTCGACGTTATTATAATTTCGATTATTCTTAATTGAGTCAAGGTCTGATCGTAGTTTGATGTAGGCACCAATAACCCGAAAAGCATCGTAAAAACTAACGGGTGAAACTGCGGGGGTGTTATACGTCGATAGGGTCATGATTGAAAGGAGTTTGGCCGGTCGCCGGAGCGGTACTACAGCGACCGGAATAAATGATTTATGCTTGCTCGGTTTGGGATTCTTGGGCTACTTCTCCGGTGGAACTATCAACGCCTTCGGGGGCTGCTACACCTAGTTCTGCGGCTCCGCCATGCGCAAATGGATTGTAATAGTTCAGGGCTGTTTTGATGTTGGCAATGTCAGTGAGCGTTTCTTCGCGGAACAGTTTGCGGTCCTGAGCATACAACTTTAGTTCTGCTGTTTTATCAGGATCGGCCATCTTGTAAGAAAATGTCGAGATGTAATACACACCCTTCGGCTGAATCTTGTTATTTTCCTTCTTCTCAGCAACGGCGGTTATCACTACGTCAGCAAGCGTGAGATCGTCGTAGAATAAAGGCTCAATCAACCGAAAGATGTTATCAACTGAATAGCCGTGAAAGAGAATAGCAGATACACAGTTTTTCTCGTCGATAAAGAATAGCTCAGCCCAATTCTTTGTACCCATATTCAGGATGTTGTCGGCGAAGATTCTCCATGCAATCGGCTGAAACGTCAGCGTACGACCTAATTTCTCCTGACCGTTGATATTAAATTGTCCGTCCTTTGCATCGAAGCGGAATTGCTTGGGGTGTCCAGTCAGATATTTGTACTTATCAACAACCTGGCTTGTTAGTTCGTGAATCTTCTGATAAGGTAGCAAAACAACTGCGGGGACTTCTGCGGCTGGTGTTTCTACTGCGGTGGCGTTCTTGTGTGCCATAATGGTAATGGAAAGTATTAGAAAGGGAATTGTAAATAGAGGCCGGAGCTTACCCCGTCCGGCCTTCGGGTGTTATTTACTGCCAAAGGCGTTTCGCTAAATCAAGCTTCTTCTGTAGTTCGTTGACCTCTTTTTTTGCGTAGGTTAGTGAAAAGGAATGCGCCCGCGGGATCGTACCAGACTTTAAACCCTCGTGAGTTTGTTGCGCCCTTTCCATTTCGAACTCATAGAAGTCTATGCTTTCCGGCATGGATAGATTGATTGTACTGGCGCGGCTCTTCCAGTAGTCGGCCTTACTTTCGTGCTGCTCTGCTTTCTCAGTCAGTTTAACCGCGTTACCCAAGGCGTTCCACGAACGATCTAAATCCCGACGATGCCGTTTTTCACTGTGGTGACCTACCAGAATAGGTTGACCCATCGGAATGTCCTTTACGATGTCGTGAGAACGATTGTATTCGTAATTGGCCTGGCTTTCTGCGGTGTTTGCCCATTCCTGATATTTTTCAGCTTTCCGGTTTGCCCACTCCTGAACGTTGAAACCATCGGCCCGAACGATTGAGTAAAAGAAAAAGCCGTCTTTTTCGTAGATGAGATTGAAAACAATAGACTCGTTCTCTTTGCCGTACTGAGTAGTCACCGAAATAACATCTCCCTTCTGGTGCTGCTCTGGCGACTTGGCTAAGAAGACATTAGGGCAAAACTTGCTGTATGTAATGTTCATAATCAATGTAGGTTATTAGTCCGGTAGTTAGCTGAGGTATTGGGGTGTAAAGAGGGGTATTAAAGGGCCGCATAAGATGCCCTCAGTAGTTGAGGGCGGTATTCAGTAGTAGTGATCCAATACCTGCTCAATCATTTGTTGCTCCATTTCTGGGGTAATGGCCGCTAGTGGTATTTGGACGCCATTCAGTGTGACTTTGACGATTTCAACCTCTGCTCCATCTCCGGGATAGTCACGGCTTCCGGGCTGGCTAGGGGTGTACTTGAAATCGAAATCGAAGGGGACTTCTGTTGCAAGTGTCATGGCATTATTTACTTTGATTACTCTATAAAGGTCGGCATTATTTACTATAAATCCTAATTAATTATAGGATTTTATGTAAAATAAGGAAAGTATTTTTATCGCGACGTGCAGTAAAAACAACGTCACGTAATCAGGGAAGCCTTTATTCCCCTTTCCCAAAAGCTAACCGTGGGGCATTAAAAAGCCCCAACAAGTGGGGCTGTTAATTACTGATCTGGGTTTTCAGATAAAGCCTTTCGCCTGGCTTCAAACTCTCGATGATCTACAGCGTAGACTTGGCAGGTTTGGGGATATTTTTGTCTCAGCGACTCTAACTGTTTGTTTACCTGCTTGTGGGTTTTAAATATTTGCGGCTCCTCCTGGCTCTGATCGGCCAAGCCTACCAGTGTACCGTTTTGGGTTAGAAAGAACTCCTTCCCACCTCCGTCCTCAATGTTAATAACATAAACCATTTCGCCCGTTGTCCAGTCAAATAGTGCCGATTCTGGCACAAAATTACTTGGTTCGGTCGAATCAACCTCTATGTAGCCTACTCGTGATAATGGGAAAATCATGAAGTCGGCGTCGAACTCCTCCGTTCCCAGGTATTGAATTTGCGTTACTTTGGCGATTGTTCCGCCGAATTGGTCGATTGCGTTTAGGTCAAACGCTGACGGTAGCAAATGCGTTGGAACAAAATAAGCTGTACAATAGGGTAATTTGCCACCTTCATAAATTAGACTCGTTATTTCCCCATTGAAGCCCATTCCTTGCACAGTCTCAATGAAAGCGTCAAGGTCCGTGAATTTAAGTGCATCGTTCATTAGCGTTTAAGTTTGGGTTGGTCGTCTTGTTGTGGGGGTTGGGGGGACTGCCCAAGTACCGGCTTGCTTTCGGGGTTCAGTATTTTACGCTCCTGCTTTGTGTCTAAGCCGCTCCTTTGATTTTTCTCAAGTTGGAGCTGTTTGTTAAATTCTGGGGTTTGGGTTGCACTTATTATTTCTCCCTTTTCCACCTTCAATACTGCTTGGGGTCGTTGAAATCCAAACGGTAATCGCTCCATGATGGTGAATGTTTTATTCTGTCCATCCCCTTCGGCCTGATGCTTAAGATGGCTAAGGGTTTTAGCCATTAGGTTAGCCACATTGCCATTATAGAGGTTATGTCCTGCTTCATCGACAATGTTGTACTTATAACGCTGCCCTTGCCTTACTTGGCGAGTTAGATCCTCGTTGAAGTCTTTACCGCAGGCCTTTGAAACTGCGATACGCTGATTATATCCAGTCAACTCCAACAGGTCTCTAGAAAAAGCTGATAGTGCGGGGGCGGACTCAGGTATACTAACAGCAATTTGACTTCCGGATCGGCTAATGACAATTTGCTGAGTTGTAAGTTCCTGCTGGCCTAGCTTGTCCTGATCAGAACTTATGAACTGAGCTTGGACATTTTGATTGTAAGCGTCAATTCTGCTGAGTAATGCTTTCTGAATCGGCTGATGTGATTCACCTTCTGGTAATAGATAGCTCACTCTGTTAATACCTCCCGTTGTGGGTGACATGGGGAACTTGGTCGCTATCAACTGTTGAATAAACTGTAAGTCAAATCGGTGTCCCTTCACATCGTTATCAAAGCCTAAGTTGATCGACCAATCGGGTGACTTATCGAATGATGTAATGTAGCGTGTAATTGTGTTCACCTGCTGAGGTGAAAGCTGACCGCCTGTTGAGAAGTAAACGGCATTAAATTTATCATCCCCTTTTATACTTCTCAGTTGCTGATGAGAGAGCGCATCAATCGCGCTTTCCATAATATAAAACCGTTCGGGCTTAGGCGGGGGGTTTGAAATGAAAACGCTACTAAAGCGATCACTTCCAGGAGCGTGCAGCTTAATATTTTCATTGCGAAGTTCTAAGCCTGTAATCTCGCTAGAAAGACCATTGTAGTAGGGGAACGCTACGTTGGTAAAGGTTAGGTATTTACGCTCCGGATGCTCTTTGACTGTCACCAGTCCATCGGTGTGACCTGTTTCAGGATTGAAGTAGGCAATCTGGGCAACAACCTTTTTTGCGAACTCTGGCCGATCAATCGTCTGAGGAGCGATATTACGCTTGGTTAGGTAATTGTTGCTCTCTAGCGCCCTGATATCGAACTGCTCTCTGGCGAATTGCTGCTTGGGACCAGCATCGCTAAGGACACCGGTTACTTTTCGATTTTGATTGATATGGTTAGGGTCAATGCGCAGGTAATCGTAGAGCACACTGGTGATATTACGAAACTCGTGTTCACCGGGCCTGTTAAACGTCGAAAAAACGGTAGATAGCCTATTTCGCACAAAGTCAATAATGGTACCCGAATCAGTAAAGTCACCGGCGCGCTGATAGACCTGTGTCGAAGCATCCTGTGGATTCTTGATAATAATCGTGTCCTTGTAGGTAGGATGCTCAAGAACCGGCCTGCTCTTCCCTTTGTGGAGCTGCGGTTCGTAGCCATACTGAATGGCTAGCTCTACAATTGATACATTAGCCCGTAGTTCCTGGACAGGAATCAGATTCGGGAAGCGCTCTTTTAATTCATCAAACTTAGTCATGTCAATGGCGGAGGTGTAAGTACTAACGACGAGGTTTTAAAGATTTTTCGTGCTGATGAGGGTCTGAATCTAGTAGTGATTTTATGGCTTCACTCTGCTGATTACTGATGACAGGCGAACCTACGCCAACCTCACGACTACGGGTTAAATCCGTTTTTGCCCCTTCGTTGTTTTGAGCAAGTTGCTGACGGAACTCACTGGCGGGCTTTATCGACACATCAAGACGGCTCAAATCAGAAAACTGGATGGACTGTTTGGACGCCGATAAGCTTACGGTTGCGTTAAAAGGCTCTCCCTGTTGATCGATTAGGCCAGATAGTTTTACAGAGTGCCCGTGCGCCAAAAGTACCTGTTGGTCCTTTGTAAGATCAATTCCCATTAGTTTAGTTGGGAGCTGATCAGCTTTAACCTTCCACAACTCAACTGTATTCGTTATTGGATCAACGCGTAAGTATGTCGGGATATATTCACCATTTTCAGGGGTAAGGAAAGGACGAGGTAGCGAACCTTCCTTGGCCAAGTGCTGACGTTCATCCCTTGAAAGCATAATATCGCCGATCTGTTGAGGAATTGTCAGTTCCCGTTGAATAGGCGTAATACGCAAATCAGGACCTTGCTCGGTCATAACCACTCTCAGGCTACCTTCCAGCTTTATGCCTTGTCCCACAATGATAGTTATAGGGTCGGTCTGCTGACCACTATACAGTGCATTTTTAATGGCAGGGTGCTGCGCTAAGTGTTCAGGTGGGAAGCCGAGTTGAGTCAACTTACCTTCCAATTGATCACGGTAGGGCTCCAGCTGTCGACGCATTACAGCCGCCTGCTCTTCAGGACTAAAGAAGTTGTCTGACTGAGCGTATTGCCAGGCGGCTTGTCCCTGGCTAATGGTTGGCGCGATGTTATCTAAGCCATCGGCCTGCGTACGAGCAAAATCGGTTTGGTTCATGAACAGAAGCGGGGTTGAATTGAATTTTAAGTAAAAATAGAAAACTCCTCAAACTCATCATGCATAATATGTATTTATATTATCGTTTAACTACATAATTTATATAATGCTCAAAAAAAATCTCCTTATTATTAGTGTTCGGAATAGTGTTGGCTGTCAACCTATCCAAGGCTCAGGATAGTATAGCATTTAAGAGAGACTCTATGGAGGTTTTGCTATTGCGCACAGCTCAGAATTACGAGCATTTTATTCGAATTGTTAAAGCGATACCTGTCAATTCACCTTATCTGTCTTTGTTGCCATCGGTCTTACCTATCAACATCCCAGTCGAGAACTTTCGCGTTGTTTCGGGCTTCGGGTTTCGCCTTCATCCAATTCTGAAAACGAACCGCTTGCATGCGGGAGTTGATGTAAAGGCAGTAGCGGGTACTTCCGTGAAGGCTACTGCAACTGGATACGTAAGCCAGGTAGGGTACGATTACGGATTAGGCGCTTTTGTACGTATTCAACATGCATTCGGCCTTGAAACTATATATGGCCATCTTGAAGGTTACTGTGTTAAGGTGGGGCAATGCGTAGAGCTAAACGAGGAGATTGGTAAGGTCGGAAACACTGGACTAGCGACCGGAGCGCATTTGCACTACGCAATAAAGAAAAACGGGTCCGCTATAGACCCGTTTCAATTCTGCTATCTGCTAAGGTACCGGTTATGGCTCTATCAAATTGACAAGCCTATTGCATCAGGCATCTTAGATTGATTTTCTGATGTAGCTACATCCTTAAGCTGATCATAACCCATTGATCGAAGGCGAGTGGATAGCATACCGTATCCATCAGTCAAGCATTTATTAAGGTTTTGGATCATCTCGCCTACTTCCTGCAATTCAATACCAGAGGCAACAATCATGGGAATTCGGGCATTGTCAGCCGAAAGAATCCAGTCTAGGCTATAGCCATGTGAACGATAGAAATTAAGAAGTGTCACTAATGTGGTTGTTGTGCCCTTTAAGCCGCTCTCAATTCGCTGAATGGTATAGTTCTTGATCCCGCTCATCTCAGACAGCTCTAAAACTGTGAGTTCACGTCCAAGACGATCTCCCAGATGCTTCCGGATTTTAATTAACCGCTGACTAATGATTTCTTCCATTTTTCTTTGAGGGGTTATTGGGTCTATTGATTTCTATCTTTAATCGAGCAAGTTCGTCTTCGATCAGTTGCTTGGTTTCGCTTTTTATGCGGTAATAGTTGCTCTTTACTTGCTCAGCAACATCCCCATCTTTATCAGCAAAAATAGAGAAATCGGGTAATTGTTTTACCTTCTGTTCAGCCTTAAAAGCCTTATCGTCAATAATAACCTGAGCATTGAAGGCCTTTAGGTCCCGCTCCTGCCCGTGCGCTCCGGCCACTACTCCAACAAACTGGCCTGTTTTCAATCGGGCTAATTTAGCCGCGGGTACCATTGGTTGCAATTCGGTCGTTATGCCGTGCGTGGTATCCTCTGATTGAATATTGATTGATTGCTTTCGTTGTACGTTTTTACCTAACAACTCCTCTATTGCTTTGGCTGTCTGTCCTGATACGGCCCCTGAGATAATAGTACCAACCGTGTTTTTAATAACATCCGCTTCGGCTTTCCCATACTCTCGTTCTGCCTGACTAAAGTCCTGCATTGATAGTGTGACAGCAATATTGTTGCCCCGTCCCGTGCCGATCAGATCACTTAGGCCCGCAAAGTAAAGCGTCGGCAACTCGTCAATAACAACAGAACAGGGGTGTTGACCTGGTGTATTAATTTGATTAAGAATACGCGCATTGTAAAGCCCTAGCGCAGCGCTGTACAGATTCTTCTTTTTATTGTTGTTTCCCAGGCAGAGGACTTTCGGCGCTTTAGGGTTATTGATATCCAGAGTGAAATCATTGGCCGACATAGCCCAATAAATAGAAGGGCTTGATAGTTTTGCCAATCCAGAACGAGCGGTGCCTACCTGACCTTCTAGCTGTTCCATTGCTCCCCCATTGTAAGCAGACACGAACAGTGTCATATAAGACTCCAGATCCGGATTTGCCATGAGCACCGGGAACACCTTTCGATAATCAATTGTCATCATTTCGACCAGATGCGGGAAGGTGCAGTACTGGCCTTTATCGTAAGTACGCAGGAACCAAAGTATAGCAGTCGTATAGTTGATAGCGGAGTCTGCCCAAATGTCGCCTTCTTTTCCGATCCACGTCTTGTTCATGTTTAACATCATGATCTTGGCGCTCTCATAAGCATCGTCAACCTGGGGCAAATAAATAGGGTCTAGCGGATTACAACGGTGAGACTTCTTTGGGTTATCGAAGTTTATACAATAAAAGCGCATGTTCTCGGGTAGCTTCTTGCGGTGCTTTACCATCGCATTGAAGGCGACGAGTGACAGATCTGAGAACTTCCAGTCATAAACGTACATTGAGAAGCCCTTTTCGATGTGCTGCCGAATAATGCTATTCATAAATACAAAGGACTTTCCTGATCCGGGTTTGCCTATAACTGCGTTGCCACGAAATGGATTTGCAATGTTTATCCATCCGTCATGAAGTCTCCCCTGATACTCGAAGCGGGTCGGCAAATTGATTGATTCACTATTTTCAATCTTTTTCTCCTCCTGGGGAAACGTCTCATTCTTCTCGTTGAAATCATCCCCTCCCGGAAAGAAGCTCAGCAATCGATTGAAGCCCTGCGCCCCTTTCAGTATATAGAGCAGGCCGAAGGTTGTAATAATCATGTAGACTACGCTCAGTATACTAACACCCAAATTGTCCAATACCCACTGATTAGTCAGCATAGGCGAAGTGCCAAAAAACAACAGCAGTCCGACTAGTAATGAGGTAATAACTGATTGCTTAGTTAGCGTAATCGATTTAACGCCGGTACTGGCGATGCCGAATATGAATATAGAGCCTGCGGTAAATGATTTCAGCCACAATGGGGATTTGAGCAGTGGTGATGTTGTGGCAAAGCCTCCAAGGATTTTATCGCTGATTGGATGAGAAAGTCCGTGTCCAGCAAAGTAAGTATGCAGTTCAAGGTAAAGGTGTAATCCGTAGGCTACCACACTTGCCCACATAAACATCTCATTGATTTTGTTGAAATTCCTGCGTTCGTCTCTCATGATCTTCTTGGGTTTCTGGCTCGCTTGAGCATGGATTTTAATTCTTGTTCGTTTTCTAAAGAGTCGCCGTCGTTACCCAAGGCAAACAGCAACTGTCTTACTATGTCAAAATTGTGAATAGGCGTTTCTTCTTTTTGAGGCTCGGCTTTGTGCTGCTTCTGTTCATGCGAATTATCGGGTTTAAGGGTTCTGTGTTGTTCTCTATTTTGGCTGTTGACGGACTGCTTAGGTTCAGATGCCTCCCTGAGTATGGGGGGCATGTACGCATCACCGAGGACATTCTTGAGCGATCCTGCGGTAAATGCCTTTCCTAGTTCGCTACCGGTATAAATTGTCTGCCGCTTTATATCGACGAAGGATATGCCGAACAGGTTGTTGTCCTTGCCTAGGTGAGGAATAGCTTCGATGCCAACCTTTGAGAGCCGTTGTTGAAAGTCACTCCATCCGTTACTTTGCTCAAGCTGTTGTCCCGCCGATCGACGTAAGGCAGGCAGCTGATCACCTTTGATTTTCTTCCCCGCGCTCATGCGCCTGGTTACGGTTTCCATTGTGGGCTGATGAGGTAAACTGCTGGCCTTGTATGGTGCACCTTGCGCAATCTTCTGGTTGTCGACAATTGAGTAGATCAGTCCCGACTTTTTGCCTTCCATTAGTACTTCGACTGCTTTCACGTTGTAAAGCCCCAACAGCTGATTGAATTGAGAAAATGTGCTAAAGGTGAAATCACGAAGTACGCCGTTGACCACAGCCGATAGGTCTCGCTTTAAGTTACCTTGGCCATATTGGATAGGCTCCATATGTTTGCGCTCCGGCCGTAAGGCAACTTTCTCGGCAACCTGCAAGCCGAACTCCTTTTCAATCTGTTGGCGAAGTTTGTTGGATCGCTCACGCTCGAACTTATCCGGTACCTTTTTCCCATTCTCATCAACCCGAACAGAAACGATGTGCAGGTGATTATGATCCGTATCGTGATGCTGATAAACTACGTAGGGTTGCCGACCATAGCCCATACCATCCATATAGCGGTCGGCCATGGCGAGTAACTCATCGACGCCCGGCTTCTCCCCCTGAGCGAGTGACAGACTAACGTGAAAGGTTGGCTTGCTCACCCGCTCGTTTTCGGAGGCTCTATCTTCCAGTTGACTAGCAATGATACCTAATGTCAGGTCCTGTACAGGTCTGCTAATTCCTTCGTAATTTCGAACTGCCAATCGATCTGCTTCCCCTTTGCCAACTTTGTTTTCGTTGTAATAAACGGCCCCCGTTGGGTTGGCTCCGCTGCTAATTCTGACTACCATCGCTTGCTTGATCTAGGCCTTTTTCTGCCGGTTTTTCATCAAGAATGACACCCATAAGTTCCCTTAGATTAGCTTCTATTCTCGCCATATTATCAGCGATCAAGTTCACCTCACTCCTTAATTCATAGTAGTCGGTTGTACTGTTTATGCGCTTGGCTGATTGATTTACATTGACACCAATCCGCAAAACATCGCTACGCATTTCTCGTACAAGAGACAAGATATTCTCCTGATGAGTACTCAGTTGGGGCTTTATTCGCAGGGGCTTGTCAAGACAAACGGATCGAATAAAGTTAGATAGGTTAGCCACTTTGACGCCGGACTTTCGCTGGCATAATCGGGTGAATTCTTCTTCGGTAAATAGGATCTCAATGCGACGTTTCCTTTTCGAGCTCTCTACTTTTTTAGGCGCACCCCCCTTATTGAACTTTGCTTCCATACAGTACTTTGGTTTAATCTAGCCGACTTCGGAGGCTAGAAAGTGAATGCTCACTGTGAGGTGAGCAGAGGTTTTTATCCGGATAAAAACACATCTTGCTATCGTAACGCGATCATTTTTTACGGGTAGCTAACATCCGTCGTTTTCACGCATGATCAGTATCTTATGTGACAGTGTGATTGATACCTTAGGTGACAGATCACTTTTGATAGAGAGACGTCATTATATGACTATAAAGTGATCAGGTGATTAATCACTCAGGATATACCGTTACGAATCACTCGGTAACCTGCGTGAATTTGTGTCAGGTAGCCTATGCACTTTAGTGATTAAGTGACGAGTCACTTAATCACGTTTGATATTAGAATACTGAGCGACTAGGTGATCACTAACCTACTCAGTCACACACTTGATCACTCAATCACTCAGGTGATTGATCACTTAGACACGTGATCGCGTGATCACTCACGATCACAATCACGCGCTTAATCACTTTTATTTGCAATTGTAGAATTTTCAATTTTGCTTTGACCTTGAAATCAAAAAAAGACAAACATGACCTCTTCAACTCAACAGCCCCAATCGGAGGCTGCTGCTGGTTTGGCCAGCTCGCCAAAAGTTATCGCGTTCGCTACCCAAAAGGGTGGAATGGGAAAAACAACGCTTTCCGTACTAGTAGCCTCCTGGCTTCACTACAAGCGGGGTATTAAAGTAGCCATCCTTGATGTAGACGGCTCACAGCTTTCGGTCTACAACCAACGCGTTCGGGAAAGTCAGCAGATCGAAACCGATGAAGAGTTGATGACTCGCCTTAATGAGCAGGATATTGAACCTTATCCTATTCTGTCAGGCTACCCTGGCGATGTGCCTGCTTTACTTAAAGAGTTGCCCGAAGATGTGCAATTGGTTTTCATTGACATGCCAGGCAATATTGAGGTGGATGGCTATGAAACAGCGATCAAGTGCGTTGACCTTCTAATTGTCCCAATGGAGACTTCAGAATACTCCGTAACCACGGGGATCAGCTACCTCAATGCAATCCAAGAAATTAATCTACTGCCCGTTGATCGATGCCGAATAGTCTGGAATAAATATAAGCCGTCTCGTGACGGTGAACTTGCCGACTTATTGGAAGGGCGCTTTAAAGATATTGATCTGCTTTGTCTGAAAAGTCGAATTCCGCAGCGGGACTCTTATCAGGACTCAGCGAATCGATCAACATTATTTCCGATGCCCACTAATTACCTCCGCAACTCGGGCCTAAAGGATCTGTTTCCCGAAATTGAGACGTTGGTTTCTATAACTGCTAACCCTACTTCAGACGATGAATAATCAGAAGCGATTAAGCGACGTGACTCGCGAAGCATCAACCAGCAAAGTAAATAAGTTCGCCAATTCATTATTGCCTTCAACACCTAAGCCCAGAGTAGAACAAGTTGCTCCAGAAGCAGAAGCAACCGAATCAGATTCACCTACTGTAGCTACTACTCCTTCCCAGGCGCCCGAAGAGAATGTATCTCGGAAGTCGCCCGAAGTGGCTCCTAAAGCCGAGAGATCCCGAAAAGCAAGTACTCTATCCGTTGAGGACATTGTAAGCGGCTCAGCCAAGGAAGGAGATACGTTTAACAAGATGGTTCGGGTAACTGATGAGCATCACGAACTACTGCGGCTGCTGGCGTTTAAATACCGCAAGCCAATGAATGTAATTGTACATAACTTACTAGATCACCTCAGACAGCTCTATCAAAAAGAACAGAAAGGAGGGGAGTCTGATGTTTAGCCAGTACTCTTGGTGGGACTTTGTTAAGTTCGTCTTAGTGCTAGTAGTACCATACTATGCTTTCGTATTGTGGAAGTACTACCGACAAGATGTCGTCGAATGGTTCAGGAGCCGAGGGGAAACTCCAGCTGCATCAACTCAGGATCAACCTGAAGAAGAGGAGGAGGAAGAGGATCGCTCCCTATACACTGCTGTCAATTATTCATCAAAAGAAAATACAGCCCCCGTGAAAAGCGAACCAGTGCCTTCGTTAAATGGCGATCAGCCATACGGCCAAACACAAACTAAGTCAAATGCTGAGGTTGATATCGCCGAAGGAATTGTCGTTGATCAATCAACAGGATTCGACCTGCAACTGCCTGTAAACATTGAGCGGCCTGAGGAGCATTCAGTCGATGAGGTTATTGAGACTGCAAGCCAATTGTTGGCCAAAGAAGACGGAACAGTAAGCGCTCAGGACCCGGCCAATGAAAAAGCCGCCAAACTAGCAGCGGTCATTAATCGGCAACGCAGTACTTTAGTTGATGGTATTCCCTTCACTCGTTAATAGCCTACGATTATGAACCTAATCGCACTTGATTTCTGGACTATTGTGATTTTGGCCCTTGGCTTAATAGGGCTTGGTTTAGCCATCCGACTAATACGCTTTCTGGCGATATTGTCAGATGCGGCCATGGGTATACTAACTCAATTGGGTATGCGTGCCGTAGTTAAGGTTATGCTAGCCGTTTTGGTTGGCTATGACCTGCGGACCTACGCCAAATCTCGGTTCACGCTCTGGAATCAAGTGCCTTTTCGGTTCTCCCTGTTGTGGGGAGGCTTTATCATAATGACAGGCCTTCTTTCTATACTGAAGTTCGGCAACAAAGTCGACTCCGTTGGCAACTCCTTACTGCTTGTGTTACTGGTTTATTTAGCGATCCGCTGTCTGCTATGCTGGATAGATCCATACAGCAGACAGGGAGCTAAAAACTCGTCAATCCAAGATGTCAATGAACAATATCCGCGATCAACATCTCTGGTTCGCCGATGGGACTATTTAGACGATCTGTTTTCTTGATCAATTCAAATAGATACTAATCAACTTGTTAAGGCCAGGCATACACCTGGCCTTTTCTATTGTATACAAACATATAGAACATATTATATATATAAAACCCTTCTTAAATATAAATTATACATATTACTCATTATTATTCTATTGATAGACCGTTAAGTCAATGCACATGTTTGCAATCAAGTTGTTTATACATCTAATGTTTTTACAACATATTTACGATAAAATATTTTTGCTGCTGATTATCAAGAACTTACCTAGTAGACATTTATTATTTAAGAATATTTATTTTGCGTGTTATACGCATATTATAAAAACACTAGTTACTTTAGATGTATAATTTGTATACATGTCGAAATTAAGTCTTTCATTAATCAATCTACAGTCATGAAAAATCGGAAGATTACTCTTCTAGTGCGCGCCTTTTCGCTTCAGATCATCCTAGGATTGGATCTGATGTTTATGCCTACTTTCTCAACTGCACAGGCTACGGGAAACGGAGCCGCAGCCTTAACGACAACAGCGACAACGATTAAAAGCTATGGCGTAGCGGCTCAAACCATTGTCTTGGCCTTGGGTGTAGTCATCGGCTTGATCGGTGCTGTCCGGGTGTACAGTAAATTTCACAACGGCGATCCGGATACGCAGAAGGCTATGGTTAGCTGGTTCGGTGCAGCGCTATTTCTAGTTGCGGTCGGCTCTATCCTAACGGCATTCTTCGGCGCGTAAGCAATGCTGGAGATTAACAAGGGTATCGGAAGGCCCGTAGAGTTTCGGGGATTGAAAGGCACTTATCTTTATCTGGCAGCTGGTATTGTTGTCAGTAGCCTATTACTCGCCTTAGCACTCTACGGGCTTTTTGGTCTTAACACCTACCTCTCCACGCTCATTGTGGTGGGCAGTGGTGGGGGTGGAATCTGGTATTGCATGCGGCTTTCCGCAAAACACGGCATATCGGGACTTCTCAAACTGGAAGCAACTCGCAATCAGCCTAAGGTCATTCTCGTCTCATCTGCTAAACCATTCGCTCAACTCCGTGAAACTAAACGCTCGAAGTCTCGAAACCGCTCTTCCGCTACTGGCCGTTGAAAATAACTGCCTGGTCAGTAAGATGGCAGACATTACCGTAGGGTTTCGGTTGCGTCTCCCTGAGATATTTACCCAGTCAAAGGAAGATTACATAACCCTGCACAGTGCTATCGTGAAAGCGATTAAGCTACTGCCTCCCGGTTGCATTATTCATAAACAGGATTGGTTCACGGAGGAGAAATACCAGCCGAATCTAGAACAGGGTGATGATAGTTTTCTTACCCAGGCCTTTCATAGACACTTCGTCGAACGGCCTTACCTGAATCACTACTGCTACCTCTACATTTCCAAGCTGCCTAAGTTTCGCCAGAAGCAGAAAAGCAACCGTCACTCGCTGACTCGTCGCCGGCTGGTGCCACGGGAGCAGATCACTCAACGAGAGCTTCAACCCTTCTTTGATACGGTTAGTCAGTTTGAGCGAATCCTGCTTGATGGCGGGATTAAAGCGGAGCGGCTGACTGATGACGAGTTGGTAAGTGCGAAAGGGGATAGGGGTATCGTGCCTAACTATTTCCGACTGCAACCTGATGGAAAAAAGAAAGTCATTCTCGAAGATTGGGATATTGATGGGCGGGTCCGGATTGGCTCCAAGGATGTACTCTGCTTTACATTGGCGGATACCGAAACACTACCTCAGGCAGTAGACGTTATGGCAAGCTATGGTCCGCTCTCTTCGGATAGCACACAGTTTGCTGTTGGTAATGTGCTGCCGGTTGGTTTGATGTTGCCCTGTAATCACGTATACAATCAGTACATCTGTATTGACGATGCTCAAGCAGCTTTACGTGAATTCGAACAAACAGCCCGCAACCTGCATTCATTGTCGCAATTTTCTTCCGAAAACGGTATTAACCGGGACTGGACAACACGCTACATTCAGGAGGCCATTCAACAACAACGAACCGTTTGCCGGGCTCATTTCAATGTGATGGTCTGGACCGAAAAGCCTGAACAGCTTGACTACCTTCGTGCGCGTACCTCCTCGGCCATTGCGCAACTGGACTGCCTGCCCAAGCAAAACACGATGGATGCAGCACGCTTGCTGTGGGCGGGTATACCAGGTAATGCGGGTGACCTTCCTTTTGACGAGACCTTCTATACGTTTGCCGAACAAGCGGTTTGTTTCTTCAATATGGAGTCGGTGTATCAGTCGTCACTTTCTCCCTTTGGCATTCGCTTGTGTGACCGGCAGGGTAAGCCGGTTTGGGTCGATCTGTCGGATGAACCGATGAACAAGGGTTGGGTTACCAATCGGAATAAATTTGTGATTGGCCCCTCCGGATCGGGAAAATCCTTTTTCATGAATCACCTGGTACGCCAGTACTATGAACAGGACACGCACATTGTACTTGTTGATGTAGGGCATTCTTACCGGGGCCTCTGCGAGCTCGTTCGACGGAAAACGCGCGGCAATGATGGGGTATACCTAACTTACGAAGAGGATAAGCCCATTACGTTTAATCCCTTCTATGTGGAGGATGGGTTTTATTCGATTGACAAGATCACGTCTATTAATACGCTGCTGAAAACGCTCTGGAAGAATGAAACCGAAAGCTTCTCAAGAACTGAGGAGGTTGCCCTTGGCGATGCGGTTGAAGAATTCATTAAGCGAGTAAAAAAAGAAAAAGCAGAGGCTAGCTTTAACGGCTTCTACGAGTATTGCAACGCCGACGATGGATTCCGGGCATTCTTGAAGGAAAAGAAGTACACCGACAAGTACTTCGATATTGAGCAGTTTATCATCACCATGCAACCCTTCTACAAAGGGGGTAAGTATGACTACCTGCTCAACTCAAACATGAACGTGGACTTGCTCAATAAGCGGTTCATTGTCTTCGAGCTGGATAACATCAAAGATCACCCGATTCTCTTCCCGGTAGTGACGCTGATCATCATGGAAACTTTCGTCTCCAAGATGCGCCGACTGCCTATTGAAGTTCGTAAAATGATGGTCATCGAAGAGGCTTGGAAAGCGATTGCTAAGGAGTCGATGGCTGATTATATCAAGTACCTCTTCAAAACCGTCCGGAAACACTTCGGGGAAGCACTCGTGGTCACCCAGGAGATTGACGATATCATTGGCAACAACATTGTTAAAGATGCCATTATCAACAACTCGGATTGTAAGATCCTGCTTGATCAGAGTAAGTATCAACATCGCTTTGAAGAGGTTCGTCAACTCCTAGGTTTATCCGAAAAGCAAAAGCAATTAATCCTGTCGGTCAATAAGGATAATGACCAACGCCGGAAGTATAAGGAGGTGTTTATTGCACTCGGCGACAAAGCGAAAGTCTACGCTACGGAGGTAAGCATGGAAGAGTATGCGGCCTACACGACCGAAGGTCCGGAGAAAGCAGAAGTCATCCGGCGAACAAACCAGAACGGGGGTGATATACAAGTTGCCATCACTGATTTTGCCGACGCCAGGCGTAAACCTGAATTAGCCTAAGTACGAAGGTATCTATCTGTTCACTCTATCGACACATTGCTCTATCGTGTCGATTCTTCTCTCTCAAATCAATATGATATTGTTACAAGCGCCGGGTGGGGGGACTTATGTCGACTACAATTTCTACCAGAAATTTTCGTCGATAGAAGAGTCCGTCAAAACCGTTTATTCGGAGGTTCTTCAAGGCATGGGTAATCTGGGTGATGTAGCCTCAGCTATTGCCGCAATTGGCGCAACGCTGTACATCGGCATGCGTGTTTTAGGTCACTTCGCCCGGGCCGAAAGCATTGATCTCTTTCCGCTACTCAGACCTTTTGCTATCGGCTTTCTGGTCTTAAACTTCACCATTGTAACCGACTTCATTGGGGCACTCATGAAGCCCATCGAAACGGTAACGCAAAACATGGTCGATGTGCAAACGACCCGCATTCAGCAGCTGGAGCAAATGCGGCAGGAAAAAATACAGGAAAGGTTACGGCAACTAGATCAGAAGATAGACGAGATCAGCGGCTGGTCTGTTGGTCAGTACCTACCCTTGCTTATCGAGAAGCTTGGCGTTTACCTAGATGAGGGATTCAATGAATTTCTAAAGAACCTCTTCTACGCTTTCTTTCTGGCTGCCCGGCTGGTGATTCTCACGACAAGGGCATTCTTCTTGATTGTTCTGACGATCATCGGACCCCTGGCTTTTGCCTTGGCCATCTTTACCGGCTTTCAGGATTCACATCTGATGTGGGTTGCCCGTTACGTGCAGGTTTCGCTCTGGTTTCCTCTGGCCAATATCCTGGGTACTATCGTCACCTACATTCAAGGCAAGGTTATCACACTCCAGTATTTGGAGCTTACCAACAATGTGCCGCCAGAAGCACAGAGCGGACAAACGATCTATACTGTCTTTATGATCATCGCTACGCTGAGCTACTTCACTATACCTACTATCGCTTCCTATATC
>JAAIGE0101014411.1_pt1 | contig 20735 bp, 11 predicted proteins | sample 6487951 | NCBI WGS metagenome assembly JAAIGE01 (sample SAMN13974128, study PRJNA590717) | phyllosphere metagenome | biome: tomato field; feature: multiple bacterial spot infested tomato fields; material: tomato leaves; isolation source: leaves from tomato fields | host: Solanum lycopersicum ...
GGCCATAGCCATGCGCTGCCCAGCGGCGCATCTCCCTCCATTCTTACCCGCAGTCTCTCGGTCAGCTTAGTTCCCATCGGGAACAGCATCTGGCCGCCGGTCTTCATGTGACGAAACTTCAGGATCGAGCGTTCGAGATCGACGTCATCACGGCGGACCTGAAGCAGAGATGACCGCCTTGCACCCGTCAGCATCATGGCGATGTGCAGGTCGCGACGGATCGGCGCCAGTTCCTCGACATCCTTCCACCATCCGTTAAGGTCCAACGCAGCGACCTGACGGCGCTTCGTTGTCGGCACCCGCAGCGCGGCAACCGGATTTCCACCGATGGTCTCGTCCAGCCTCATCGCCGTGTTGATGGCGGCCCGCAGAGTCCGCATCACACTGGCCGCTGTCGTCTCCCCATGCTTCCTCTTGAGGCTGTCGAAGAGGTCGCGAACCTCCTGCCGTGAAATATCGGTCACGGCCCGGTTTCGGAATTTTGAGAGGTACTGATCGAGATGGTAGTTGTAGCCCTCCGTCGTTCGCGGGCTAAACGTCTTTTCCGACAGATGGGCCTCCAGCGCCTGCTTCAGCGTGATCCCACTCTCGGCAGGCCCCGCCGTCGGATCGACGCCGGACTGTATCTGGCTCATAAGGGATTTGGCGCGGTTCCGGGCTTCGCGCAGGCCGATGCGGTCGCAACGGTCGATCTTCACGCGGACGGTCCGGACATGGCGCCCGTTGCGGCGCACGTCACCCTGGACCGCATAGGTCCTAGTCGAGGCATGGCAGATCACCATTAGCCCCTTCACCTGCTCGTCGCGGTGGATGCCTGATCCAAGGGGAAGCTCCCGGATGCGGGCTTCCGTCATATTCAATACGGCCATTTAGGTCTCCAAAAAGTACCGGCCTGAGCACCGAAATCGCGCTCCCTCTGAGCGGCTCAGGTCGACCTAAATGTCGTGAAAACACTGTCTCGCGGACCATGATTGGCCCTGAGTTTCTTAGATTGTCCTCTGATTCCTGAACTTTTAATCAGTAGGTCGCTGGTTCGAATCCAGCAGGGCTCACCACCTTTTCCCGAGGCGGCATCATGAAAATTCTTTCGACCCGCACTATCTATAGCGACTGGCTGGAGTTGTTGATGGTCCGGATGACGACTGGCGATGGCGTCGAGTTCGATCGTCATGTCGTGGGCATGAAGCGCGCCGTTGCGGTTCTTCCCTACGATCCCGAACGGCGGGTGGCGCTGGTGGTGTCGATGCCCCGCGCACCTGTGATGCTGGCGGGACAGCCTGATTTGCTGGAGGCGATCGCCGGGCAGCTTGAAGACGAGCCTGCCGAGTGCGCGCGTCGGGAAGCGCTTGAGGAAGCAGGCGTCGCATTGGGTGCGCTCGACCATCTCGGCCGCATGTGGACGATGCCCGCGGCCTGCAATGAACAGCTCGATTATTTCCTCACCCAATATAGCGCCGCCGACCGCGTTGCCGCTGGCGGCGGGCTTGATGAAGAGCATGAGCATATCAGCGTGCATGAGCTATCGCTGGACGATCTGTGGGATCGGCTATCGCGCCAGGCATTGGGGGATGCCAAACTCGTCTTTCTGCTGATGGCGCTCCGGTTGCGCCAGCCCGATTTATTCAGCGTTCCGGTCGATGGAAGTGGATCGAGCGCGGCTCCATCGTGATCCTGACATCGCCGCATCGAAAGTCCCGCGATTGCCGATCGCCGTTGATGCAAATGGTGAGATCGCTCTTCCGATAGCGGAGCATCAGCGATCGGCGATCCGGGTCTTCCCACTGCGCGACGGCCAGGTGCTCCCCCTCCTCATCCAGCCATTCGATATCTTCCGAACTCAGGATCTGGGTCTCCAGAAGGTCCGGCTCGGAAGAGCGTAGCGCGGCAAGATCGAATATGAACGTCTCCAGTTCTCGGTCACGCGCCGCCCAGTCGATCCAGCTAATCGCATTGTCCTGCGCATAAGCATTGTTGTTGCCCTGCTGCGTTCGACCAAATTCGTCGCCCGCCGACAGCATGATCGTTCCGCGCGAGGCGAACAGGGTAGCGAGCAGGGCTTTTGCGTCGCTGCGGCGGTTGTCCCGGATAACGGGATCATCGCTCGGCCCTTCGACTCCGTTGTTCCAGCTTAAATTTTCGCCATGGCCGTCGCGGTTCTGTTCACCATTGGCTTCGTTGTGGCGCTGCGCATAGGCAGTCAGGTCGGCAAGGGTGAAGCCGTCATGCGCGACAATGAAATTGACAGTTCTGGTCGTTTGCGTCGGGAAGATATCGGATGATCCGGCGAGGCGCGTGGCCAATGCGCCGATCATCCCCCGATCGCCGCGCCAGAAGCGGCGGACATCGTCGCGGTAGCGGTCGTTCCACTCCAGCCATGATGCAGGGAAATTACCAAGCTGGTAGCCGCCAGGACCGATATCCCATGGTTCGGCGATGAGGATGCGGTCGGAAAGCAGCGTGTCGGCGCGCATCTCCTCCAACAGCGGAGCTGCGGGGTCGAAGCCATGCTCCATGCGACCGAGCGCGGGGCCAAGGTCGAAGCGGAAGCCATCGACACCAGCCTGCCTCACGAAATAGCGCAGCGAGTCGAGGATAAGTCGCCGCACGACAGGATGGTTGCAGGCAATGCTGTTACCCGTGCCGGTGTCGTTGATCAGCGCCCCGTCCGGCGCATGGCGGAAATAGTCGCGGGCATTGAGGCCGCGCAGCGACAATGTGGGGCCGTGGCTGTCACTTTCACCGTCATGATTGAACACCATGTCAAGGATGACCCCGATACCCGCCTCGCGAAGGGTCGCGACGGTGGCGCGCAATTCGGCCATTCCACCCGGCGCGAGGCGCGGATCGAGCGCGAACCAGTTGACGGGATTATAGCCCCAATAGTTGGTCAGGCCGAGCGGCCCCAGATGCCGCTCATCGATCCAGGCGTTGATCGGCATCAGTTCGACGGCGGAAACATGCAGGCGCTGCAAATGGTCGATCACCGCCGGGTGAGCGAGTGCGGCGATGGTGCCGCGTTGCGCTTCGGGCACATAAGGGTGCTGGATCGTATAGCCACGCACATGCAGTTCGTAGATCAGGCCGCCGGGCTTGAAGAGCGGCGGTCGCTGCGGAAGATTGGGGAGCGCTGACGTAACCTTGCCTTTGGCCACAAGCGGCGCGGTGTCGATCTCTTCCGATCTTGGAGCAGCCAGACGCAGGTCGTAAGTGAAAGGCCGGTCGATCGCTGTAGCGTAGGGATCGAGCAGCAATTTGGCCGGATCGAACCAGAGGCCGGACGCGGGATCATAGCGGCCATCGGCGCGATAGCCATAGCATGTCCCTTCTGCCACAGCCGGAGCCTCGACATGCCAGAAGCCGTCCGCATCGCGCAACATCGGCAGTCGACGCTCGCCCGCCGCCTGATCGAACAGACAGAGCCAGAGTTGTTCCGCATCGGGGGACCATACGGAGAAGCGCGTGCCGCCCGTCGTCGAGGCAGGCGGGCCGAGCGTCGCGATCATGCAGATGTGGCGATCAAGCTACGGTACAGATCGGTGTAGCGCGCGGCGCTGTTCGACCAGGACACGTCAGAGCGCATACCCGCCTTCTGCATCGCCTGCCAGGTTCCGCCGCGTCCGTGAAGCTGCACGGCCCGTGTAATCGCATTCCGCAAAGCCTGCGCATCGGACGGCGCGAAGACGACGCCAGTCGCCGCGCCGGCCGCCAATGCCGCTTCGTTGGCGTCGATCACCGTATCCGCCAGACCGCCGACGCGCCCCACGACTGGAACGCATCCGTAACGAAGTCCATAAAGCTGAGTGAGACCGCATGGTTCGAAGCGTGAGGGGATGAGGATCGCGTCGCCACCTGCCTGCATCAGATGTGACAGCGGCTCATCATAGCCGATCTGGACGCCGACCCGACCCGCGTGACGTTCGGCAGCGTTCACGAAGGCCGCCTCGAAATGATGATCGCCGGAACCCAGAACAGCCAGTTTCGCGCCCAAGGCTACAAGATGGTCGATAGCATCGATCATCAGGTCCATACCCTTTTGCAAGGTCAGGCGGCTGACGATGATGAAGGTCGGCGCGTCGTCTGCATCGAGCAAGAAATGCTGCTCCAGTCGCCGCCGGTTCGCTTCACGCGCGGCGAGGGTGCGAATCGAGAAAGGCCGTGCGATCAGCCTGTCCTTCGCAGGGTTCCAGATGTCGGTGTCGACACCGTTCAATATGCCATGCAGCCGGTCGCTGCGCCCGTTGATCAGTCCGTCCAGCCCCATGCCCTCCGCAGCAGATCGAATTTCCTGCGCATAGGTCGGGCTGACGGTCGTGATCGCATCGGCGGAAACGAGGCCGGCCTTGAGATAGCCGACGCCGCCATAATATTCGACGCCGTCCACGCTCCATGCCTCGGGCGGCAAGCCAAGGCGCGTAAAGATATCCGCACCGTAGCGGCCCTGAAACGCGATGTTGTGGATGGTCACGACGCTCGGCACCGCATGGGCCGGTCCGTAGCGCATGTAGGCAGCGGTCAGCGCGGCCTGCCAGTCGTGGACATGCACGACATCGGGTTGCCATCCCTTGATCGCGCCCTCCGCTACGTCGGCAGCAGCACGCGACAGGGCAGCGAAGCGGCGCCAATTGTCGTCCCATTCACGCCCGCTCGCATCGCCATAGGGGCCGCCGGGCCGCGCGAAAAGTTCGGGCGCGTCGAGCACGATGAGGTCGAGGCCATCGACACGTGCGGTACGCAATGCCGCCGCTGCCCCCATCAACGTGTCATATTTGCGTATCGCCCGCGCCTTGCCGATGCGGTCCATGACGGCGGGATATCCGGGGACCAGCGTCCGGGTCGCCACCCCCTGCCCCGCCAGCGCGAGCGGTAATGCACCCGCGACATCCGCCAGGCCGCCCGTCTTGACCAGCGGATAGATTTCGGACGCGACCGATAGAAGCTTCATCCCCCCGCTCCTGTCAGCCCAGCCGATCGATCATTGGCTGGGTGACGAGGCAGATGCCATTGTCGGTGACGCGGAACCGTTGCGCATCCAACACGGGATCCTCGCCGATGATGAGGTCGGTGGGGATGATGATCCCGCTATCGACCACGCAGCGATGCAGCCGCGCACCGCGCCCGATCTCGCAATTGGGCATGATGACGCTTTCGGTGACGGACGAGAAGCTGTGCGTTCGCACGCCCGAAAAGAGCAGGCTGCGGTGGAGCGAGGAGCCGGATACGATGCAGCCGCCCGCAACCAGCGAAGACGTTGCCGAGCCGCGGCGTCCATCTTCGTTATGCACGAATTTGGCGGGCGGCGTGACTTCCGAATAGGTCCAGAGCGGCCAGCTGCGGTCGTAAAGGTCCAGCGAGGGCACCACGTCGGTGAGGTCGATGCTCGCCTGCCAGTAAGCGTCGATCGTGCCGACATCGCGCCAATAGGGCTCCTTCTCGCTTTCGGCGCGGACACAGCTTTGCGAGAAGCGGTGCGCGACGGCTTTGCCGTGCTTGACGATATAGGGAATGATGTCGCCGCCGAAATCGCGCTTGCTGGTGGGGTCGTCGGCGTCGCGACGCAACTGTTCGATCAGGAATTTGGTCTGAAAGACATAGATGCCCATCGACGCCAGCGCCTGGTCCGGCTGGCCGGGGATGGGCGGCGGATCCTTGGGCTTTTCGACGAAGGCGGTGATGACGTCCTGTTCATCGACATGCATCACGCCGAAGCCGACCGCCTCCATGCGCGGGACTTCCAGGCAACCGACGGTGACGTCCGCGCCACTGTCCACATGCTGCTGGAGCATGAGTTCATAGTCCATCTTGTAGACGTGATCGCCAGCCAGAATGACCATATATTCCGGCGCGTATGCCTCTATGATGTCAATATTCTGGAACACGGCGTCGGCGGTTCCTTCATACCACTGGCTTTCCGACACGCGCTGACTGGCGGGAAGAATGTCGAAGCTTTCGTTCCGCTCAGGCCGCAGGAAGTTCCAGCCGCGCTGAAGGTGGCGGATCAGCGAGTGTGCCTTGTACTGCGTCGCGACGCCGATGCGGCGAATACCGCTGTTGAGCGCGTTGGAGAGCGCAAAGTCGATGATCCGCGCCTTGCCGCCGAAGTGGACGGCGGGTTTCGCGCGTCGGTCGGTGAGTTCGGCAAGGCGGCTGCCACGACCACCGGCCAGAACATAGGCCATGGCGTCGCGCGCGATCGGCTGGTTTCTCGTGTGCATTCTGGCCTCTCCTTGGCTCCTGCCGTTTCGTGCAGGGTCTTTCATATGTCGAGTTCGAGCATGATCGTGCCGAGCGGCGGGATGGTGACGTTCGCCCATCCGTCGCTTTCCGTTTCGACCACGCCCATATTGCCGACGCCGCTGCCGCCATAGCTGTGGGCGTCACTGTTCAGGATTTCGCGCCACCGCCCCGCGACCGGCAAGCGCATACGATAACCATGGCGCAGGACGGGCGTGAAGTGGCTGATGACGACGATCGCCGGTTCGCCCGGCGCGCGCCGCTGCCAGACGAAGACCGAGTCCGCTTGCGCGTCGGCCAGAACCCATTCGAACCCCTCGCCCTCGCAATCGCGGGCATGAAGCGCCGGGCGTGCGCGGTACAGGCGGTTCAAGTCGGCGACGAGAAGTTGTACGCCCTTATGGGCACCATGTTCGAGCAGATGCCAGTCGAGGCTGCGCTCTTCGCTCCATTCCTCGCGCTGGGCAAACTCCTGTCCCATGAACAGCAGCTTCTTGCCGGGATAGCCCCACATCATCGCGTAATAGGCGCGCAGCGTGGCGAACTTCTGCCAGTCGTCGCCCGCCATCTTCGTGAACAGCGATCCCTTGCCGTGCACGACTTCGTCATGGCTCAACGGAAGGACGAAATTCTCGCTGAATGCGTAGACGAAGCCGAAGGTGATGTCGTGATGATGATGCGAGCGATGCACCGGATCGCGCTGCAAGTATCGCAGCGTGTCGTGCATGAAGCCCATGTTCCATTTGAACCCGAAGCCAAGCCCGCCCGCATGGACCGGTTGCGAGACGCTCGGCCAACTGGTCGATTCCTCGGCGATGGTCATGATGCCGGGATGGGTGCCGTAGAGGCGCTTGTTCAATTGCTGGAGGAAGGCGACAGCCTCGACATTCTCTCGCCCGCCATGGTCGTTGGGGATCCACTCGCCAGCCTTGCGCGAATAATCGAGGTAGAGCATCGATGCGACGGCATCGACGCGCAGCCCATCGACATGATAGCGTTCGGCCCAGAAAAGCGCGTTGTTGACCAGATATTGCGCGACTTCCTTCCGCCCATAGTTATAGATCGCGGTGTTCCAGTCGGGATGGAAACCCTTACGCGGATCGGCATGTTCGTAAAGCGCGGTGCCGTCGAAATGGGCAAGGCCATGCTCGTCGGTCGGGAAGTGCGCCGGCACCCAGTCGATGATGACGCCGAGGCCCGCACGATGCGCTCCATCCACAAAGCGCGCCAGCCCCGCCGGATCGCCGAAGCGCGCGGTCGGTGCATAGAGGCCAAGCGTTTGATAGCCCCAGCTTGGGTCATAGGGATATTCGCTGACGGGCAGAAACTCGATATGGGTAAAGCCCATGCCGACGGCGTAGGGAATGAGGCGATTGGCCAATTCGTCCCAACTGAGGAAGCCGCCGTCCTCACCCTTCTTCCAGGAACCGGCATGGACTTCGTAAATGGAGATCGGTTGGCGACGCGCGTCGATGCTGCGCCAATGTTCGCGATGGCGCTCGTCGCCCCATTCATGATTGAGCGGCGGCGCGACGATTGAGGCGGTGGACGGGCGAAGTTGGGCCTGGAAAGCAAATGGATCGGCCTTCAGCGGGAGGCGCTGCCCATCCTTGCCGATGATCTCATATTTGTAAGGGTGTCCAGGCCCGATTTCCGGCAGGAAGATTTCCCAGACGCCGGTGCCCGAGCGCCGCCGCATCGCAGCGCGTCGCCCGTCCCAGCGGTTGAAGTCACCGACTACGGATACGCGCTGCGCATTGGGTGCCCAGACGGCGAAGTGGGTGCCGGTAACGCCCTCATGATCGATGACATGCGCGCCCATCTTATCGAACAGGCGTTCGTGCGATCCTTCGGCGAAATAATGGTCGTCCATCGGTCCGAGAACGGGGCCGAAGCCGTAGGGGTCGATCACCGAATAGTCGCTGCCATCGCCATAGCGCGCAACATAACGGAGCGGCTGGCGTTCGCCGATCGATACCTCGCCGCAGAAAAGCCCTGCGGGATGGACCCGCTCCAGTTCGCCCACAGCTTTGCCGTCAAGCGTCTGCGCGGACACCGACACCGCGTCGGGCAGGAACACACGGGCGGAAAAGCCCTTGTCCATCGGATGGACGCCAAGCGTGGCGAAGGGATCATGGTCGCGGCCTTCGACAAGCCGTTCGATCTGCTCCACGCTTAGCACGATGATGTCACACCCCTGTTCCTTTTCAGCCGACTTTCCAGATGTCGCGGGCATATTCGCGGATCGTCCGGTCGGACGAGAACCACCCCATGCGCGCGACATTGTGGATCGCCTTCTTCGCCCACGATGCCTCGTCCATCCACAACGCATCGACGCGCCTTTGCGCTGCCGAATAGCTATCGAAATCCGCGGCGACCATGAACCAGTCATGGTCATAGATACCCTGGATCAGTCCCTTATAACGATCGGGATCGTCCGGCGAGAACACGCCGGATGCTATAGCGTTCAACGCCTGCCCAAGTTCCCTTGACCCTTCAATAACTTCGCGCGGATTGTAGCCATGCGCGCGGCGGTCATTCACCTCCTGCGCGGTAAGGCCGAAGATGACGATATTGTCGTCGCCCACATGGTCGCGCATCTCGACGTTCGCGCCGTCGAGCGTGCCGATCGTCAGCGCGCCGTTGACTGCGAACTTCATGTTGCCGGTGCCCGACGCTTCCATGCCAGCCGTCGAAATCTGTTCGGAGAGGTCCGCCGCCGGGATCATCATCTCGGCAAGCGAGACATTGTAGTTGGGCACGAACTGGATCTTGAGCAGCCCTTGCACCGCCGGATCGTGATTGACGGCACGCGCGACATCGCCTGCCAGCTTTATGATGAGTTTTGCGTTGTGATAGCTTGGCGCAGCCTTGCCGCCGAACAGCTTGACACGCGGCACCCAGGACTTTTCGGGGTGCGAACGGATCTGGTCGTAGAGCGCCACGGCTTCGATGATGTTGAGCAGTTGCCGCTTATATTCATGGATCCGCTTGATCTGGATATCGAACATCGCAGCCGGATCGATGCGCGCGTTGACCCGCTTGCGCAGCAGGTCGGACAAGGCCGCCTTGTTCGCGCGCTTCACGGCAAGAAACTTGTCGCGGAAGGCGGCATCGTCGGCGAACGGATCGAGGTCGCGCAGCGCCTCGGCATCGTCCAGGAACCTGTCGCCAATCGCTTCGCGGATCAGGCTGGTCAGCCCCGGATTGCACTGCATCAGCCAGCGGCGGAAGGTGACGCCGTTAGTCTTGTTGTTGATCCGCGTGGGATAGAGCTTGTGCAGGTCGGCGAACACCGTGACCTTCATAAGGTCGGTGTGCAGCGCCGACACGCCGTTGATGCTGTGCGATCCGGCGAAAGCAAGATTGCCCATGCGCACGCGCCGCTCTCCGCCCTCGTCGATCAGCGAGATCGCGCCGACAGCATGATCGTCGAACTGGCCGGACCGCCGTGCTTCACCCAGCAGGCGGGAATTGATCGCGTAGACGATCTGCATGTGCCGGGGCAGCAGCCGCTCGAACAACGGAACCGGCCAGCTCTCCAGCGCTTCGGGCAGCAGCGTGTGGTTGGTGTATCCGAAGGTCTGGCGGGTGATGTCCCACGCTTCGTCGAAGTCCAGGCCATGATCGTCAAGCAGGATGCGCATCAACTCAGCGACGGACACGGCCGGATGCGTGTCGTTGAGCTGGATCGCGGCCTTCTCTGGTAAGGTGCGGACGTCATTGAAATACTGCATGTGCCGCCGGACGATGTCCTGCAACGATGCGGAAGAGAAGAAATATTCTTGTCGCAACCGCAATTCCTGCCCAGCGGGCGAACTATCGGCGGGGTAAAGGACGCGGGTCAGCGCTTCGGCCCGGTTGCTTTCGGCAAGCGCGCCCAAATGGTCGCCCGCATTGAACTTGTCGAGCAGGATGGGATCGATCGGCTGTGCTTCCCAGAGCCGCAACGTGTTGACGCGCTTGCCGCGCCAGCCGGCGATTGGCGTGTCATAAGGAGTGGCGATGACGCGCTCGCCCGGCTTCCATTGCATCTGGTGCGGGCCAGCGTCTTCGCCATCGGCCGGATCGACGCGTCCGCCAAAGCCCACCTCGTAACTCGCTTCGCGCCGCTCGAACTCCCAGGGATTGCCATGCGCCAGCCAGTTTTCGGGGAGCTCGACCTGCCATCCGTCCGAAATCTCCTGCCGGAACATGCCGTTCACATAGCGGATTCCATAGCCATAGGCAGGCACATCGACCGTCGCCATGCTTTCCATGAAGCAGGCGGCCAGACGCCCGAGGCCACCATTGCCCAGCGCCGCGTCCGGCTCCAGCGCGGCGATGATATCGAGATCGACGCCGAGCGAATCGAGCGCCGCCTGCATGTCGTCCAGCATTTCCATGTTGGACGCCGCGTCGCGCATCAGGCGACCGATCAGGAATTCGAGGCTGAGATAATAGACGCGCCGTCCCTGCTCTTCATAGGTTTTCTGCGTCGAGGCGATCCAGGCGTCGATCACGCGGTCGCGGATGCCGAGGATGACGGCATGAAGCCAGTCGTGCGGCTTGGCGGCGGCGGCATTCTTGCCGAGGCGATAGGTCAGACGCTCTACGATCTCCCGTGCCAGCGCATCGGGATCGACGGGACGCTTTTCGGGAGTGGGAAGGTCGGTGCGGCCCTGTAACGGCATGATGTTGTTTCCCTCGCGATCGCGGAATGATGGCATAGCGGTGTGCCGATCGCCAGCGACGTTCTTGCACCGCAGCATGAAATTTTGGCTAATCGGATGCGCGTCTGCTGACGGCGATGGCCTTCCTGACACCGGCGCGCAGTTCGGCACGGATCGGATGGGTGCCGGATGGCAGATGCTGCGTCATGAACAGGCCAATCAGCCGCTCGACCGGATCGATCCAGAAGTAGGTGGAGAAGACACCGCCCCAATAATACACTTGCGACTTCAGATCCATCGCGAAGCCCAGACCAAAGCCTACGCCCCGATAATCCGCTTCGCTGAACATGGCGGATGAAAGGCTGGCGAGATCGCCGCCGCCCGGCAGATGATTGCTTCGCATCGCGCGAACGGTTTCGGGCTGCAACAGTCGCACCCCGTCCAACTCGCCTTCGCGCAACAACATGCGGGCAAAGCGGTGATAGTCGGCAACGCTGGACACCAGTCCGCCGCCACCTGCCTGAAGCCGCCCCTGCCGCCGCCAGCCGCTGCGCGCGCCATAATCGCCGACGACGAGTTGCCCACCGTCGGTCAGACGCCACGCATCCGCCAGCCTTTCGGCCTTGTCGTCCGGTACGATGAAGGTCGTGTCATCCATGCCAAGCGGATCGAAGATACGCTGGCGGAAAACAGCTTCCAGTTCGCCGCCGAACAGCCGCCTTACGACGATGCCCAGCACGTCAGTCGAGACCGAATAATTCCAGCTGTCGCCCGGCGAAAATTCGAGCGGCAGGGTCGCGAGGTCGGCGATGAATTGATCCGGGGTGCGCGGCTGCTGGAAATCGTCCAGCCCCAAGGCGCGATAGCGCGCATCGATTGGCGTGCGCCCCTGCAAGCCATAGGTCAAACCCGATGTATGGCGCAGCAGATCGATCATCTGCATTGGGCGTTTGGGGCGGGGGCCGTCGATCGTTCCCACGCGCAAGTCGGAAAATTCCGGGATCACATCTGTCACCGGCGTATCGAGTGCAACGCGTCCGGCTTCGACCAGCATCATGAACGCGACTGAAGTCATCGGCTTGGTCATCGATGCGATGCGGTAGAGGGAGTCGGATTGTAGCGGCTCTCCTGTCTCGCGCGCCTTGCCACGCACGATCGACAGCAGCGGCACCTCGTCCCGCGACAGGAACAAGTGCATGTGGGGCAGCTTGCCGGTCGAAAGATAGGCGCGATCGAGATGTTCGACCAACCCCGCCAGCGTGTCGGCATCCATGCCCGCCGCTCTTGCTGCGTCGCGATCCAGTCCGTCGATCATGTCCATTCGCCTCCCGCTAAAGCAGGCGACAGGCGGCGGCAACAGCTTGGCGATTGCCAAGGCCGCTGCGCCGCGACTATGGCGGGTATGAAAAAGAAGACTGGACCATCAAGACATGGCCACGGGCCTATCCGAAATCTTCATGGCCAACAGGCCCGCCCTGCTGCGCTTTCTGCGCGCGCGTGGTGCGGGTGACTACGCCGAAGACCTGTTGCAGGATATGTGGATGAAGCTGGAGGCCAAGGATCTGGGTCCGGTCGCCGATCCCCTGCCCTATCTCTATCGCATGGCCAACAACCTGATGCTCGACCGCTATCGTTCCGCTACCCGGCGCGAGCGTCGGGAACAGGATTGGGCGGAGGGCGCGGGTGGCGTCATGGCCGACCCGGTCGATGAACTGGCGGTCGACGAACGGCTGATCCTGAACCAGCGGCTGGATGAAGCGCGCGCCGTGCTGCGCGACCTCGGGCCGCGCGTCGAGATGGTGTTTCGTCGCTTCCGTATCGAGGGCATCGGGCAGAAGGTGATTGCGGAGGAACTGGGCGTCAGCCTCACCACCGTGGAGAAGGACTTGCAGAAGGCGTATCGCGCCATGCTGAGCCTCAAGCAGAAACTGGATACGGAATGATGCGGTCGGCGGCGTCAGGTCTATCACGGGGCATAGACAGAACAGGGCTGGAGCCATGATGAACGAGGAGGCGCTGACGTGGGTGATCCGCACGCGCGACCCCCATTTTAGCGATTGGGATGCCTTCACCATCTGGCTGGAGGGGGATCCGGCGCGGGCCGCCGCCTACGACGCGCTGATGGCGGCGGATGCAAATCTGGATGCGATCATGCCGTCGGAGCCTGTCGCGATGCCGGTGGCCGCCAATGATCCGGGCACGCCTTCGCGGCGCAGATTGCTGTGGCTGGGTGGCGGTGGAGCGGTTGCGGCGGCTTTGGTCGCGGCGATTTCCATCGGTACGATGAACCGCACCGACATCTATACGGTCGCCACGCGTGCGGGAGAAACGCGCAGCGTGACGCTCCAGGACGGGACGCGCATCGACCTCAACGGCGGTACGCTGCTGCGGCTGGATCGTGCGAACCCGCGCTTCGCCGCCCTCGATGCCGGTGAAGCGGCGTTCACTGTGCGTCATGATGCCGCCGATCCGTTTCAGGTAACGGTGGGCGACGCGGTGTTCGAGGATGCGGGCACCGTATTCAACATCGTTCGCACGAGCGGCGCGATGCGGATCGGCGTGTCGGAGGGCAAGGTCATCTATAACCCCAAGGCAGAGGCCATCGCCCTGCCCGCCGGACGCGGCCTGAGCGATGATGCTCGCGGTCTCCATGTCATGGACGTCGCGCCTGCCACCGTTGCAAGCTGGCGGCAAGGCCAGTTGATCTACGCGAATGCGCCCGCAGCCGATGTGGGCGAAGATATCGCCCGGTCGCTGGGCGTGCGGATCGACATGACGCCAGGCGCGCGGGCGACCCGCTTCACCGGTACGATCCGGCTTGACCGTGACCCGGCGCAATTTTTTGCCAAGGCTGCACCGCTGATGGGGCTTTCGGCCGAGCGCCAAGGCGACGTTTGGCTGCTGAAGGAAGGGGATGGGCCGAAGAGCTGACCTTCCCGTCGTCACCGCCCTCATCCTAGCGAGCAGCAGTCCCGCATTCGGGGCGGACAGACCATCGATCAGCATCGCCCCCGGAAGGCTGGGCGAGGCCGTGGTCGCGCTCGGCCGTCAGACGGGCGCCAGCATCGGCATGTCCGACCAGTCGCTCGCGACACTGCCTTCTCCTGCGCTCAGCGGCAGAATGTCGCCGGACGCGGCGCTCAGGCGGTTATTGAAGGGCAGCGGCGCCATTGCCAAACGGATCGATGGCAAGACCTGGCGGATCGTCCGGCGCAAGGAGGCACCCGCCCCCGCGCGCGATCCATCCTTGCAAATGCCGGCTCCGGTGGCGGAGCAACCGCCGGCCGACCTGATCGTCACCGCGTCCAAACGCGACCTTCCGCTACTTCGCTATCCGGGTGTCGTGGAATCGGTCGGCGATGGCATCTTCGTCGGTGGCGAGGCTGCGGCGGGAACGGCCACGCTGCTTTCGCATGTCGCCAGCCTCAGTTCCACCCATGCCGGGACAGGCCGCAACAAACTCTTCATACGTGCGATCGCAGACTCGGGCGTCGCAGGACCGACCCAGGCGACGACGGGCCAGTATCTGGGCGACATGCGGCTCAACTATGCTGCGCCCGATCCCGACCTGCGCCTTTACGACATCGGCCGGGTCGAGGTTCTGGAAGGACCGCAGGGAACGCTCTATGGCGCGGGGTCGCTGGGCGGTGTCGTGCGGATCATGCCCAACGCTCCCAACCTCGCCGAATTCGGCGGGCAGATATCGAGCGGCCTGTCCGCAACCCAGCATGGCGATCCCGGCGGAGACGTATCCGCAACGCTCAACCTGCCGATCGTGCCGGAAAAGCTGGCGCTGCGTGTGGTCGGCTATGGTGTGCAGGACGGCGGCTATATCGACGATGTCGCGCGCGGAAAATCCGATATCAATCGCGTGCAAACTTGGGGCGGCCGGGCGGCGCTTCGCTACGCGCCGAACGATGATTGGACGATCGATCTCAACGGCGTCTACCAGCATATCAAGGGCGACGACGCGCAATATGCCTCCCGCACGGTCGGGCGGCTGGAACAAGCATCGTCCGTGGCTCAGCCCTATGGATCGGAATATTTGCTGGGCAATGTCCGCGTCGAGCGGCAATGGGACAATCTGCGTTTCGTGTCATCGACGGGCTACGTCCATCACGACCTATCGGAAAGCTACGACGCGACCCAACGGGACACGCCGTCCTCGCTGTTCCGGCAGGACAATCGGGTGCGCATCTTTTCGACCGAGAACCGGCTGGTGCGCGATCTGGACAACGGGTTGGGCTGGATATTGGGCGCGGCCTATCTGGAAAGCAGTTCGCGCATCCAAAGGTCGCTGACTTCCTATGGCGCTCCAGAACTGTTCCAGCGCGAAGTGATACCGGGCGTCCCGCTCTACGGCCTTGGTCGCCCCGCCACCACGACGGGCGTGCGCAACCATATTCGGGAAGCGACTTTGTTCGGCGAGGCGTCGTTCGAGCCGGTCAGGGGACTGATCGCGACGATCGGCGGGCGCGTCACGAATAGCCGCCTTTCGGGCGAAGCGATCGATCCCATATTGGCTCTGTCCCCCGTCGATGTCGCGCGGGCCGAAGCGCAGGCCGATCGCAACGAGACGATGTTTCTGCCGTCCGCTTCGCTGCTGACCGACGCGATCCCCGGCATTACCCTATACGCCCGCTTTCAGCAGGGCTTCCGCCCCGGCGGCCTGTCGGTAGACGATCAGCGCGTGCGCCGGTTCAAGAATGATCGCGTCTCGACCTTCGAGGCAGGCTTCCGCAAGGGCGCCCCGGGTATCGACGCGTTCGCGCTGTCCGCCAATTTCGCCTATACCGACTGGAACGATATACAGGCGGACGTTACCGATCGCATCGGCCTGCCCGCCAGCGCGAACATCGGCGACGGGCGCATCTATACCGTGGAGGGCCGGATCGTGCTGCGCCCTACATCCCGCCTCAGCCTGGACGGCAGCTTCATTTATAATGACAGCCGACTGACGCAGCCAGCGACGTTCCTTCGCGCACTGTCCTTTCAGGGAAGTTCGCTGTCGCTTCCCAACGTCGCCAATCTTGGCGGGCGGGCGGCGTTCGACTATCGCGCGCCGCTGGGCGACATCATGCAGTTCCACCTGACGGGATCGGCGCGTTATGTCGGCAAGTCCCGGCTTGGCGTCGGCCCGATTCTGGGTCGGACGCAGGGCGATTATGTCGACACCAGCGTGAACGCCAGCGTGACGCGCGGGCCGATGCAAGTCTCGCTTTCGCTCACCAACCTGTTCGACAGCGACGGCAACCGCTTTTCGCTCGGCACGCCATTCGACCTGCAAGCCGATTATTACACGCCGCTGCGGCCACGCACGGTCAGGGTGGGGCTCGACTTCGCTTTCTGAACCTAGAGGCATTACAGCGCACGGGAACCGTTTAACCGTGTCGTCTCCCCTGCACGCGCGCAAAGCATAAACGAGCGCGAACAGAGGAGACATCATGCGACATCTACTGGCCTGCACGGCCATCGCGCCCGTGCTGGTGGCGATCGCCGGGGCGGACGCTGCGGCGGACACCACGATCGGCACGGCGACCACGGCTCCCGTCCGCACGAGCACCGTGGCGTCTGGCAATCCGGACAATATCGTCATCAGTTCCGCCGGAACGATCACGCTGACCAGCGGCACGGCGGTGACGATGGACAGCAACAACACGGTCTCCAATGCGGGGACCATCACGATCAACGATGCGGACAATGTGACCGGCATCCTGCTGACGCCCGGCACCAACGGCAACGTCACCAACAGCGGTACGATCACGCTGATGGAAAATTACACGGCGACCGACACCGATAACGACGGCGATCTGGACGGCCCGTTCGCGAAGGGCACGAACAAGAAGGGCATCTGGGTTCAGTCGGGCGCAGCCCACACCGGTTCGATCACCCATAGCGGAACGATCAGTATCGAAGGAAACCAGTCGACCGGCATCCGCATCGACGCGCCGCTTGCAGGAAATCTGTCGACCAGCGGAACGACGACGGTGGTCGGCGACAACAGCCAGGGCATCCTTGCCAACGCGGTCAACGGCAACGTAACTCTGCGCGGCACGACGTCTGCCACCGGCGCGAACAGCGTCGGCGCGGCTTTGCTGGGCGACGTCAGCGGCGCGGTGAAGATCCAGGGCGCGATCGCCAGCACCGGCTATCGATCGACCACCCGGCCGAGCGACGTCAGCAAGCTCGACGCCGACGACCTGCTGCAAGGCGGGTCGGCCGTGGTGATCGCGGGCAATGTCGGCGGCGGCGTCATCTTCGACGTTCCGCCGACCAACACTAGCACGACCGACACCGATGTGGACAAGGACGGCCTGCCCGACGCGTCGGAAGGATCGGCCAGCATAGCGACCTACGGATCGGCGGCAGCGGTTCAGATCGGATCGGCGAACGCCAATACGACTCTTGGCGCAGTGCCTGCGGAAACATCGGGCTATGGTCTGATCGTCAAGGGCACGATCGCGGGCTATGGCGTCTATGATGGCGTCAACGCCAATGCGCTGGTCATCGGCGGCCTCGGCGGCAACGTCGCGATCCAGAAGGGGATCGGCATCAGCGGCACGGTCGGCGCGGTTTCCTACGACAGCAACGCCACCGCCGTTCGCCTGGGCTCCGGCGCACAGGCCGGGGTCATCGACATCAGCGGCAGCGTAGGTGCGGCAGGCTCGACCAAGGACGGCACCATCGCCCGCGGTCTCGTCATCGATCGGGGGGCAAGCGTCGGCAGCATCAATGTCTCGGGCGCCGTCACGGCGGCGGCTGGCGCAACCAGCGACGGCAAGAACCTAGGCGCGGCGACGGCCATTCTCGACGGCTCGGGAACGGTCACCAGCCTTTCGAACACGGGCCGCATCGCTGCAACCGGGGGCAAGACCGGGGCGAACATCGCGGTCGATTTCACCGCCAACTCCAGCGGCTTCACGCTGACGCAGGCGCTGGCGTCGGCCACCGCAGCCGCGCCGACGATCAACGGCGACATCCTGCTCGGTTCGGGCGGCGATACGGTCACTGTCTCGGCTGGCGGGATCGCAGGCAATATCAGCACCGGCGCTGGCGATGACAGGGTCGCCCTGTCCGGCACGGCGGCGCTGACCGGCAACGTAACATTCGGTGCGGGCACGAACACGCTGTCTCTGGCCGACAAGTCGAGCATGACCGGTACGGTCGATTTTGGCGGCAATGCCGGCACGCTGACGCTGGGCGGAACCTCGATTTTGTCGGGCACGATCGCAAATGGCCGAGCGGTGGCAGTGACGCTGAATGGCGGCACGCTGGAATCCACCAGCGTCGGCACCGTCGCGTTGGGATCGCTGACCGCCGGGGCCGGATCGACGCTTGGCGTGACGGTCGATACCGCGAACAAGACCAACACCACCTATGACGTCGCGGGCGCGGCGAGCTTTGCGCAAGGGTCCAACGTCAAGGTGCGGTTGACGCAGGTTGCAGGATCGGCAGGCGATTACGTCATCCTGCGCGCGGGATCGCTGACCGGCACGCCGACGATCGCGTCCGCATCGCAACTGCCCTATATGTTCAAGGGGAGCATCGCGAGCAACGCGGCAGCAGGCACGGTCACGCTGTCGGTGGCGGCCAAGACGGTTGCGGAACTGGGCCTGACCGGCTCCTCGGCCAGCGCCTATTCGGCTATTTTCAATGCGCTCGACAAGGACAGCCAGGTGGCGAGCGCCTATCTCGCCATCGCTGACGGCGATACGCTGAACGCCAGCCTGCGCCAGATGCTGCCCGATCATGCGGGCGGCACGTTCGAGTCGGTGACGTCGGGATCGCGCGCCACCGGCCGCATCCTGTCCGACCCCAACGGCATCTATCGCACCAGCGACGGACGGCTTGGGTTCTGGTTGCAGCAGGTGGGCTTTGGCGGCGCGAAGAGCGTCGGCAGCACGTCGTCCTACGACATCACAGGATGGGGCGCTGGCGGCGGCGCCGAATATCTGACCGATATCGGCGCGTTCGGCGCGTCGCTCGCCTACCTCCATGGCAGCGATTCGGTCGGCTCCTCCAGCGACAACAGCGTCGACAACGACCAGTATGAACTCGCCGTACACTGGCGGGGTAAATGGGGTCCGTTGCTGACATTCGCCCGCCTTTCCGCCGCGACGATCGACTTTTCCGGCTCACGCCTTTTCACGCTTGGCGACGTCAGCAGGACGGCCGAAGGCAAATGGTCGGGCAAGATGGTGTCGGCGACGGCGGGTGCCGCCTATCAATTCCAAATGGGCCGCTTCAGCCTGCGTCCCGGCGTCGGCATCGACTATTACCGTCTGAAGGAAGACGGCTATAGCGAGACGGGCGGCGGCGACGCCTTCAACCTGATCGTTCAGGGCCGTACCAGCGACGAGACCACCGCCAACGGCACGCTGACGGCGGGCTACGACTTTGGCAGCCTCAACCGTGATGACGGATGGGTGCGGCTGGAACTGGAAGGTGGACGCCGCGAAATCCTGAGCGGTTCGCTGGGCAATACCGTGGCCGCGTTCAAGGGCGGTCAGGCATTCACTTTGGTGTCGGAAGAGCGCACCAGCGGCTGGACGGGACGTGCGCGCCTCTATGGCGGGACCGAGTCATTCCGCATCGGCGGCGAAGTCGGCGCGGAAGAACAGCAGGATCATGTCGCCCTGTCATTTAGGGCGACGGTTAACTTCATCCTGTGACGTCTAGGGAGTGAACAGGCGGGCCACACCCCATAGACCCTCCGGTCCGCCTGTTCGCCCCGGCCCATACCCTCCCCCTACAGGGTGCCGGGCATAAAAGAGGGGCGTCGCCTTACCCCCGGCGACGCCCCTTAATTGTATCCAGCAATCGCGCGCGGATCAGGCGGCGGCGAGCGCCTTCTTCACCAGTTCGTTGACGACCTGTGGATTGGCCTTGCCCTGCATCGCCTTCATCGTCTGCCCTACGAAGAAGCCGAACAGCGCTTCCTTACCACCCTTAAACTGGGCGACCTTGTCCGCATTGTCGGCCAACACCTTCGCCACCGCCGCTTCGATCGCGCCGGTGTCGCTGGTCTGCTTGAGACCTTTTTCCTCGACGATCTTCGGCGCGCGATCGCCAGTTTCGAGCATGATTTCGAACACCTGCTTGGCGATCGTGCCACTAATGGTGCCATCGGCGATCAGAGCGAGCAGTTCCGCGCCTTCCTCCGGTCCGACCGGACTGTCGTCCAAGCTCTTACCCAAGCGATTGAGCGCACCGTAAAGTTCGGACAGCAGCCAGTTGGCGGATGCTTTGGCTACGTCGGCTTGACCTTTGCCCTGAATGCGCGCGCCTTCGGCCAGCAGCGCCTCGAACCAGCGGGCGGTATCGGCGTCGGCGGTCAGCGTCGCGGCGTTGTAGGCCGAGAGGCCGAGATCGCCTTCGTAGCGGCGGCGCTTGGCGTCGGGCAGTTCCGGCAACGAGGCGCGGCACTCGTCCAGAAACGCATCGTCCAGCTCCAGCGGCAGCAGATCGGGATCGGGGAAGTAGCGATAATCGTGCGCATCTTCCTTCGACCGCATCGACCGCGTTTCGTTCCGATCGGGATCGTAGAGGCGCGTTTCCTGCACGATCGTGCCACCAGCTTCCAGCACATCGACCTGCCGGATGAAACTCTCTCCCTCGCGCCCGGTGCTTTCATACAGCGTGCCGTCGGCGATCAGCAGCCCCTCGGTGAACGCCGTCGGGTCGTGCGGGAAGGCATGGACCAGCACGGGCTTTTCGATCGGCGGCGGAGTCGGCGCGGCGGGCTGCTGTGCGGCGGCGGGCAGCGCCAGCGCCAGGACCAGCGGCAGGATGGCGCGGATCACAGCGTGCGCACCAGCCGCGCCACCCGCGCGATCCAGGCGGGTGCGGACA
>JAAIGE0100170349.1_pt1 | contig 20730 bp, 17 predicted proteins | sample 6487951 | NCBI WGS metagenome assembly JAAIGE01 (sample SAMN13974128, study PRJNA590717) | phyllosphere metagenome | biome: tomato field; feature: multiple bacterial spot infested tomato fields; material: tomato leaves; isolation source: leaves from tomato fields | host: Solanum lycopersicum ...
GCGCATCTTCTCGAACGCCACGCCGTAGCGGTTGATCAGGAAGTGATGCGCCGGCCCCGGCACCCGCAGGGTGATGTGGGTGTCGATCAGATCGGTCATGCGGTAGTAGGCGACCAGCCGGTACAGGGCGGCCAGTTCGCAACGCGCCTGCCATTCGGCATCGCTGATGATCTCGGGCTTGCTCATGGGGTCACGACCTCCGGGTTGGACAGGCTGGGGTGGCGGCGCTCCTCGGCGCGCAGACGCGACAGGCCGATCACGCCGACCAGCGACATCAGGGCGAGCACGCTGAAGAACAGCGCCAGCGGCATCCACTGCCCGGCGAACTGCCCGGCCAGGTAGGTGCCGATCAGCGGCGTGAGGCCGCCGGTCAGGCCGCTGCCCAGTTGATAGGCGATGGAAATGCCCGAATAGCGCACCTGGGCGGCAAAGGCTTCGGCCATGTAGCCGGCGATCGCCGAATACAGCGCTGCCAGCAGCAACACGGCCAGGGCGATACCGGCGGTCATGTAGACCAGGTTGCCGGTCTGCACGAGCAGGAACATCGGGTACGGCACCAGCATGCACAGCGCCGCCACCCCCTTCAGGAAGCGTCCTTCACCGAAGCGTTCGGCCAGCAGTGCCGAACACGGCTGGGAGAGGAACTGCAGGATGGTGACCAGGAACAGGCAATCGAGAATGGTCGACTTGGAGATGCCCTGGTACTGGGTCACGTAGGTGATCATGAAGGTGTTGGTGAAGAAGAAGCCGCCCGAACCGATGGTCACCGCCGCCGCGGCGAACAGGATCTGCCGCCAGTTGTGGCGCAGCACGTCCTTCACCGGGCTCTTGGAGGTCTGCTTCTGCTCCTTGACCCTGGCGAACTCCGGCGACTCGGGCACGCCGAAACGAATCGCCAGGCCCACCAGCATCAGCACGCCGCTGAGCAGGAACGGCACGCGCCAGCCCCAGGTCATAAGCGCCTCCTGATCCATCTCGCTGATGGCGCGAAAGGCGATCAGCGCCAGCAGCAGGCCCGCCGGGCTACCCAGCTGGGCGAAGGAGGCGAAGAACACCTTGCGGCCCTTGGGCGCGTGTTCGCTGGCCATCAGCACCGCCCCGCCCCACTCCCCGCCGACCGAAATGCCCTGCAGGAAACGCAGCGCCACCAGGCCGATCGGGCCCCAGATGCCCGCCTGGGCATAGGTCGGCAGCAGGCCGATGCAGGTGGTCGCCACGCCCATCAGCACCATGGTGAACAACAGCATCTTCTTGCGCCCCAGGCGATCACCCAGGTGGCCGAACACCACGCCGGCGAATGGCCGGGCGATGAAGCCGACGGCGAAGGTGGCGAACGCCGCCATGGTGCTCAGCATCGCGTTGTCACTGGGAAAGAACAGCTGCCCGAGCACCAGCGCCGCGGCGAAGGCGTAGATGTAGAAATCGTAGAATTCGATGGTAGTGCCGATGAAGGCGGCCGCCGCGGCACGACGCGGCGTGGAGGTTGGGGTGGTCATCGCAGGCTCCCGGATTCGTTTTTATAGGCAGGAGAAAAAGCACATCCCCGGTGGGGATCGGTCGCACTCTGGCGGTGCATTGTCAGATCATGCCCCCGACCCTATGCTAAGCAAAGCTTCTAATTTCAATACTCAAGTATAAGCAAAACGGATACTCAAACGCCTATGAATGCCGGCTACCGCCATGCCGAAGCACGCCGTTTTCTCAACGACCGGCTGGACTGGAACCTGCTGCGCACCTTTCTGGTGATCGGCCAGGAAGGCAGCATCAGCCGCGCCGCTGCGCGCCTGCACCTGAGCCAGCCGGCGGTGAGCCAGGCGCTCAAGCGCCTCGAGGAGCAACTCGAAAGCGCCCTGGTGATCCGCAGCGGACCGCGCATCACGCTGTCCAAGGCAGGCGAGGAAGTCATGCAGATCGCCGCCGAACTGTACGGCACGGTGTCGCGCCTGGGCCCGGCACTCGACGCCCCGGAAGAAACCGTCGCCGGCAAGATCCGCATCCTGATGATCAGCCGCATCGAGTCGAGCTTCTACGACGACTTCCTGGCCAACTTTCACGTCGACTACCCACGGGTGGAGTTCGAGTTCGACGTGCTGCGCAGCTCCGACGTGGTCAGCGCCCTGCTGCAGAAAACCGCCTCGTTCGGGCTGAGCCTGTGCCGCACGCCACAGCCGCGGCTGGAGCAACGGGTGATGCTCAAGCAGCGCTATGCGTTCTTCTGCGGCAAGCGCCACGCCCTGTTCGGGCGCAACGACCTGAAGCTGGCGGATCTGAAAAGCGAGAACTTCGTGAGTTTCACCAGCGACCAGATTGGCGGCAACCTGTCGCCGCTGACCATCTTTCGCGACCAGCAGGGCTTCACCGGGCGCATCGTCGCCTCATCGTCGAGCCTCGACGAGATCCGTCGCCTGGTCGCCGCCGGCTACGGCATCGGCTGCCTGCCCGAACATATCGTCGCCAAGGACGTGCAAGCCGGCGAAGTGTGGCGCCTGCCACCGGCGGAGGGAGTGATCGACGTGAACGTCTACCTGCTATGGAACCGCGACCAGAAGCGCACCCACGCCGAGGCGGTGTTTCTGGAGCGCTTCGAACAGGCGCTGCTGGCCACCGACGTGCGCAACAGGTTCTGAGAGCCTGTTCATGATCTTTCCGGTCATTTCGGCAACGACGTGGCGGGAGCGGACGCTATCCGATCCACTGTGGGAGTCGCGACCCCGCGACGATTCGCTCAGGCACCGCCGATAGGCAGTCAGGCTGCAATCGTTTCGCCCCGAGGTCGGGGCTCCCACAGGTTGATTTGAGCCCGTGGGGTGGACAACGATCTTTTGTCCACCATGGCGGTAACAGGGCGGTGGATGGGTGAAGCGTCATCCACCCTACGAACGGCCTCTTTCGCCTTGTATCTGCCGCTTCAGGCACACAAGGATCGTGAAGAGGTTCTAAAGCGGGCGGCGCCAGCGCCGCCCGCCAGCAACTCAGTCCGCCGACGGCTCGCCGTAGCGCCAGCGAATGAAGTTGTGCAGGGCCAGCAGGCCGCAGATGATCACGAAGGGAATCAGCAGCACGCCGGCAACGATCGAGCCCCACCAGGCCACGCCGCTCTGCCAGGTCTGGCCTTTACCGGCCGCCACGAAGACCAGGCGGGTATCCACTTCGCCAAAGCGTGCATCCGGGTTCAGCACCTGCACCTGCAGGCGGTAGTCACCGGTCTGCATGGGAATGCGCGCCACGGCGCGGGTGATCTGGTCGCTGCCGTAGCTGGTCAGCTCGTCGCCCAGCGAACCCTGCCCTTCGGACAGCAGCTCGCCACTCGGGGTGAGCAGCTTCCAGGCCAGGGTCAGCGGTGCCGGCGGGTACTCGACCCACTGCTCGTTCTCCCAGATTGGCCCGCCAGACAGCTTGCGCACCGTGAACAGCGGCAGCTCGGCGGTGGAGAACACCACGGCCAGGGTGTCGAATTCCAGGGTCCGGGTCTCTACCGGCAGCTCGACGGTTTCGCCCCGGTCGAGGCGCACGGGGGCGTCCAGCGGCAACGTGGTGGCCCAGACGAAGAACAGCCGGAACGCGACGACCAGCACCAGCAGGCTCAGGCCCAATCCGCCCCAGAGAAGCGCTTTACTCTTGTGACTCAATGCTCGACTCCTACCGACCGCAGCGAAAACAGAAGCGCAAGGCTACTCGATAAGCCCGTGTGGATTCACCTGCGCCAATGCGTCGCACCTCGCAATGACGACTTCCGCCGTGCACTCGGCAATGGCGTCAGGCGTGGTTCAGATACCAGCGCCAGTCCTGTTCGCCGACCTCGGCCATGAACTGGCGGTATTCGGTCTGCTTGATCGCCAGGAACACCTTGAGAAATTCCTCGCCCAGCGCCTCGCGCGCCCAGCTCGATTGCTCCAAAGCGCGCAGCGCGGTGAGCCAGTCGGTAGGCAGGAACTCGGTGGCCTGCTCGTAGCCGTTGCCGACGATGGCGGCGCCCGCGTCGATCTGCTCGCGGATGCCGTGGTGAATGCCGGCGAGAATCGCCGCGGCCGCGAGATAGGGGTTGGCATCAGCGCCACAGATGCGGTGCTCGATGTGGCGGCTGACGGCCGGCCCACCCGGTACGCGGAACGACACGGTGCGGTTGTTCACGCCCCAGCTCTGGGCCAGCGGCGCATAGCTGTTGGCCTGGAAGCGGCGGAACGAGTTGGCGTTGGGGCAGAAGATCGCCAGGGAGTCGAGCAACGTGGCCATCATGCCGCCGATGGAGTGACGCAGCAGCGGCGTGCCCTGCGGGTCTTCGCTGGCGTACAGGTTGTTGCCCTGCGCGTCGGCCAGGCTGACGTGCAGGTGCATGCCGCTGCCGGCACGGTCGCCGAACGGTTTGGCCATGAAGCAGGCCTGCAGCCCGTGCTTGTTGGCCACACCGCGCACCAGGCGCTTGTAGCGAACACCTTCGTCGACCGCCTGCAGCGCATCGAAACGATGCTCCAGGGTCAGCTCGAGCTGGCCCGGCGCGTACTCGGAAATCGCCGTGCGCACTGGCAGGCCCTGCACTTCGCAGGCCGCGTAGAGGTCGTCGAGAAACGGCTGCACCTGCTCCAGCTCGTACACGCCGTACACCTGGGGCGCCTCGGGGCGCACGCCGTTCACCTGCACGGCGGGTTGCGGGCGACCGTTGGCGTCGCGCTGCTTGTCGAGCAGGTAGAACTCCAATTCCACGGCCATCACCGGGTGAAAGCCATCGGCCTCGAGGCGCTCGATCACCCGTACCAGGGCGTGGCGCGGATCGGCCGGGGCAGCCGGCTGGCCCTGGGTCGGGTGCATGCTCACCTGCAGCTGGCCGGTGGGCGTGTTGCGCCAGGGTTGCAGGGTCAGGCTGCCGGGCAGCGGATAAGTCCAGCAGTCGGCGTCGGCGACCTCCCAGACCAGGCCGGTGTCTTCGACGTCTTCCCCCTGCATGGTCAGGGCCAGGATCGAGCTGGGCAGCGGACGACCGTTCTGGTAGATCGCCAGCAGCTCGTCACGGTGCAGCAGCTTGCCGCGTGGCACGCCATTGGCGTCTATCAGCATCAGCTCGATGCTGCGCACCTCGGGGTTGGCAGCGAGAAAATCGCGGGCTTCCTGGATGTCGGCGAATTGCATGATCAGTACTCGTAAGGATTGCGGGAAACACCGGCGCGATCATCGGGATCGCGCCGGCCTACGGCGTTAGGCACGGGCACCTGGAATCGCCAACAGCTCGGTCAGCCCTTCATCGAGGGTGGCGATCAGCGTGTCGACGTCGGCAGGGGTGGTCTGCGGCGTACACAGGGTCATGTTGTGAAACGGCGTGATGAGGATGCCACGGTTGATCAGATACAGGTGCAAGGCCATCTGCAAGCTGTCATGGAAGGCCGCCTCGGCTTCGGCGCCGGTTTTCGGCGAGGTGGCGCAGAACTGGAATTCACAACGCGCGCCCAGTTCGGTGACCGACCAGTTCAGGCCATGCTTGCTGATCAGCCCGCGCAGGCCCTCGGCCAGGCGTGCGGCCAGCGGCAGCATGTGGTCGTAGGCCGCGGGCGTCATCACCTGCTCCAGGTTCACGCGCATGCAGCGCATGGCCAGGGCGTTGGCCGACAGCGTGGTGCCCATGCCGCTATGGCCGTGGCCACTGCTGGTTTCGCTGGCGTGCTGCTGAGCCAGGCGCATGGCCTGGGCCATTTCATGGCTGCAGCCGTACACCGAGCACGGCACGCCGCCGGCGATCGGCTTGCCGAGGGTGATGAAGTCCGGTTTGAGGTTCCAGGCACGGGTGCATCCGCCAGGGCCGGTGGAGATGGTGTGGGTTTCGTCGATGATCAGCAGGCTGCCGTACCGCTTGCTCAGCTCGCGGACCTTGTCCATGAAGCCTGGCTCAGGCAGCACCATGCCGATGTTGGTCATCGCCGGCTCGCAGAGAATCGCCGCCACGTCGCCCTGGGCAAGCGCCGCCTCCAGCGCGGCGACATCGTTGAACGGCACGGCGCGGCTGGTCTTGGCGAGGTTGCGCGCCTGGCCGATCAGGCCGCTGCGGTGCACGGTGCGGCCTTCCTTGCAGCGCACCATGACGTCGTCGACGGTGCCGTGGTAGCAGCCATCGAACACCAGCAGCACCTTGCGGTTGGTGATGGCGCGGGCCCAGCGGATCACGAAGCGGTTGGCGTCGGTGGCGGTGGTCGCCACCTGCCAGAACGGCAGGCCGAAACGCTCGGCGAGCAGCTCGCCGGCGATGATCGCGTCCTCGCCGGGCAGCATGGTGGTCAGGCCGTTGGCGCCCTGCTCGGCGATGGCCTGGGCGATGGGCTCGGGCGAGTGGCCGAACATGCTGCCGGTGTCGCCCAGGCAGAAGTCGATGTACTCGTGGCCGTCGACGTCATGAAAGCGCGCGCCCTTGGCGCGGCTGACGAACAGCGAGCTGGGCATCGACCAGTCGCTCATCCAGTGCATCGGCACGCCGCCGAACAGCGACTTGCGCGCGCGCTTGGCCAGCTCCACGGATTTCGGGTTGCGTTGCAGGAAATGCTCGCGCTCACGGGCGGCGAAGGTTTCCACGGCTTTATCGTTGATGCCACTCGGGTACATGGGAAGGCTCCTGTTGTTGTCAATTGGGTCGGCGCAACACTTAACAGGCGGTTGAAAAACTACCTACGTTGCCATTGCTGCGTTAAAAACAGCCTCAAAATGCTCATGTACAGCTCGTACACTCCGCTTTTTCGGCTGTTTTTTCCTTGCACTGGCTGCCTCGCCTACGTTTTTCAACGGCCTGTTAGTTACCGGCCGACACACCGCAGTCGATGGCCAGGTCCGCGCCGGTGATCGACCGCGCGCCGTTCTGGCAGAGAAAGAACGCCAGGTCGGCCACCTCACCGGGCTGGATGAAGCGCGCCGCCGCGCCTTGTGGGTACTTGGCGAGCAGATCCTGGTAATAGGCGGCCTGGTCGCCACTGCCGTAGCGCTCGGCCTGGAACTTGAGCATCGGGGTTTCCACATCGCCCGGTGACACGCTGTTGCAGCGCACGCCATCAGGGGCCAGGTCCAGCGCCAGGGCCTTGGTCATGAGGGTCACCGCGCCCTTGCTGGCGCAGTACGCAGCGGCATTGCGGTTGCCCTGGCGGCCGGCGTCGCTGGAGATGTTGACGATGGCGCCCCTGCTCTCGCGCAACGCCGGGATGCTGGCCGAGCACATGAAGAAGGTGGCTTTGAGGTTGACGTCCAGCACGATGTCGAAGTCCTCTTCGCTGAACGTCTCCACCGGCCCCTCGCGCCATACCCCGGCGCAGTTGACCAGGGCGTCCAGGCGGCCGGTGGCGGCCAGCAGCGCGGCGACCACCTCACGGCATGCGCCGGGTTCACGGATGTCGGCGGCGTGGGCGCCGGCCAGCTTGCCGGCGGCTTGCCAGGCAGCAAGGGTGTCGGCGTCCAGGTCGGTGCCGAACACCGTCCAGCCGCCCGCAGTGAAACGCTCGCACATGGCCTGGCCGATACCGCCCAGGGCACCGGTAATCAGAACGACGGGGTGCATCGATTCGCTCCTCGGCCCGCGGGCCGCTCGAGAAGAGGGGGAAGTAAGAGAGTGGGTGCTCAGGGCGCCTTGTTCTCGATCAAACTATTACCGCCATCGATCACCAGCGTTTCACCGGTGATGTAGCTGGCTTCGGGCGACGCCAGGAAAGCCACCGCAGCGGCGACTTCGTCGGGATGGCCGGCGCGCCCCACCGGCACGTAGGCAGCGGCCCGTACTTCTTCCGGCAGGCTGGCTGCAGTGGCGATCCAGCCCGGCGCGACGGAGTTCACGGTGATGCCCTGCCCCGCCACTTCCAGCGCCAGCGACAGGTTGAGGCCGACCATGCCAGCCTTGGCCGCGCTGTAGCCGGCCTCACAGGGGTTGCCAACCCGGGTGCCGGTTACCGAGCTGACGTGCACCACGCGGCCATAACCGCGCTGCTGCATGCCCGGCAGCACGGCACGGGTCAGCAGGAAGGCAGTGGTCAGGTTGCGCGAGAGCGACAGGTTCCAGTCAGCGAGGCTCATCCTGGCGACTTCGACCATCGGTTCGACGCTGCCCTGCATGGTCATGCCCGCGTTATTGACCAGGATATCGATCCGACCCCAGCGCGCCTCAGCCCAATCGGCGAAGGCCTGGGTCTGCGCTTCGTCGGTAAGGTCCACCGTGCAGCCTTCCGCCTCGAAGCCGGCAGCGCGCAGCTCGGCCACCCGCTCGGCGATACGCGCACTGCTGGCGGTGACGATCAGCTTCACGCCAGCCGCGCCGAGGCGGCGTGCGATGGCCATGCCAATGCCGCGTTCACTGCCGGCGCCACTGACCAATGCGACCTGACCGGCCATTGCCCTGAACATACCCACCTCACACCAACCGGGTTTCGATGGGCTGGATGCTAGGCGCATAAATCTGATACAAAAAGACAACTGTTATCAGGAAATCTGACAACCATGATTTTCACCAGCGAAACGCTGCGAGTGTTTCTCGCCGTCATCGACAAGGGCTCGTTTTCAGCCGCCGCCCGTTCCCTGGGCCGCGTACCCTCGGCAGTGAACATGGCGGTGTCGCAGCTGGAGGCGGAGCTCGACCTGACGCTCTTCGATCGCTCGACCCGCAAGGCGCTGCCCACCGCCGCGGCCCGCGCCCTGGAGCCCCAGGCCCGGCAGGTGGCCAGCCAGCTCAACCTGCTCGACGCCCACGCCCTGCAACTGCACAAGGGCCTCGAGCGGCGCCTGGTGATCGCCATGGCACCGGAGCTGCAGACCGGCGCCTGGAGCCGGCCATTGACCACCCTGGCGCGGGAGTTTCCGACGCTGGAAATCGAGATTCGCTCGGCCGCACAGACCGACGCGGTGCGCATGATTCATGACGGCAGCGCGCACATGGCCCTGATGTTCGAGCGCCCCGGCATCGACGAGCGCGAAGCCTTCGCCGAGGCCGGCAGCCAACTGCTCACCGCGGTGGCGGCGCCGGGCTATCCGTTCGACAGCGAGGGCAAGCGGCTGGACGCCGGGCAGATGGCCGATACCCGGCAGATCGTGGTGGCCAGTGACGACCCCAAGGCTTCGGAGCCGCAGATCGTGCTGTCTCACCGGGTGTGGCTGACCGACAGCTACATGGCCACTCTCGACCTGGTGCAGGCCGGCATGGGCTGGGCCTACCTGCCCCATCCGCTGGTACAACCGATGATCGACTCGGGTGTACTGGCTGCGGTGAAGTTCGACAACATGGCCAGCCAGATCCGCCTGTGGGTCGATGTGATCTGGTACAAGAGCCGCCCACTGGGCCTCGGCGCGCGCCGCTACCTGCAACTGCTGCGCGAGCAGGTCGAAGCCGGCCCGGCGCGTTCCTGAGCTAGGGTCTGTCGACGCTTCAGCGCAAGCCGCGTTGCTGCGAGAAATCTCGCCAGGCTAGGCGGAGGACGCAGGGAATGGCATTCCCTTTTCAAGTCCTTCAACGACGCATGGCGTGATTTCCCGCGCAACCCGTAGGGCCGGTCCAGTTTTAGCGCGATGCTGCGTTTCTCGGTGGCTCATTTGGCCAGCCAAACTTCGCACCTCGTGCCTTGCCTCGCGCTAAAACTGGCTCCGGCGCGGTCGTGCTGAAACGTCAACAGACCCTAGCGCGAGGCCAGCACCACGCGGTTGCGACCGCCGCCCTTGGCGGCGTAGAGCGCCTGGTCGGCGGCGGCCACCATGGCCTCGGGGTCGCTGAACGCCTCGCCGGGCACGCCGGCGACCACGCCGATGCTCACGGTGATCTGGTCGTAGGCGGATTGGCGATGTTCGATTCCAAGACGCTGCACCGCTTCACGCACCTGCTCGGCCATGGCCAGGGCCTGTTCGGCAGATACGTCCGGCAGCACGATGGCCATTTCCTCGCCGCCATAGCGGGCCACCAGGTCACCTTCGCGGCGCACCCGAGCGCGCATCGCCTTGCTGACCTCGATGAGCGCCTGGTCGCCACGCTGGTGCCCATAGGCATCGTTGTAACCCTTGAAGAAATCCACATCGACCAGCGCGAAAGCCAGCGGCGTGCCCTCGCTGCCGGCGCGCTGGAACACGCTGGCCAGGTAGCCGTCGAGGTGACGGCGATTGGCCAGGCCGGTGAGGCCGTCTTCGGTGGCCAGGGTTTTCAGGGTGGTGTTGGCGGTGGCCAGGGACTGGTGCGCGGCGTGCAGCTCCACCGCCATGGCCGACTGCCGGCCCAGGGCGCGCAGCACCAGCAGGCCCATGATGCCGACGCCCAGCACGGCGGCCAGGGCAAACCCCCACATCGCCCAGGCACGCTGTTTCCAGGCGGCCAGCGCCTCCCGCTCGGGCATCGCCACCGCCACCAGCACCGGGTACTTGGGGCTGGCATCGAAGCCATAGATGCGCCGCACGCCGTCGACGATGGCGGTGAGCGTCACCGAGCCCTTGTCGATACCCTGGTTGATGGCCTGGAGCATCGGGCTCTGGGAAATGTTGGTCAGGTAGGTCTGCGCGTCGCTTTCGGATCGAGCGAGGATGGTGCCGTCGCGCTTGGCGAGCACCACGATGCCCTGCTCGCCAAGTGGCAACGAGCGATACAGGCTGCGAAAGCGCTCGACGCTGAGGGTGGCCAGGGCGACGCCACGGAACGTGCCGTCGTCGTCATGGATGCCCTTCGACAGGGTGATGACCCACTGCCCGGTAGTCTTGCCGCGCACCGGCTGGCCGATGTACAGCGCGTTGTCCGCGTGTTGTCGGTGATGCTGGAAGTACACGCGGTCGGCGTTGTTCAGCGCATGGGTTTCAGCGTTGGTGGCCAGGAAGTACTGGCCGTTGGCATCGGACATGTACAGGCCGTCCAGCTCCCCCAGCTCGCGTATCTGGGTTCTGGCCACCTGGTTCAGCTCACGGATGTTGGCCTCGCCATGGCCGCCGGAACGGTGCATGGAGATCAGCGCGGTCAGCACGGTATCGGCGACCCGAATGGTCGACTCGGCCTGGCTGTTCAGCGCCGCCGCCAGGGTCTGCATGGCTTCGGTGCTCTTGGCCATGGCCTGGGCCTTGTCCCAGCGCACGTGCAGGGCGGTCGACAGCAACAGCACGCCGCACACGAAAAGCACCGCGGCGATCAGCAGGCCGCGCGGGTTGCCGGCTCCCGAAGGCAGGTCGAACTGTCGCCGACCGGAATCATGCACGTCTGGTTCTCCCCGCACGCTGCCGCGCCATCACATCGCCCCTGCTGCCCTGAACGCCGTCGCGGCTCCGCGTTTCGATGCGTGGCCGGGCGCGCACAGCGTACGCACAGATGGGCGCGGCGCCCAGCCCCCCGTGCGGGGATTGCCGGCCTCGATCACGTTTGGCCCGAAGCGCTCTCGCGCTCACGGTTTTCGAACCAGTCGGCGTAGGGCGTATTGGCGACCAGATGGCGGTTGTAATCCGGCGCACCATCGCGCCACCACACCGGGCCGCGCTCCCCCAGGCCGACCTTGGCCGCCTGCACCTGGGCGCGTGCACGGGCGAGCGCAGCGGCGTCGTCTGCCGCCTTGGCGGCCTTGACCAGGCGCCGGGCGTCCATGAGTTGATTGACCAGGGCCTGGCGCCGCGACTCGCTCAATGCGGGATTGGACAGGCGCCACAGCCGACCCCTGACGATCAGATAGCGGCCGTCCGGGGTGGTCAGGGCTGCCGCGTCGTGGCGACTCATCGGGTGGATCCGTTGCGGCCCGAATTTGCCCGCGTGGAGCAGTGGTGGTCGTACATGGGCCCTCGTCGCTTGGTCGCTGTCTGTCCCGAAATCGACCCATGAGGCGGCGCGGAAGTTTAACCCGTTGCCGAATCAGGCGAGACAGGCGCGGCCTGCAGCCGTAAGCTTGGCGCCCTGTCCCGCCACCTGGCCAGGCCGGCACCCGGATGCCAGCCAGCCCAGCAGCCACTCGAAGCCTTGCGTATGAAAACCACCACCGATCTCGCCTCCCCCGAACTCGCTGCCAACGACGGCGCCTCGTCCGTCCAGGCCCACGGCTTTCTGCTGCCGATCGTCGGCGCCGCCGCGTTCTCGCACCTGCTCAACGACATGATCCAGGCGGTGATGCCAGCCGTTTACCCGATGCTCAAGACCCAGTTCTCGCTGAGCTTCGCGCAGATCGGCTGGATCGGCCTGGTGTACCAGACCACCGCCTCGTTGCTGCAGCCCTGGATCGGCATGTACACCGACAAGCACCCCAAACCCTACCTGCTGCCCTCCGGCATGGTAATGACCTTCATCGGCATCGCCCTGCTCGCCTTCGCCAACAGCTACGAGATGCTGCTGCTATCGGCGGCGGTCGTGGGCGTGGGCTCGGCGACCTTTCACCCGGAGGCGTCGCGTATCGCGCGGATGGCCTCCGGCGGGCGCTTCGGTACCGCGCAATCGACCTTTCAGGTCGGCGGCAACTCTGGCTCGGCCCTGGGGCCGCTGTTGGCCGCCGCCATCGTCATCCCCTACGGCCAGCATGCCATCGCCTGGTTCATGCTCGCCGCCGCCCTGGCGATCTTCGTGCTCTGCCGCCTCACCCTCTGGAGCGTCCATCACGGCCAGGCGAAGCTGAAAAGCCTGGCCAGCAAACAGACCGCTGGTCTGAACCGCGGCCAGGTGATCCAGGCCATCGCGGTGATCTGCGTGCTGATGTTCGCCAAGTTCGTGTACATCGCGGCGTTCACCAACTTCTTCACCTTCTACCTGATCGAACGCTTCGCCATGAGCGTTCAGCAGAGCCAGATCTACCTGTTCATCTTTCTCGCTGCGGTGGCGCTCGGCACCTTCGCAGGTGGCCCGGTGGGCGACCGCATCGGCCGCAAGGCGGTGATCTGGATTTCCTTCATGGGCGTGGCGCCCTTCGCCCTGGCCCTGCCCTATGTCGGCGCCACGGCGACGGCGGTGCTGGCGATCATGATCGGCCTGGTGATGTCCTCGGCATTCGCGGCCCTGGTGGTTTATGCCCAGGAAGCGGTGCCGGGTCGCGTCGGCATGGTGTCCGGGCTGATGTTCGGTCTGATGTTCGGCATTGGCGGCATTGGCGCAGCTGGCCTGGGCGAACTGGCCGACGTACACGGCATCGTCTGGGTTTATCACCTGGTGTCGTTCCTGCCGCTGCTGGGCCTGGCCACCGCGTTGCTGCCCCGCACCCGACCGCTCAAGCCAGCGGCGCCGGCCCCCGCAGGCCGCTAACCCGCCACCTGCAGCTCATAGCGCAGGTAGCCGAGGGCATTGGCCCCGACATGCACGAACCCGGCGCGCTCGTAGAGCCGCCGGGCCGGGTTGTCGGCACGCACGTGCAGGCTCAGCGTCTCGAAGCCCGCCTGTCGAGCACTGTCGATATAGGCCCCGACCAGCACCTGGCCTATTCCCCCTCTCCGATACGCCTCGCTGACATGCACCGTGCACAGCTCCGCGTGCCCCTGCTCATCGGCCCATAGCGAATAGCCGACGAGCTGGTCATCGACACAGGCGATGGTCAGTCGCTCGAAGTTCTCGACCCACAGCGCGAGATGCCGCTCGGCAGCCAGTTGCCAGGCGTGTTCGTGCTGCGGCTCCCATTGGCGGATATAGCCCAATTCGCCCCGGTAAATCGCCGGTAGATCGGTGACCTGCGCGGGCCTGAGCACAGGTTTCGAATCGCCGTTCTCTGGTTCGCCAATCATCGTGAACACCCTCATTGCACGGCGGCCCGCCGCTTTTATCGATAAGCCCTTGATGAGTCGGCGAATTCACGAAACGCGCTTTGTCATCCGGACACATCTTGAGATTATAATAATAACGATTCTCACAATCATAACGCCTCCTACTCGCTTAACAGGGAACCCGTCATGTCGCGTCTCGCCCCACCTCGCTGCTTCGCCGCGCCCCGCAACCATCTGGCCCTGGCCATCTGCATGGCTACCATGGCGCCAGCCCTGGCCCAGCAAAGCAGCGAGGTAACGGACAATGCCGTCGGCGTGATGGAACTGGGCGCCACCGAAATCACCAACACCCAGTTGGGCAGCACCACCGAAGGCTCGCGCTCCTACACCACAGGCGCCATGTCCACCGCCACCAAGCTGCCCATGACCATGCGCGAAACACCCCAGGCGGTCACCGTGATCACGCGCCAGCGTATGGATGATCAAGGTATGACCAGCATCAACGACGTGGTTAAGGCGACGCCCGGCCTATTCCTCAGCACCGCCAGCGGCCGCGGTCGGCAGACGTACATCTCGCGCGGTTTTGAAATCGACAATCTGATGTACGACGGCATTCCCAGCGGTTACAACGGCGTTGCCGTTGGCGTGCAGCCGAATCTGGCGATGTTTGATCGCGTGGAAGTAGTGCGTGGTGCTACCGGCCTGGTCACTGGAGCAGGCAACCCTTCAGCGGCGGTCAATATGGTGCGCAAACGCCCGTTGGCCGACCAACGCGTTACCCTCACCGGCGCGGCGGGTAGCTGGGATGACTATCGCGGCGAACTCGACGCATCCAGCCCTCTTAACAGCAGCGGCACCCTTCGTGGTCGCGTAGTCACTTCGTACCGCGACGCCAACAGCTTCATGGACCGTGCGCAGGAGCAGCATGGTCTGTTCTATGCGGTTACCGAGGCAGACCTGGGCGAAGACACTACCTTGACCTTCGGCTTCTCTCACCAGAAGGACAAGACGAACTCATTCTGGGGCTCGTCCCTGATCGGCTTGGATGGCCACCACCTTGATCTACCGCGCTCCTACAATCCAGGGACTGACTGGGAAAACAAGGATCAGGAAACCAACGCGGTCTTTGCCGAACTACGCCACCGCCTCGCCAATGACTGGGCGCTGCAACTGAACGCCAACTATGCCGAGCAGAATGGGTTGTTCTCAGGCTCGTACCTGACACAGATGGCAAACGTCGGCTACGCAAAACGCAGGACGATCTACCATGCAACCTACGATGAAAATCAGGGGGGCGTGGATGCCTTTGCGAGCGGTCCGTTTCAGGCATTCGGCCGTACCCATGAGCTGGTGGTCGGGGCCAGCAAGCGCATCTACGACATGACCACCCACGACTACTCGCCTTACAACCTGGGTGGGCAACCGGTAGATATCGCCAAGCCTGATTTCGTCCACACCGGCCATCGCCGTGCAGTGACCACTCAGGATGGCGTGTACCTCACGACCCGCCTGAGCCTGGCAGATCCGCTAAAGCTGATTCTCGGCGGCCGCCTTGACTGGTACGACTATGACAATCGTGATGGCGCTGGCGACTACAAGGTCACTCGTAACGTCACTCGCTACGGTGGCCTAATCTACGATCTGGACGAGCATCACTCGGTCTATGTCAGCTACAGCGACATCTTCACGCCTCAGTCCAGACTCGACGCCAGTGCAACGCCTGTGCGCCCCATCGTCGGTAAAAACTATGAAGTTGGTATCAAGGGCGAGTACTTCGACGGCGCCCTGAACGCCAGCATCGCGCTGTTCCGTATCGACCAGGAGAACCGCGCGGTACAGGTCTTCGTGCCCAACTGCCCGCAAGCCAACAACCAATGCTACGCCCCTTCAGGTGAAGTCCGAAGCCAGGGCATCGACATGGAGCTGCAAGGTGCATTGACCGAGAACTGGCAAGTAGGCGCGGGCTATACCTACGCCCGTGTGCACACAATGAAGGACGCTGCGAATCCTCAGAACGAAAATCAACGCTTCGATACCGATACGCCTGAACACTTGTTCAAGCTCACCACCAGCTATCGCTTCCAAGGCGAATTGGAAAAACTGCGAGTCGGTGGCAGCCTGTCGTGGCAGAGCCGCATGTATAACGACATAGCGCTGCCGAACGGCGGAGAATATCGACTCGAGCAAGGCAGCTACGCGATCACCGACCTCATGGCCGGCTATCAGATGACTGAAAATCTTGACCTGCAGCTTAATGCCAACAACGTATTTGACCGTAAGTACTACAGTTCGATTTCCCAGTCGGTTAACTACGGCGGAGATAACTACGGTAACCCACGCAACCTGATGCTGACTGCCAAATACAGCTTCTAAGCCCGCACCTCACCCACAAAAAAGCCAGTCCTTCGACTGGCTTTTTTGCATTCACGCGAGTGGGATCAGTCAGCCTGATCGGGCGCCTGGGTATCGGCGCCGTCGTCGTAGCCGCCCATGTCTTCCGGGGCGTCGTCGCCGTAGGCCGACGCATCATCACCCAGGCCACCGCCCATGCCGCCGGTCTTGGACATCACCAGCATGACGAACTCGTCGACGCTCATGTCCTGGCCGTTGAAGGTCACCTTGTTGTCGGCGTAATGCAGGGTCGACTGCAGGGTCTCGCCTTCCAGGGTCACCAGGCCGGTGCCGAGGGCCATGCCGCTGCCCATTTCGGTCATCATCGCCGCCTGCTGCTCGACGGCCTGGGCATCGGTGACGCCTTCGACCATGGCCTGGATGCGCACGCCATCACCGATCACCGCCTTGGCGACCGACAGCTTGGCATCCAGCTGGCCGATCAGTTGCCGGCCCAGCTCGTCTGGCGGCAGCTCGAAGGATTCGGGCTTGTCCATGTCCACCACCACCCGTAGCGAGGCCTGGCCATGGGGCGTGGTGAGGGTGAAGTTGTCCAGCGCCAGCTGTGGTTTGCCGGCCAGCAGCTTCTCCAGGTCGGCCTTCATGCGCGCCTCTTCGTCGGCCGAAAAGTCCAGTTCGGGAGCCTCTTCACCCAGGGCCTGGGCTTTCTGGATGGGCGTCAGTTTGTCCTGGTAGAGCTTGAACAGCGACTGCAGCGCCGCGCTGTCGAAGTTCTTGATGGCCCACAGGGTGCGCAGGCCGCCGATGTCCTTGCCATCGTAGCTGACCATGCCGAGGTCATAGCCGATCTGCCCGTTGAGCATGCTGCCGCTTTCCTGCAGGCTGCCGACCTGGGCGATGTCCTTGATCAGCACGGCAGGCTTGTCGCCGACCTTGATCTGCGCGGTGGCCAGCTTGATGCTGCTGTCGCCGACGTAGAAATCGGCGCTACCCAGGCGCTGGTCACTGGTCAGGGTCAGGCCATGCAGATCGGCCTGCACCGGCGTGTCCTCGGTGCTGGTGATCGACAGGCTGTCCATGGTGCCGCTGACCTGCACTTCCTTGGCGTGCTTGCTACCTTCGAAGTCCAGCGTCATGCCGGAAAACTTGACCGTGGAGGTTGGCGACGGTGCGAAATCCAAAGGCGTCAGCACCAGCGAACCGCGGCTGGCGCCGTCGTAACCCAGGCTGGCCTGGCCGGTGAGCGGCGCGGCGCCCTTGGCGGCATCGAACCACTTCTGGGTCAGCTCGTTGGGTTCCAGCTGGTAGTTGCTGGCTACCATGACCGGCCACAGGTTCAGGCGCATCAGGCGCGACAGCGGCAGCGGGCCGTGCTCGATGTTGTCCAGCAGCAGCACTTCCATGTGCCGCGCCTCGCCCTCTTCGGACGGCGCATCGAAGCTGAATTTGTAGCGTGCGGTGCTGGTGAACAGACGGGTCTCCAGCGACACCAGCTCCAGCTTGAAGCTGGCTCCGGTACCCAGCAGCGCTTCGGCGCCCTGGCGGTTGGATTCCTCGATGAGGTCGTTGAGAACGCCGGGCAACTGGGTGCCGGTGTACCAGGCGCCGGCGGTGCTGAGTGCACCAACCGCCACCAGCCCTACTGCTACTGCTGCTAATTTGTTCATCGTCTGCTCAATGCATGTCCATGATGGGAATGTTCGGCCTTCCTGGCCTGGCGCATGGCGCGCGTGCTGCGAAAGGCGGCGCAAGCTTAGCACCTTGGCATTTATGGCACTGTGCGAGCGCTCTCCCTTTTCTCGCCAGAACCGCCGTTTCCGCGCCCAGAGTTGAACCCGACCGGTCACTCATCGGCAGGCAGCCCGCAACCACCAACTTCTCCTGAATCCTTGCGCCTCGCCCGTAGTCATACCTCACCAGTAGGGCATGGAATCATCCGCGCCCCAAGCCGGCCAGCTACAGGCCATGACCGAGGTGCGCAAATGGCTACACAGAGTGAACGAGTGCTCGAACAGGCCATAATGGCCATGCTGGGCGCCTGCATCGACCTGGGCTACGACGTCGACAAGCTGGCTAAGAAGGCCCAGGTGCTGGTTCTCGACAACAGCAAGTACAACTACGTCGAGCAACCCATGCCCTCGACGCCCCACGAAGCCATCGAACGCGCCCTGTCGACGATCAAGAGCGCGCCGCGCATCTGAACCACGAGCGGGCTGGCGGCAGCCCGGCCATTGGTGAGAGCAGCCATTGGGCCGCTTTCGTGGGAGCGCGCCATGCGCGCGAAATCGAGGGCAAAGCGCGCTCCCACGCATAATGCCTGCATCCAGCCTTTTATCTGCCCAGGTAAGTAGCAGCCTTTAGGGGTCGATCTTGCGCCGCAGCCAGGAGAACGGCGCCAGCACCCAGAACAGCCCGTAGGCCAGCGCCCGCGTGCACACCCGCGCCGGCAACGGTGCTGGCCGCCAGTGCGGTTCGGGAACGAAGCTGCCGGCCGGGCGAAAGTGTGCCAGCGGGCGGGTCAGGAAGCCTTGCCAAAGTCCATCCCGCGAGATCGCCACGCCGAGGTTTTCAGGGATGAAGAACCCCGAGTGACCGTACCCGTCGGCGCGCACGTTGAGCGTCGACTCCGCCAGATAGCCCACCGCCCCGCCCGGTCCGGCACCGGGAATGGCGTACTGGGCGAACGGCACGGCACGGTCCTGGCCGCCGACATGGTTGAGCACCGCCTCCACCCGCCCCTGCTGGATGAGCCGATCCCAGTCGTAGTCCGGGCGCACGATGCTCGCCGCGGTGATGATGCGACCGAACGTCAGATCGGCGAACTCGGGGTTCTCCAGCACCCGCGCCAGCAGCAGCGTGCCAAAGCTGTGGGCGATGATGTCCGGCCTGTCGGGCAGCCGGCTCTTCTGCGCCTCTGCGATGGCGATGCGCATGCGCTCGCCCAGGCGCCTGGCGAGGCGCTCGTGCAGCCAGCGGGCGAACACGTCGATGGTCGCCCAGCCGTACTTGTAGATCAGCACCGGCGCCGAATAACTGAGCCGGTTGGCGATTTCCCAGCTGAACGCTTCCTGCCATTTGGCGCGGCTGTTCATGCCGTGGATGACGATCACCCAGCGAATGTCGCGGCTGCTCTCGCCCACCAGCCGGTAGCTGGGCTCGACCTCGGGCTCGACGCCCTGCTGCTGGAAGTCGGCCTGGCAGAACGGGCAGACCGTATTGGCCACGCCTGCCGGCAACAAACGCGCGCACCCCGGCATGGGGCAACGATAGGCATCGCGGCGCACGGCGGCCTGAGCGCTGGCCAGGCCATCGAGAAACGCCTGCAATTCGCTGTCGTCTGACGACGCCTCGACCGCCTGGGCGAACTGCACCAGGGTGAACTCCAGCTCGACGCCCAGAACCAGGCGCCGGTCGATTTCCGCCTGCCAGCGGTCTGACCGTGCACGAGTCATGGCGAGCCGTTGTACGCCCAGAGCAGCTCGACGATGCGCAGCACGTCTTCACGCTTGCATTGCGCCCAGATGCGTAGCCGCGCTTCACGGCCGTAGACCTGCACGGCGATGCGCCGGCTGGTGCCGTGTTCTTCGGCGGCGAAATGCAGCATGCCCTGGGCACGGTCGAACTGGCCGGTGTCCACCGCCTGCAGCACCACGCGCACCGGTTCCACGGCGTCGATACCGCCGTCGGCCAGGGTCGAGGCCATCTCCACATAGCCGCCGTCGAGTTCGAAGCGAGTCGAATGCACGCCCTTGCCCTTGCTCGCCGCCACCTTGACGGCCTGGTCGAGGGGGATGGGTTTCGCCGGGGCGTCCGGGCAACCGATGGCGGCCAGCGTGCGGCGAATGTCCTTAAAGACCGCCTGGTGATCGATCTCGGGGTTGCGGTGAATCAGCACCAGGCAGTAAGGATCGGCAAAGCGCCATTCGAAGCGCACCACGCTGCGATCCAGGCGCTGCCGATAGGCGTCGAAGCGATAATGCTCCAGCCCTTCCTCGAGGGTGAAGTCCTTGGGTTTGAAGCGATTCCAGCCGGCCTTGCCCTGATGCCAGAGCAACGACAGGCCAGCGTCGGACAACGCGATATGGGTGAGCGTAAGCGCTTCCGGGAAATCCAGGCTGGCGCTGGCGCCGAGCGCTTCGGCATGAGGGCTCGCGGCGATACCGGCGGCCAGCCGCTCCCCATCCACCGCGGGCGGCGCGATCAGATAAAGGTGCTGGTCGCCCCAACCCTCGACTTCCGCCAGCCAGGCTTCGAGCCTTTCCTGGGTCAGCTCGTCGGCATCGATGGCGGCGTCCAGGTTGGCAGCGAAGTCCTCCTTGGTCGCGCCGATCCTGGCCGTGGTGCTGCGCAGCAGCTCCTTGATGAAGGCATTGCCCTGGGCGACGATCACCCGTCGCACCAGCTCCTTGAGTTGCGGTTTGCTCAGCGAATCCATGCCCTCTCCCGGCGGTACAAAGCGTCCTGCACTACGCCACTGCATAGCTATACGCCATCATACTGTTCGGAAAGAGATTTGGCTCGGTCAGCATGCTTCAGCAACTATCCGAACAGTGCCTCGCAGGCAGTGCATCGAAACGCAAGCGAGTCACGTATGTCGCTCAACTACGCCGCGGTACCACCAGATTGCCCACGGAAACCTGTACGGCCTGATCGTGCTGATTCAGGGTGGTGGTGCGCAGCTTGACCAGCCCTTGGGTAGGTTTGCTCCTGGACGGCCGCACCTCCAGCACCTCGAGTTCGACCCGC
>JAAIGE0101548698.1_pt1 | contig 20711 bp, 16 predicted proteins | sample 6487951 | NCBI WGS metagenome assembly JAAIGE01 (sample SAMN13974128, study PRJNA590717) | phyllosphere metagenome | biome: tomato field; feature: multiple bacterial spot infested tomato fields; material: tomato leaves; isolation source: leaves from tomato fields | host: Solanum lycopersicum ...
AAGGCGGCAAGCGCAATCGCCATGATCAGGAACGGCATGGCGAGGAAGGCTTCGGTGATGCGCGAGATGATCTGATCGAGCCAGCCGCCGAAATAGCCGGAGATGAGACCGAGCGGCACGCCGGTGAAGACGGCGATGGCAACCGATATGACGCCTGCCATGAGCGAGGCCTGCGCACCCCAGATCATGCGCGACAGGATGTCCCGTCCGATGTCGTCGGTTCCCAGCCAGTGGGCGGCAGTCGGCGCCTTTCGGATCGCGCTCCAGCTGGTCGCGTAAGGGTCGGCAAGCGGCAGAAGCGGGGCGAGAGCCGCGATCGACGCGAAGAAGGCGATGACGATCAGGCCGGCAACCGCACTCTTGTTGCGCTTCATCTTTTTCCACGCGCGGCTTTGCGTGCGTTTGGCGACAGGCGCCGTGACGGGAAGCGTTGCACTCATATCGCCGTCCTCATGCGTGGGTTGAGAAGAACGCTGACGACGTCGGCCGCCAAGTTCATCAGGATGAAGCCGATGGCCGTGCACAGCACCACGCCCTGGACGACGGCATAGTCGCGGGTAAAGACGGCATCGACGATCAGCTTGCCGAAGCCTGGGATGGTGAAGATCTGCTCGGTCAGCACGGCGCCGGCCAACAATTCCCCGAAAAGCAGCGCCGACAGCGTGATGATGGGCAAGAGCGCGTTGCGGAAGGAGTGGCTGAGAATGACCTGCCATTGGGACAGTCCCTTGGCGCGTGCCGTGCGGATATAGTCGGACTTCATCACCGACAGCATGGCCGAGCGCGTATGGCGCATCAGCGTTGCCGCCAGCGCATTGCCAAGCACGAAGGACGGCATGATCATCGTCTGGATCGATCGCACCGGATCGACGAAAATCGACTCGTAGCCCGAGGCCGGAAGCCAGCCGAGCTGGACGGAGACCAGCAGGATCAGCATGATGCCGAGCCAGAAATTGGGGATGGACAGGCCTGAGAGAGCGACGATGTTCGAGACATAATCGATCCAGGTATTCTGCTTGACCGCCGCAAGGATGCCGATGGGAACGCCGATGACCAAGGCGAAGAACATGGACATGACGGCGAGCTGGATCGTAACCGGCAGCTTCTGCCCAATGAGTTCGAGAACCGGCTGATTGGTTCTGAGCGAAACACCGAAGTCACCCTGAACGACGGAGCCGAGCCAGTAGAAATACTGATAAACGACGGGATCGTTCATCCGGTATCTCTCACGCAGCAGCTCGATAACCGCCGGGTCGCGCTCCTCTCCGGCCATGGCAAGGATGGGATCACCCGGCAGAAGTTTCTGCAGCGAGAAAACGAAAATCGAAATGATAAGCAGCGTCGGTATGGCAACCAGCAGCCGCTTGCCGATGTAAATATGCATGGGACCGATCCTTGAAACGCGAGACGCGCCGGGGACTGGACGCAGGCGCAAAGCTCAAGCGCCTGCGTCGCGATGTCAGTGGTTTTACGTGCCTTTCTTCACACCCGTCAGGCGGATCATACCGTCTGCTGATGGGGTGAAACCGGTCACGGTTTTCGACGTCGCATAGAGATAGGCCTGATGCCCCAGATAGATCAGCGGCAGGTCTCCATCGAGGATTTTGGTCGCTGCATCGTATTTCTGCTTGCGAACCGAATTGTCTGTCGAGGCACGCGCCTCATTCAGAAGCTTGTCCACTTCTGGATTGCAATATTTGACATCGTTGATGCCGCCTTTGCAGGTCACGAACTGATGGATGTTTCCGTCTGGATCAGAACGCCCAGACCAGTCGGAACGGGAAAGGACATAGTTGCCCGCCGTCTGCTCGGATAAAAGCGTAGCGAACTCTGTCGCCTTCAGCTTTACATCGAAACCAGCCTCCGCAACCATAGCCTGGATGACTTGCATCATCTGGGTCTGCGTCGTGTTGTTGGCGTGCTGCAATTCGATTTCGTAGCGCTCGAAGCCCGCCTCCTTCATCAAGGCCTTGGCTTTCTCGACATCCCGGGTTGGCACGGGAATATCCTTGTTGTACCAAGGGCTGCTCGGCGGCCAAGGCTGGTTTCCGGCCATGCCCGTCCCTTCATACACAACCTGATCGATCGCTTCGCGATCAATTGCCAGCGAGAAAGCCTGGCGCAGACGCTTGTCCTTGCCGAATGGATTATCCGCCTTCGGACCATTGCCGACATTGGCATATAAAGCCATGTAACCAGGGCCAACCACCTCGCCATAGGTAAGCTTTGGATCGTCCTTCACCGATGCGGCATCGGAAGCGGAAATACGCTCCGCCAGATCAAGATCGCCTGCGCGCAGATTGGCAAGGCGAACCGTCGTGTCGGGGATTGGCAGGAAGGTCACCTTGTCGAGGAAGATGCTGTCCTTGTTCCAATAGTCAGCAAATTTCTCCAGCACGATGCGGTCCTGCTGGATGCGCTCGACGAACTTGAACGGACCGGCACAAACAGGCTTAGAGCCGAAATTCGCTCCGAGTTCCTTGCCAGCCTTGGGCGAAATCATCATACCCGCGCGGTCGGAAAGTTGTGCCAATAGGCTGGCGTCCGGGCTCTTCAGCGTGAATTTTATCTGATATTCGCCGGTGGCCTCAACCTTTGCAACAGATGCCAGCTCGCTCTTGCGGCGCGATTCCGGCATCGTCATGTTACGCTCGATCGTATAGACCGCAGCTTCGGCATTGAAAGGCGTCCCGTCATGGAACACGACGCCTTCGCGCAGGTCCATTGTCAACGTTCCGCCATTGTCACCCCACGCCCATTTGGTCGCCAGCTGGGGAACGACCGAAAGGTTGTTATCCAGATCCACCAGCTTGTCGCACATACTGGTATAGACCAGACGGCCTACAAAGGTTCTCGATTGTGCCGGATCGAGCACATCGGCATCGTCCTGCAAGCCGATGCGGATATCGGCGGCAAGTGCCGAAGACGATAGCAGCGCTGCGCCAAGCAGATAGCTGGAAAGTTTCGCGATTTGTCTCATGTCGTTCTTCCTCTGGTCGGTTTTTTAAGGCAGCCGGTTTTCCGGTTCTTGCCGATCTGGTTTGTCGGTCAGGCGTCTCCCTGCGATGGGTGGTCGAGATGATCCATCGATGTCTGTCGAATGAGGCGCTCCTGAAGCGTCAAAAGGTGGTTGCGCATGGCTTCACCGGCCTTCGACGGATCACGCGCGGCAATCGCGTCGATGATCTCGGCATGCTGATCGCGCGATTCCTTCAGCGTATGATCCAACCTGCGTGCACGTTCGCGAACGGCCTGCCATGAAGGGTCCTGCCGGACACGGTTAATGACATCGAACAGCGACAGGAAAAGCTGGTTACCCGCACTCTGGGCGATAAGACGGTGCAGGGAACCGTCCCAAAGCTCCCGCCAGTCGGCATCTGTGCGCTCGTAAATCTTGGCGCAGGTTTCGCGCATACGCATGATATCCGCAGGCTTCGCACGCATGGCCGCCAGCTGCGCCAGTTGCGGCTCAATGCGCAATCGCACTTCCATGATTTCCATGAAATTGGTTCCGGGCACCAGGCTTGCCGCATGGTCACCCCAGCTGTCCGGCTTCTGCCCGAGAAAAGTTCCCGCGCCCTGCTTGCGCCAGATCAGCCCTTCGGCCTCCAGAACTTCGAGTGCCCGCCTCACTTCACGACGGCCAACGCCCAGCCTCTCGCTCAGTGTCCGCTCTGTAGGCAGTTTTCCATCCCGACCAAAAGCGCTGACACCAATCAGCTCACGCAGGCGTTCAAGCGCGTAATTGGCGTTTTCCGGGCCAACGATGTTGGAATTATCGTTCATTGGTTCGTACCAATTTCATATTGGTTCAATGAACAGGTGAGGCGCCTCCTCGTCAAGCCTAAAAAATACCCAGGGGAATTTTTTAGGCAGATTCTGTTGTTGTGTTATCACCACCGCGCCGCCGAGGGAAAATCTCGCCCATGTCTGCCGCACAAACGTCACCCATCTCTCAAGCAGGAAAGTCCGGCGTTTTGTGGTGCGGGACGGTTCGCTGTCGCGTTTCCTGGCGGGCCGAGCGGTTTCTTTAGAAGAATCGGCCGTTTGAATCGCCCTGCATGATGCTCGCCCTAAAATTTTGCTGAAAACCGCAAATGATTAGAAGGATTTTGCTTTCCTGATTTGCGCTTCTGTGGCTCTTGTGATGCTTAAATAGAATTTTTAACGATTATTCATTCAGAAATGACATGATGGAAGATCGCAAAACCGAAGCAGTGTCCGTGAGTGCCGGAGGCTTGCAGGCGCTGGAGGCGCTGCTTGCAAGGGAGCTCGCGCTGCTTGAGCGGCCGGCAAAGCCATGGGTGCCGCGCAGGCAACTCGACGGTGTCGAAGTGCTTGATGTGGCGGTCATCGGTGCAGGGCTTTGCGGGCTGACTGCGATCGCCGCACTGTCATTTGCCGGAATCGACAATGTAAGAACCTTCGACAAGGCTTCCAGCGGTCTGGAAGGGCCGTGGGTGACGAGTGCCCGCATGGAAACATTGCGTACCCGCAAGGAACTCGCCGGGCCGGCGCTCGGAATACCCTCCCTGACATTCCGCGCGTGGTTCGAGGCACAGTTCGGTGCACGCGCCTATGAAGACATGGTGCTCATACCGCGTGAAACATGGATGGCCTATATGGTCTGGTATCGCACTGTGCTGGCGTTGCCGGTGAGCAATGATACCGCGCTTGTAAGCCTGGTTCTGCGCGAGGACGGCCTGCTCGATCTCGTTTTGCTGGGGCCGGAAGGTCGCCGCAACGTTCTGGCGCGGCGGGTGATCCTCGCAACGGGGCTCGATGGCCTCGGCGCGCCGAGATTGCCGGATGTGGCGAAAACCGTTCCCGCCCGCTTCGTGCGCCATAGCGCCGATATATTCGACGTGAGCGCATTGCGGGGCAAGCGTATCGCCGTAGTCGGGGCCGGTGCCTCGGCGATGGACAATGCGGCTGCGGCGCTCGAGGCGGGGGCCACCCGGGTCGATCTTTTCATTCGCAGACACGATATTCCGCGCGTCGAAAAATTTGGCGGTATCGCCAGCATTGGCATGACCCACGGTTATATCGGCCTGTCCGACGCTGATCGCTGGGCCTTCATGGTCGAGGCGGAGCGGACGCAGATCCCGCCGCCCCGCCACAGCGTGCTGCGGGTCTCGCGCCATGCCAATGCCTTCTTCCATCTGGCCAGTCCTCTTCTCAGCCTGACAGAGGTGGACGATGCGGTGGAAATTGAAACCCCGAAGGGTCGTTATCCGGCCGATCTCGTCATTTTCGCGACCGGTTTCGATGTCGACTTTGACCGACGCCCCGAATTTTCGAGCCTAAGCGGTCGCGTCCTGCTCTGGCGCGACGCCTACCAGCCGCCCGCCGAACAAAGCAACGATGCGCTGGGGTCCTATCCTTATCTTGGATCGGCCTTCGAGTTTCTGCCGAAGCCCGATCTACCGGCCCGGGAGGCGGAGACGATTTCCCGGATCCACTGCTTCGCCTATCCTGCCGTTCCTTCCCACGGAAAAATAACCAGCGGCATTCCAGCCATAAGCCCGGGGGCGGAGCGTCTGGCGCAGGGCATTGCCCGGTCTCTCTTCGTTGAAGACCGCGCCCGTCATTTCGATACTTTCATGAACCACGACGCCGCTGAAATCACCGGCGAGGAATGGCGCGATGCGGACGCGCAAGACGAGATCAAGGAGCATGCCAATGGCTGAAGCGGCGCTGAAACTGGAGATATTTTACGGCATTTCCTCGCCATGGGCCTATTTCGGCGCGCCTCGGGCCGCAGAGGTTGCCCGCTCACACGGTGCCGCAATCGTGCTGCGGCCGATCCGCATCATCGAGGCCAATGGCGGCATTCCACTGCGCAGTCGCCCGGATGCCCGGCAGCGCTATCATGCCGTGGAACTGGACAGGTGGCGACGCCATCTCGACATGCCGCTTAACCTGACGCCGAAATTTTATCCCTGCGCCACCATCGAACGTGCGGCACAACTCGTCATCGCCGTGCAGAAGGCCGGGCTTGATGCGATCGGCCTGTCTTTCGCCATCCAGCGCGCTCTGTGGAGCGAAGATCGCGATATCGCCGATCTTGAGACGCTGCGCGCCCTCGCGCAGGCAGTTATCGGTCCTGAAGGTGCTGCGCTTGCGCGCGATCCGCAGCCGAAGGACATCCTGGCGGAGTGGCAGGGAAATCTGGCTGAGGCCGAACGTCTCGGAATTTTTGGAACACCGACCTACGTGGTGAACGGCGAGCTTTTCTGGGGGCAGGACCGTCTGGAATTCGCAAGCCGCGCCCTAGCTGCGCTGAAGCAGCAGCTTTCAACAGCCGCAGTGAGGACATCCGCATGAGCGACGCCGCAAAATTCCACAATCAGGCCATTATCATCGATGGTCTGCAAACCTGCCAATGGAGCCGGTCGATTTTCGAGGACATGCGCGCGGGCGGCCTCACCGCCGTTAATGCCTCAAGCTTGATCTGGGAAAATTTCCGCGAGGGCATCGCCTATGTCAGCGAATGGAAACGTTTCCTGCGGGAAAACGACGATCTTATCCGCCCGGTGCGCAAGGTTGCGGATATTCATGCGGCCAAGGCGGAAAATAAAACGGGCATCATCATCGGCTGGCAGAATACCTCGCCGCTCGAGGACAGGCTGGATTATGTCGAGATTTTCAAGGATCTCGGCGTCGGCATCATGCAGCTGACCTACAATACCCAGAACTATTCCGGTGCCGGTTACCTTGAAGAAAATGACAGCGGCCTGACAGGCTTCGGCCGCGAGGTGCTGGCGGAAATGAACCGCGTCGGCGTTCTCTGCGATTTGAGCCATGTCGGTGACAGAACCACGGCGGATGTCATTGCCCGCTCGCAAGCGCCGGTCTGCATTTCACATGTGCTGCCACGGGCGCTGCACGACGTTAAGCGCAACAAGCCGGATGAACTCTTCAAGGCCTGCGCGGAGAAGGGTGGCATTATCGGCGTCAGCCTTTTTGCGCCGGGCCTTGCCGCCGGAAACGATGCTACGGTGGAGGATTATCTCGATGCCATGGCCTATGTCATCGATCTCGTCGGCGAAGATCATGTCGGCATTGGCACGGATTTCTCGCAGGAGCGGCCGCGACCTGGCTCGTGGCAAATCTGGGCCAACCGCGACAAGGGCACGGCGCGCACGCTGACGGAATTTGCGACCGTCAAGCTTTCCAAGCCGAAGGGCATCGAGCGTATCGGGGAAGTTCCCAATATCACCGCCCGCATGCTGGCGCGCGGCTGGAGCGAGACACTCGTCCTCAAACTTCTGGGCCAGAACTGGCTGCGCGTGCTTGATGCCGCCTGGCAGCCCGCAAGATAACGGTATCAAAAACAAACGGAGGCAACTGAAATGAAAAATGCTCATAAGCGCCGCAAGGCCGCTCTCGTCGTCGGCATTGTTGCCGCCGCGATCGCATCGCTCTCGGGAACCGTCTTCGCACAGGATGCGACGAAGGGCACCGTCAACATCGTCGGCTTCTCCGGCGTCTTTGCCGATAACTACCAGAAATTCATCATCGACGCCTTCAGGGCTAAACATCCGGGCATTGAGGTCAATTATCAGCAGAGCAAGAATTCGGCCGAAACGCTTGCGCTTCTTACCCTTCAGCGCGCCGAGCCGAAAGTCGATGTCGCCCTGATCGACGTTTCGGTCGCGATCAAGGCGAACAAGGAAGAGTTGTTCACCAAGCTTGATCCCGCCAAGGTACCGAACCTTGCCGAGCAGCCGGAATGGGCACGCATCGACGACGACCGTGCCGTCGCCTTCTCGCAGGATAATCTCGCCATTCTCTACAATGCCGACGCGGTGAAGGAGCCGCCGACAAGCTGGGCCGATCTCGCCGATCAGAAATACAAGGGCAAGATCGCCGCCAAGCTTTCCGATACGCGCGGCGTCATTCTTCTGCCAATCCTCACCAAGCTGAAGGGCGGCGACTACAAGACCTCCATCGATCCGGGCATCGATTTCCTCAAGGAGATTGCCCCGAGCGTCTCGACCTTCGAACCTGCGCCGGATTGTTATGCGGTGGTGCAGAGCGGCGAAGTTGATCTTTCCATCTGCTGGAACGGCCGCGCGCAATATCTGCATGACACGCAGGGCGGCAAGATCGGGATTGCCCTGCCGAAGGAAGGCTCCATCGGCCAGACGAACACGATCGGTCTGGTCGAAGGCTCCGCCAATAAGGAGGCCGCTGAACTCTTCGTCAATTACGCGCTGAGCGCCGAGGCGCAGGCAACCTTCGCCGAAAAGAGCTTCTATGGTCCGGTCAACAGTAAGGTCGCGCTGAGCGAACCCGTTGCCGCTCGCATCTATGGCAGCAAGGAAGCCCAAGCCGCGCAGTCCTCACTCGACTGGAGCTTCGTGGCAGACAAATATTCGGCGTGGATACAGCGGATCAACCGCGAGGTTATCGCGGCGAATTGAGACAGGAAGCAGAGGACGCCATGGCCGATCATCATGTCGAGATCGACAATCTCGTGAAGACCTATCCGGGCGCCCTCAAGCCCTCTGTCGATCACGTCAGCCTTTCCCTGCCGCGCGGGGAAATGCTGGCGCTGCTCGGCCCCTCCGGCTGCGGCAAGACGACGATCCTGCGCATGGTCGCCGGGCTTATTCCGGTGACGGCAGGCGAAATCAGGCTGGATGGACGCGATATTTCCGCAACCCCGGTGCACAGGCGCAACATGGGGATGGTGTTTCAGGCCTATGCCCTGTTTCCGCATATGAATGTTGCCGAAAACATCGCCTTCGGGCTGGAGATGCGCGGCATCGCCAAGTCTGAGCGTAAGGTGCGGGTTGAAAAGGCGCTCGACCTCGTCAAGCTTTCCGGTTTCGGCGAAAGGCGTGTCTCCCAGCTCTCGGGTGGCCAGCAGCAGCGCGCGGCGATTGCACGTTCGCTCGTCATCGAACCTGCGCTGTTGCTTTTCGATGAGCCTCTCTCCAATCTCGACGCCAAGCTGCGCGACGAGATGCGTGATGAAATACGCGATATACAGAACCGCACTGGCGTCACCAGCATTTTTGTGACGCATGATCAGGATGAAGCCCTATCGATGGCCGACCGGCTCGCGGTCATGTCTGAGGGGCGGCTGGAGCAGATCGGCACGCCGCGCGAGATTTTCGACCGGCCGAAAACGGATTTCGTCGCCTCCTTCATCGGGGCCGGCTCCATCCTTGCCGGAGCCGTCGTCGCGCCGGGCCGCGCCGAAATTCCGGGTCTCGGTTTCCTGCATTTCTCCGGCGCTGTCCCTGTTGGCCAGACGGCGCGGTTTCTGGTCCGCCCGCATCGCTTTCTCCTTGGCGATGGCATCAATGCTTTCTCCGGCATTGTCGAGCACGTCACCTATCGCGGGCAAATGCTGACGCTCGGCGTGCGCGCGGGCGATCATCGCTTGCAGGCCGATCTGCCCACCCATGCCGCGGCCCTGCCAGCGAAGGGCGAGCGGGTCACGCTCTCCGTTGCGCCCGAGGATGTAACGCTGATCGGGGAGGCGGCCTGATGGCGGCGGCAAGCCATGCTTCCGGCGGCGGCACATCGCATCGTGGCGTCTTGCTTCTTCTGCTTCTACCGGGGCTTGTGGCATTGCTGACGACGTTTCTGTTGCCGCTCATCTGGCTGGTGCGCGCCTCATTCGCATCCTCGTCCAGGGCTGCACTTCGCGGCGGCGACTGGACGCTCGAATCCTACAGAACCGTACTGTTCGATCCGTTTTACTGGAAGATTGCCTGGAACACTCTTTATCTTGGGGCCAATGTCGCCATTTTCGCGGTCATCCTCTCATATCCCATTGCGCTTTTCCTCGCCCGCACTCAAAGCCGCTGGCGCGGCGTGCTGACGGCACTTGCCGTTGCGCCGCTTCTCACCTCCTCGGTGGTGCGCACCTACGGCTGGATGGTCATTCTGGGGGATCGGGGCGTTATCAACTCGGCGCTGCAATCCTCCGGGCTCACCGACGGCGTCATTCGACTGACCAATAATTACTTCGGCGCAACCGTCGCGCTGATCGAAATCCTGATGCCCTATGCGATCCTTGCGATGCTGAGCGGCTTCGGCCGGCTGAACACGCAACTGGAGGAAGCCGCCGCCATGCTGGGCGCAAACCGCCTGCGTGTCTTCACCCGCATCGTGCTGCCGCTTTCGCTGCCCGGCGTTCTCACAGCCGCGCTTCTCGTGTTCGTCCTTGCGATTTCCTCCTTCGTCACACCACGCCTGATGGGCGGCGGCCGTGTCTTCGTCATCGGTACAGAGGTCTATAACGAGGCGACGGTGACGCTGAACTGGCCGCTGGCGGCGGCGCTTTCGGTGCTGCTGCTCGTGCTGTTCGGCAGCGTGATCGTAATTTACCAGCGCGCAATGCGTGCGCTTGAGACGTGAGGCCGGCCATGAATGCGAAATTCGGACGTCTCGCCCACGCGCTTTTGCTGACGCTGCTCTATCTGTTTCTTCTGGCACCGATCATCGTTGTCTTGATCATTTCCTTCGATACGCGGCAATATCTCGCCTTTCCGCCGGACAGTCTGTCCTTCGGCTCCTATGCCAAGGTTTTCGCCAACGCCAAATTCATCAGCGCCTTCTGGCGCAGCCTTGGCATTGGCCTGCTTGTCGGGTTGGTCTCGATCTTTGCCGGGCTGCTTTTGTCGCTGGCGCTGTCGCGGCATGAATTCCGCGGCAAGGGCGCGATCAACTTCCTCATCCTAGCCCCCTTCCTCGTACCGCATATCGTGCTTGCCGTCGGCGTGATGCTGGTGCTTGGGCCGCTTGGCCTGCTGGACAGCTATACCGGCATTTTCCTCGCCCATCTCGGCATCACCACGCCATATACGGTGCGCACCATCACCATGAGCCTGATGGCGGTGGATCGGCGTATCGAGGAGGCGGCGCGCGTTCACGGCGCATCGTCCGCCATGGTGCTGTGGCGCATCACGCTGCCGCTGGTTCGGCCCGGCCTCATTGCCGGGGCGGTTATCGCCTTCCTGATTTCCTTTGACGAAGCGACGATCTCGCTCTTCATCGTCTCGGTCAAATCCTCGACGCTGCCGACCGAAATCTACCACTATCTGGAATATTCCACCGATCCGCAGATTGCCGCTCTATCCGTCATCCTCATCCTGATTTCGGTCGTCGTCGTGGTGGCGGTCGAGCGGTTGATCGGGCTTCGCCAGGTGTTGTGACATGACGATGGTGAAAGTGGCGGCCGGTGCGCTGCAAGGGATCGCGGAAAATGGAATTCATGCCTTTTTCGGTGTGCCCTATGCCGCGCCTGTCATGCTGGAGCGCCGCTTCGAAGTGCCGCAGCCCGTCGTGCCATGGCAAGGCACAAGGGATGCCACCCGGCTTGGCCCCGTCTGCCCGCAAATTCCGACCTACGGTCCGGTCGGCACTGCCGCGACCTCGAAACTGGCCTTCGGTGAGGATTTCCTCACCGTCAATATACGGACACCCGATCCGGCGGGCAGAGCCCCGGTGCTGTTCTGGATCCATGGCGGCGGTTATGCGGTCGGTTCCGCCAATGAGCCGGTATTGCAGAGCGGCGCTTTCGCGGCCAGTGGCATTGTCGAGGTCACGGTCAATTACCGCCTGGGTGCGCTCGGTTTCCTTCATGTCGAAGGCAAGCACGACAATCGCGGTCTGCTCGATCTTGTCGCAGCACTCGAATGGGTGCGCGACAATATTGCCGCCTTCGGGGGAGACCCGGACCGGGTGACGCTGGCCGGGCGTTCGGCGGGTGGCTTTGCTGTCGCGACGTTGATGGCAATGCCAGGCGCGCAGGGGCTATTCCACCGAGCTATGCCACAAAGCGGCGCAAGCACGGCTATCGCTTCGATGGAAGATGCTGTGAAGCTGACGCGCCGGTTCGTGACCGCCGCCAATGCCGATGAAACTTCGCTGGTGGCAATGCCCATGAACCGGCTGCTCGAAATCCAGCGCGATCTCTGTAACCAGTCCTATGAACAGCATGATTTTGCCCGTGATGGCGCAGCCTCGATGCTTGGTGTGCCCTTCGTTCCGATCATCGATGGGGTAAGTCTGCCGGAACATCCGGAAATTGCCGCGCGCGAAGGCCGCACCGCCGCCGTGCCGATGATGATCGGTTGCACGACGGGAGAATATGTGACCCACGCGACGGCGCAGCCGACAATGGATTTCGCACTTTGCGGAGAATTGCTGCATGAGCGGCTTCTGCCGTGTGGCCTCACCGGCTCTCTTATTGTCGAGCGTTATCGTAGCGCGTTGCCGGGACACAGCCCGCGCGGCATCTGGCGGGCGGTTGCCGGCGATCTTGTCTTCCAGCTTCCGGCGATCCGTTTCGCCAGGCTGCATGCCCGTCGCAACCCGATCTATAAATATCTCTATGGCCCGCTGGTGGACGATGAACTGGGCGCGCCGCACGGGGCGGAAGTCGGCTGCGTCTGGTATCGCGATGGCTCGAACAGCCGTGAATTGCCGGAAAGACAGCGGGTCACGGACGCGGTCTTTGCCCGCGCGATCCACGATCTCTGGGTTTCGTTCATCAGGGATGGCCGGCCAGCCGCGCCGAACGGCGACTGGCCACTTTATCAGGCTGAAAAGCCAAGGGTTCTGTGGGCAAAGCCGACCGGATTTGACGTCGTGCCCGACCCCTTTGACGGGCGCGCGGCGCTTTGGCACCCGACTGGTCATGCTGATCGCAGATCGGTATAGCGCTTGCTGAGGTTCAAGAAAAAGCACATGTCTCGGGGCGGAGTGGAAAATGGCGTCTGACTATCTCGATACGCGGCAGCTCGAGGCTTTCGTGGCCGTTGTTTCGATCGGCAGCATCACCGGCGCCGCCAAGGCACTGGGCAAGTCGCAACCCGTCGTGACACGTCTTATTCAGGATCTGGAGGGCGAAATCGGTTTTGCGCTGCTGCATCGCAACGGCCCGCGCATCACCCCCACCGAAAAGGGTGTCGCCTTTTTTGCCCAGGCGGAACTCTTCCTCAGTGGCCTCAGGACGATCAGTGAAAGTGCACGGCACATCAGGGCCGCGCGCCGCACGGCTATAGAGGTTGCCTCCATTCCAGCGATTGCCGCCAGTCTCCTGCCGAGGGCGCTTGCGGCCCTGCCAGGCGACCGCTTTCCCGACCACGTGCACCTGCAGAGCATTTCCTCGGAAAATGTCGTGCAGGCGGTGATGGCCGGTACTGCGGATCTGGGGGCCGTCAGTCTTCCGCTCGACAATCCCGGTATCGACATCCATTGGCTGGGTGAGGTGCCATGTGTGGCCGTGGTGGCGGAGGATCATCCGCTGGCACAAAAGACGGTGATTTCCGCGGAAGATCTCGCCGGACACCGCCTTATCGCGTCCGCCAACCCCTTCCGCCTCCGCATGCGCATCAACGATGTGCTTTCTGGCCTCGGTGTTGACCTTTCTTCCGTAATCGACAGCAATGCGACCTATGTTTCCCTTTCTCTGGCGCGCATGGGTCTCGGTGTTGCAATCGTCGAATCGATTACCCTCTGGGGTCTTCCGGTAGAGGGTGTCCGCGTCATACCGCTCTCGTTCCATATCCCGTTCCAGTGGGGTCTGGTCACGGCGGCTGGCCGGCCCGTCATCTTCGAGGTGGAACAACTGGTCGCAACGGCAAAGCGGCTGGTGACTGATATCCCCCAAGCGGTAGTCTACGATAAAATATCGCAAATCCAATAGTTTGGCTGTCCATGAAGACCAGCGCCGTCAGAGGTTGCCACCATTGCCTGCAGTATCCGCTTCCGCCCCCTTGGTTGGAGCGCCAAGCGTTGTCGTGAACCATGTGACAACCCGGTCGATGATAGGTGGCTGGTACCAGTTCAGATCGCCGTGACGGGCACCTTCTACGAGAACATAATCGACCGTGTTTCCACTTTTCTTAAGGGCTTCATAAAGCTCCACGCTCTGGAGGGGTGACACGAGCGTGTCGGCGCTTCCATGCATGATGAGGAACGGTGGCTTTTTGCCCGAGACATGTCCCATCGGGCTTGCCTGCAACGCCTTCTCGGGATCACTTTCTATCGGCGCGCCCGGGAAGTCCGCAAAAGCCGGGCCATTTACCAGGAGCGCCTCGGTTACGGCCGGAGATTGATGCACCTTTTCAATCGCTTCGGGAAAGCCTTTGCCGATCTCCAGCAGATTGGATATGCCGTACATCGTGACGGCTGCCTGAACGTCGGAGGATTTGTCAAGGAACTGTCCGGTATCGAAGGACTTCTCGCCATTCGTCATGCCCATCATCTGGGAGACGTAACCTCCCGCAGAATCGCCGAGCACACCGATACGGTTCGGATCGATGCCGTACTCCTTGGCATGTTCGCGAAGATAACGAATGGCTGCCTTGCCGTCCTCGACCAGGGCAGGATACTTGTTTGGCACCGTGCGATACTGAGCAGCCGCGACGACGAAGCCTGCCTTTGCAAGCGCCATCCGCAGATCGACGAATTTCTCATGATCCGCCGAGATAAAGCCGCCGCCGGGAAAATAAACGATAGCCGGTTTCAGATCGTCGTTCCGGGGTACGAGCAACGTCATTTCGAGCTGGGTCACCGCCCGCAACTGTTTGACCTGGGAGTATACTACACCGCTGATGGCATCGATCTGGCCTTGCGTCTTTTCCACGCGAACGACCTGAGCGCCATCTGTGTAGCCAGGAAGCGCCGTCACCGTATCAGCCTGTGCAAGACTACTGGCCACGATTGTTGCTCCTAAAACCAGCGAACTGAGAACCATTCTCTGCGTCGTTTTCATATCTGTCTTCTCCTGCGGGGGTAAGAGTGAATGATGGTTTCAATGGGATGCCAGGTAGCTTTTTCATTGCAAGAACGCGATCCTGCACATCAGATCTATATGTCTTGCCTCCCGTCAAGCTCCATGTGAAGCGGACGCGGCGGCGACTATTTGGTCATAAAAATTGATAGTTTCTCGCCTTCCCATCGGTTGCTGGTTGCGCGTCAATGACAATCAAGAAATAAGTGATATAAGCGACGGAGGATGGAGGGCGCTTGATGGATGAGGCGAATACAATCAAGGCGATGACGGGTATCGAAGGGCTCGACGACATCCTTTCGGGCGGGCTGGCTCGCCGCCATGTTTTCCTTCTTGAGGGCGCGCCGGGTACGGGCAAGACGACGGTTGCTCTCCAGTTCCTGATGGAAGGTTCGAAGCTCGGTGAAAGCTGCCTTTACGTCACACTCTCGGAAACCGAAGAAGAGCTTAGAGACGCGGCTGCATCTCATGGGCTGGAGCTGCCTGACAATCTAAAAATCTTCGAACTCGTTCCCCCTGAAAGCCTGCTCGACGCCGACCAGCAACAGAGCTTGCTCTATTCGTCCGATCTTGAGCTTGGTGAGACGACAAAGCTGATTTTTGAGACATTCGAGCGCGTCCGCCCGAGCCGCGTCGTTATCGACAGTCTTTCGGAGATCCGCCTGCTTGCCCAAAGTTCGCTGCGCTATCGCCGCCAGATTCTTGCTTTGAAGCACTATTTCGCGAAGTCAAACGCCACAGTCCTCCTACTTGACGATATGACCGCCGACGTTCTGGACAAAACCGTTCACAGCGTCGTGCATGGCGTCATCCATCTCGAGCAGTTGGCACCCGATTATGGGTCGGAACGCAGGCGACTGCGCGTCATTAAATACCGTGGGCAGGCGTATCGCGGCGGCTACCATGACTTCATCATCCGAACGGGCGGCATCCAAGTGTTTCCAAGGCTGCGAGCCGGAGAACACCGCACCAAATTCGACCGGTCGCCAGTCGGAAGCGGCGTGCCGGAACTCGACGGTCTTCTGGGAGGTGGCATAGAGCGCGGTTCCAGCGCCTTGCTCATCGGCCCGGCGGGAACAGGCAAGAGCCTTTTTGCTTTCCAGTTTGCGGACGCCGCCGTCAAGCGCGGCGAGAAAGCTGCCATTTTCGTTTTCGACGAGGAACTCGGACTACTCTTCGACCGCACGAAAGCCTTGGGTTTCGACCTGGAGAAGATGCGCGATGACGGCTATCTCCACATCGAACAGCTCGATGCGGCAGAGCTATCTCCCGGTGAGTTCGCTCAGCGTGTTCGTGATCGTGTGGCGTTTTTTCAGGCGAAGACCGTCGTCATAGACAGCGTAAATGGCTATCAAGCGGCAATGCCGGAAGAAAACGCTCTCATCCTTCATATGCATGAACTGCTGCAGTTCTTGAACAGGCAGGGCGCAACGACCTTCCTGACCGTCGCCCAGCATGGTCTGGTCGGAGACATGCGAGCGCCGGTCGACGTCACCTATCTTGCCGATACAGTGATCCTGCTTCGTTACTTCGAAGCAATGGGCAGGGTCCGGCGTGCCGTATCAGTCATCAAGAAGCGAACAGGAAAGCATGAGGAAACGATCCGCGAGTTCATGATCGGCGACCGCGGCCTGACGTTGGGGGAACCGCTATCGAACTTCCAGGGCGTGTTACGAGGCGTGCCGACATTTATTGGTGGCGGTCGGGCGTTGCTCGATCAGCCGAAGAAGGATCCGTGACATTCCAGATCGATCTGTCGTCAATCTCATTTATGCTCCTGGCGGTCGCGATGCGCAGATTGCAGCATCGCTTCTGACGGAAGCTGGCTTTGCCTCCATCCCTGTTCGCGATCTGGACGATTTGGCGACGAAAATCGGCGATGGCACTGGTTTCGTTGTGATCACCGAAGAGGCTGTCAGGAGCGCTGACCTTAAGGCTGTCGTGGACTGGGTAAGGTCGCAAGCGAGCTGGTCCGACATGCCGTTCATCGTCCTCACACATCGCGGCGGCGGGCCGGAGCGCAACCCGGCAGCAGCGCGCCTCTCAGAAATGCTGGGAAATGTCAGTTTTATAGAGCGACCGTTTCACGCCACGACATTCATCAGCGTCGCCAGAACCGCCATGCGGGGCCGCCGGCGGCAGTTCGAGGCCCGGGTCAGGATTGAGGAGCTCGACGAGGGTGAGCGCAAGCTCGCCACCGCACTATCGGCTGGCCATCTGGGGACTTGGGAGTTCGACATCGCGACGGGGGCTCTTACGACGTCGCCGACCTGTCGCGCCGTTTTCGGGCGTAAGCCCAATGAGGCGTTTTCTTACGAAGATTTGCGGGAAACTATCCACCCCGACGATCGCTCCCGAATGGAGCAGGCTGTCTCGGCAACCATCAAGACCGGTGTTGATTATGCTATCGAATACCGGACGATCTGGCCTGACGGGACGCATCATTGGGCGGAGATCAGGGCGCAGCTTCATCGCAGCCGCGACGGTCGCGCTGTGAAGATGGTGGGCGTTTCCGCCGATATTACCGCCAGGCGAACCGATGAGGAAAGACAGCGACAGTTGAACGAATTGTTGGAAGAACGGGTGGCGTTGCGCACCGCGGAACTCCAGGCCGCGCACGCTGAGGTTCTTGCGGAAGTCGCGCAGCGCGAGAAAGCCGAAGAACAGCTTCGCCAGTCTCAGAAGCTCGAGGCCATCGGGCAGCTTACAGGCGGTATCGCGCACGATTTCAACAATCTTCTGATGGCTGTCCTTGGTAATCTTGAACTCATTCGCAAGGCGGTCAATTCGGATGCGCGGCTCGTTCGCCTTGCTGACGGGGCGCTTCAGGGTGCCAGGCGGGGTGCGTCGCTGACCCAGCGCCTGCTCGCGTTCGCCCGACGGCAGGACCTTCAGGTGAACCCTGTAGACATACGTAACCTCGTGTCTGGGATGGAGGATCTTCTCACACGGTCGGTAGGTCCGGAAATCGTGTTGGAGATAAGTCTTCCAGCCGACCTGCCACTCGTGCTAGCCGACGCTAATCAGGTTGAACTCGCTCTTTTGAACCTAGCGGTGAACTCACGTGATGCCATGCCAAACGGGGGTAAACTGTCGATCGCGATTGACGAGCGAGAGATCGCAGTCGATGGCGGTAACCTTCAAGCCGGGCGCTATGCGGTGCTGACGGTTACCGACACGGGCAACGGGATGGATGACGAAACGCTCAAAAAGGCGGTCGAGCCATTCTTTTCAACCAAAGAATTGGGAAAAGGGACTGGACTTGGCCTCTCAATGATCCACGGCCTTGCACTCCAGCTCGGCGGCCAGTTTTCGCTGAAGAGCCAGCTGGGCGTCGGTACGACCGCAGAACTCTGGGTTCCCGTTGTCGATACCAGCTACGTTACGGCCGTCGATTCTCCTGCGGTTGCGGTTTCCGGTTCCACAGCGGTGGGCCCAAAGCGAATTCTTCTTGTCGACGATGATGTCCTGATCGCCATGAGTTCTGCTGACATGATTGCCGATCTCGGCCATGAGGTGGTCGAAGCGCATTCCGGGGCAGAGGCGCTCGATATCATACGGCAAGACGGGCAGATCGACCTTATGATTACCGACTATTCCATGCCGGGCATGAATGGTGCCGAGTTGATTGGCGCGGTGCGGCAAATCCGGCCAGATCTTCCCTTGCTTCTGGCAACTGGATACGCGGATCTTCCTTCTGGCGTCCAAGTGGAGGCGACGCGTCTTGCAAAGCCCTACACGCAGGACCAGCTCGCCACCGAGATCGGTAAATCATTGGCATCGCGGTCGCTGTAAACCCGCCTCAGTGCGGTCTGTGGTCGTGGACGTCAACGTGACGGGATCTAAATCAGGGGAGCCTTCGAAACCGGTTGCTTACGAAGCCAGCAGGCTACTCACCAAAAAAGCCGGAAATCTTTACGCGAATCTCAAACCGCGACATGTTGCGACCAAACACCTATAGGCCAGTGCGTCAGTATAATGAAAAGCTGAAGACGACCTCCGCCATCACGCGAGCCACGGTAATATATTTTCCATCATAGTCAGTCCGTAGAACGAGCAGCCTTTATTAGTCTATAAAACTTGTAGATTGTGTCGTCATTCAGATCGAGGGATGACTATGTATAGTCTCAGTTTGCTGGACAAAAGTCCTGTCGCTTCAGGTGAAAATGCAGCCAGCGCTTTTCGCGATACCGTGAACCTTGCCAGGCGGGCAGAGGAACTGGGTTACAAACGCTTCTGGGTCGCGGAGCATCACAATTCGCAGGAGGTCGCAGGTTCTGCGCCGGAAGCGCTGGTGGCCTGGATTTTGGCCAAGACGTCGCGCATCCGGGTCGGTTCCGGCGGAGTGATGCTACAGCATTACAGTTCCTACAAAGTCGCGGAAGTATTCAACGTTTTGTCGTCGCTGGCGCCAGGGCGTGTGGATCTGGGCGTGGGGAAGACGCCCGGCGGGTTGCCACTTGCAACGTCTGCTTTGCAGCAAGCCTATGATCCGGCGCTAAAGCCCGATTTTGAAACGGCATTCGGGGAGCTTGATGTCTTTCTCTCCGGTGCAGCTCCCGCCAAACATGCATTGGCGGGACTTGAGGCGACGCCTCTTCCGCCAGTGAGGGCGGAGAAATTTCTGCTGGGTGCGAGCCCTGAGAGCGCCCGGCTTGCTGCCTCCAATGGCTGGAATTTTGTGTTTGCCGGTCATCTGAATGGTGATGCGGACATATTGCGGAACAGTCTTGAAACGTTTCGCGCTGAAAGCGGAGGCAAGTCAGCTGTTCTGGCGCTCTCTGCCTTTGCTGCGAATGATCCCGCCCATGCTGCATCACTGGTTGCGGAGCAGCGTATATTCCGGGTGTTTCTCAGCAATGGCAAGGCTTTCAACCTTGGCAAACGCGAGCAGGCGGAGGAGTTTGCCCGGCAGGCCGGTGACACGGATTACCGCATTGAGGAGCGCAAGCCGAACGTGCTGCATGGCACGGCGGAAGACATTCACTCGGCGCTTCGCCGCCTGTCGAATGATCACGGCATCGAAGAATTCATCATAGAGCCGCCGCATGTCGGCGCAGATCAACGGCTGTCTTCAATAGAGCTGCTGGCGACACATCGCCTTTCCGCAGCGGCCTGAGAGATTAGGGAGTCCAGATAGATGACCAGAAAGAAAATCAATTTCGGCGTGATGCTCCATGGCCCCGGCGGGCATATGAATGCGTGGCGGCACCCGAAGAGCCCGGTGGATGCGAGCGTCAATCTTGAGTTTTTCAAGGAAACGACCCTCAAGGCGGAAGCGGCGGGCTTTGCTTTTGCCTTCGTAGCGGACGGGCTCTACATCAATGAAAAATCCATCCCCCACTTCCTAAACCGCTTCGAGCCTCTGACCATTCTGTCGGCACTTGCTGCCGTCACGTCCAGAATCGGATTGGCGGGAACGGTATCAACTTCCTATAGCGACCCCTTCACGGTGGCGCGGCAGTTCGCCTCGCTCGATCAGATTAGCGGCGGAAGGGCGGGATGGAATGCGGTGACGACGCCGCTTGAAGGAACGGCCAGGAATTACAGCCGCGCGCATCCCGAACACGCCCTTCGCTATGAGATCGCCGACGAATATCTCGAGGTCGTCAAAGGGCTTTGGGATAGCTGGGATGACGATGCTTTCGTGCGCAACCGCGAAACCGGCCAGTTCTTCGACAAGACGAAACTGCACACGCTCGGCCACAAGGGCCGGTTCTTCTCGGTCGAAGGGCCGTTGAACATTCAGCGCTCCGCGCAGGGGCAGCCGGTGCTTTTCCAGGCCGGCGCCTCTGATGCCGGTATCGGGCTTGCGGGCAAACATGCAGACGCCGTGTTCACCAATTCCGTTTCGCTGGAAGAAAACCAGACCTTCCTCAAGCGCGTGAAGCAGAGTGCCGTGGCGCAGGGGCGCTCCGCATCAGATGTGAAGATTTTCCCCGGTATC
>JAAIGE0101131048.1_pt1 | contig 20705 bp, 19 predicted proteins | sample 6487951 | NCBI WGS metagenome assembly JAAIGE01 (sample SAMN13974128, study PRJNA590717) | phyllosphere metagenome | biome: tomato field; feature: multiple bacterial spot infested tomato fields; material: tomato leaves; isolation source: leaves from tomato fields | host: Solanum lycopersicum ...
CTTAGCAAGGTTGCCAACGCCCTCGCCAAAGCAACGGAAAAGGTATGGGGCGGCGTCGTGGACCTGCACGACCAGGCGCTTCGCGCACGCCTGTTCGACAAGTGGCCGGTTGGCGAGGTTTGGGGGATCGGCTGCGCACTGGAAGCGCGATTGCTGCCCTTGGGTGTTCGCACCACGGCCGACCTTGCGGCGCTTCCCCCTGCCGTTGCCCGAGACGTTGGAACCGTCGTGCTTGAGCGGTTGGTTCGGGAGTTGAACGGCACGGAATGCGACGGCTTCAACATCGAACCGGAGGCGATGCAGGGAACCGCAGTCACCCGCCAGTTTGGCGAACCCGTCCGCGATCTGGACGAGCTGCGCGAGGCAATGGCGAGACGCGCAGCGCGCGCGGCCGAGAAGATACGAGCCAAGGGGCTTGTTGCGTCCCGCATGATCGCGTTCGCGCATGGCAGTCGCTACCGGCCTAATCCGCCATCGGCCTCGCGATCGGCGCGGCTATCACCGCCGAGCCACGACCCGCGCGTGATCGTCAGCATGGCGTCGCGCATGGTCGAGTCCATGTTTCAGCCGGGCGGCGTCTATACGAAATGCGGGGTGTTGCTGGAGGATTTGCACCCGGCCGGGGAGGGACAAATCGACCTGTTCGCTACCGCCGACCCGAAAGCCCCGGCGCTACTGGCGGCAATGGACGGGCTTAATGCGAGGTTCGGCCGCAATACCGTGTCGATCGCGACGCAGGGGAGGGGCACCCGCCCGTCCGACACGAAGCGCAGCCAGAAATCGCCGTCATGGACAACGCAGATCGCAGAGATACCCGTGGCCCGGTAGCTATGCGTCGTCTGTCCCATCCAATTCTGCACAGTGCAGAGTTGAAGGCGCATCGGGCAACGGCGTGTCGATCGCATGTTGCAGGCGCGCAGCCCGTGCCGTGCCGCCTTGCCCAGCGCGATCGAGCAGCGCCAAGGCGGCTCGCATGAGGAATAGGGGTACGTCGGTTGCCACGGCTCGTTAGCCTCGCCCTTTGGGCCGCGTAGGAGCGTTGCGCGGCGTTCCCGGTGTGTCGGGCAGCGTCCGCCCCGTATCGCGCTGTACGGGCATCTGTGTGCCCGCAGGGGGCATCGGCTCGCCTCTACCGGGATGCTGTTCAAGCACCTTCCGCAACTCGACCGCCATAGCCTGCCGGCGGGTCAGTGGCACCGGCATATCGCGAACGAACCGGCGAATGTCCCGAGCAAGCACCTTGTCGTCTGCACCGCCCTTTTCCAGTTCGTCGGCGTGGCCGAGATAGGCGCGCTTGATCGAGTCTTGCCGAGCCTGAATGTCGCGGCTCCAATCCCGCACTGGCGCTGGCTTCGCCTTCGCTTCGCGGTGTGCGTCCTTTCGTTCGATCGAACGCACCCGAGGTTCCGCGCCGCGTCGTTCGGCATGATGAACCGGCGTCCGGTTCGACTTGCGAACATGGCCGCGCGCCTGCCTTGGCGTGGCCTCCGCCTCGACACCCTGCCGTCGCAACTCGCGGGCGAAGCGTTCGCGGTATTGTTGGAGATCGGCAGGACCGGGGGCCAGTCGCTTGCCGTCGTGGCCGACAGCCCGCACTGTCACATGCACATGCGGATGGTCCGTGTCGTCATGCCGGGCCATCAGGTAATCGTACTTGCCGCCGAACGTCTCACGCGCCCAGGTGCGGGCCGCAGCTTCGACGCGATCGGGCGGGGAGCCGGGCGGCATCGAGAGGATAAACCCGACGCTTTGCGCGGCGTTCGGGTTGGTCCTTCCGCGTGCTTCAGCCGCGTTCGCCAGCATCCAATCGTCATGCAGCGCCCGCAGGGATGCGCGATCGGTAATCCGCTGACCGTCCTGTGTCTCGCCCTGAAGGCGACCGTTGCGGGTGATATAGTCCATGTGGGCTTTGAGGTGCCCCGCGCCGCCCCGCGATCGGCCCGTGACCTTCACCATCACTTCCGGGGCCTTGCTGACGATCCGGCCGAGGCGTGCTTTACCAGACGACGAAAGGGAGCGGGATTTCCCGCCCCCCGTCAGTTTCACGTCCTTACCGTGGACCGTGGCGGGAAGCCGCCAAACGTCGTCGCTATCGGCCATTCAGCGCCAAGCCTTACCGCGACAACCGGCGCGACGGTTCCGGCTCGATCCGCCGGGTTGGTTCGGCCGGAGCCTTGGCCGGTTCCGATCGCGCAGGTTCCGGCGCTTGCGCCGTCTGCTTCTGTTCGGGCGACAGCACAACCGGACCTTCCGCGCGCTCTTTCTTGACGAGCTCGGACGCGACAAACGCCTTCATTTCGGCTTTCGCTTCGGTGTTGTGGCGGTTCATTTGGCGGTCGATCTTCTCGCCCATCGCGGCCAGGACAAGCCGCCCGTCTGGCGACAATTCCTTTTGCGCCTCTTTCAACGTCCTACGGTTGTCCGCAAGCGTCGGGGCTGTCTGGCCGTCCTTTGCTGGCGTCGCCTTGTCCGTGGCCTTCTCCGGGGCCTGTGCGGGCTTTTCGCCCGGCTTGTCGGGCGTGCCGGTTCCAGCGCGAGCCGTGGCGTTCTTCAACGCCGGGTCCGTCGTGGAGGCGTTGGGATTGTTCGGCGTCACTGGCGCCGCTGGCGTCGCCGGGGTGGACGGCAACGGCGCGCGGACCTCGTTGGACAGGCCGCGTTCGTTTCGCCGCCTATCGGCTTCCTGCCGGTCAGGATCGCTAGGCCGATAGCCAAGCGCCTCGATGCCGCGCGATTGCGCCTCAATCCACGCTTCCCGCTTAAACTCCGCGGTGCCCTTCACATCGACCGATTGCCACCCGCGAGCGGCGGCAATGTCCATCATGGACCGCACCGTGTTCAGGTCTTCGCGCTTGGTGCTGATCGTCATTTCGGTTGCGCGCATGGCGAGGCCCTGCCGCTTGTAGTCATCGAAATAGCGGCGTTCGTTGCCCTTATCCTCGATGTAATAGGCTTTCGCGATGGACTCCGGTTCCGTCGTGTAGGCCGGGGCCTTCTTCTCACCGCGATCGACAACGGGTTGCAGCACGCGCGCCGCATCGTCCAACGACGTGCGCCCCGCAGCGGGCGGGGCGTCATCCGACTTTGCACTGTGCAGAGTTTGCCCGGTCGAACGGGTCGGGTCGAAAACCTGCGTGATCTCGTTTGTGGGGCGCGTCGCATCGCGCACGCGGTCAGCAATTCCCATGATCGTCTCCCGAGGTAGGCAGAGAGGAAATGACGGAAAGCGCCCACGCCTTAGTGCGCGCCGTGTCGTCGTCGGAGAGCGCCCCTTGATCGCCGGGGGTCGCAGTCGGCAGCGCGTCGATTTGCGCCGTGAGGTCGGCAAGCGTCTGTTTCATCACCGCCTCACGCGCGCCTCTGACACGCGCGGGCAGCAGCAGCGGAACGCCTGCTAGGTTCTGGACTGTCATGCAGCTTTACCCCTTCCACGGTTGAGAGATTCGACGGTCGGCACCGCCTCCACGATCGCGGCAACGTGGGCCTTCGCGTCCGCAAGGGCGAATTGACTTAGATCGACTTCGGCACCGAGGATCGCGCCGATAAGCCCGTCCGCCTGATGCGGCTTGAGGTCGGGCGATGGGATCGGCAGTTCGGGCGACGTCGCCGGGAGTGGAAGCCGGGGCGATGCGTCCGACGAGGTAGAAGCCGCCGCAGCGGTTTCGGCCGTTGCGTCCGCGTCCGAGGCTTTGGCCGCAGCCTTCCGCGTCCGCTTTTTCGGCGTGGCCGGGGCAGCAGCAGCAGGAGCAGCCGCAGGAGGTGCGGCCTCAACCGGCTGTTCCGCCGGGGGGGCAGGAGGGGAAGGAGGCGACGTTGGCTTGCCCGCGATCGGCTCAAACCCCTTGCCCTGGTCAAGCCGCACGTTGACTTCGATCGGGTTGACGGTCGGCGTTGGACGCAGAAGCCGCGCAAAGTTCTTATCGAGATAGTACCGGATGCGCTTGGCGCTGATCGGGTACATGCCGGGCCGGATAAGGATCGCGTCGGTAGGGTCCAACCGCTGTATCTCTTGCGGCAGCAGCAGCGCCCGGCGCTGATCCGTCTGTGTGACGTTCAGCTTATCCCGGCGCAGGATACGCCAGAAGCGCGGCCCCGAGCGGCTTGCGGCTTCGACGGTATCGTATCCGAGGCGTGCCGACAGTTCTTCCGTCAGCTTCAAGTCTTTGGTTCCGAAAACGACTTCAAGGCCGCAGTTGTCTAGGATCGCTTCGGCCTTGTCGGGGCCATACAGATCGCGGTCGCGAAGCTGTGCCTTGCTCTGCATGATAAGCATTATTCGGATGTTGTATCCGGCCACATAGGCAAATGCGTCAGCCAGCACCGGCATAGGGCCGAGCAGAGGAAATTCGTCCAAGAGCAACAGGACTTGATGCTTCGCATCCGGGTCATGTTGCGGCAGCGTGCGAACAGTGAGGTCAACAAGCTGTTGGAAGAACAGCGCCAGCAGCGGACGAAGGCGCGCGATGTTGTCAGGGGTGACGCCGATATAGATCGCGTGCAGCGACTTCCGCAGGTCGCGCAGATCGAAATCGCTTTCGGCGGTCGCGGCATCAATCCGAGGATTGAACCACAACGACAGCTTGGCGGTAATCGTCTTGCGGATCGAATTGACCAGATCAGCCGAGCCTTTCAGGTAATCCTCTAGGGCCTTCACCGTCGCTTCGGTGTACGGTTTGCCCGCTTGGCGTCGCGCCTCGATGCGCTCGAGCATGGCTTGCGCGCCGTCCGCGCTCGACAGCAGGCGCAGGACTTCCCCGATCGTCAGGGGCATTTCCGGGGTTTCAGCGAGGAACCCGGCCGCGCCCGTGAACGCCGATCGCGCGCTATCCGTCCAAAACGCCTGATCGCCCGAGACGTGCGGGAAGATCATTTGCGCGATGCGCTGAATGTCCTCGAAAGCGTCGATCGTCCCGCGCCGAACATAGGTGAACGGATTGTAGCGGGCGGTTCGTCCATCCGGGGCGAGCGGATCGAACAGGAAGACCTTTTGCCCGGCAGCTTGCCGGATGCCCGCTGTTGCCGCCCAATTCTCTTTCTTCACGTCGAGGCAGACGAGCGTGGACTCGTACAGGAGGCAGTTGGGGATGACCAAGCCAACGCCCTTGCCCGATCGCGTGGGAGCGTAGCAGGCGACGTGTTCCGGCCCGCCGTAGCGCAGATATTCGCCCTTGCGATCCTGGCCGACGTAGAGGCCCGCAAACTTGCTGTAGAACCCGGCTTTGACCAATTCGGACTTGCTCGCCCAGCGCGTCGCGCCGTGCAATTCCTTGCCACCGGGCAGACCACCGCCACGAAGCAAAGCCGCCGTGCCGATCAGCACGGGGAACGCGGTCGAGACGCCGGCGGCTACCTTGAGCCAAAGCCCGACGGTTGGATGACTAAAACCGTAATAGCTGGCGTACTGATAGAATTGGAGGAACGGCACCGTGTCCGGTGTCAGAAGGCCAGTTGCGCCAAGAAAGATAGTCGAGGCGAGGACGTTCCAGATCGCGGCGACGACAAAGAAAAGAAAGAGGCCCGCCAAGGCTTTTGCCGGGGCGGGCCATTGCGAGAACTTGTTTTCCATACAGCCTCCCTCACCCGGCCATTGCGTTGGCAGGGGCTACGGCGGGCACGTCACCGGGGCTGAAATGGACTTCCTCAATCGAGAAGCCATCCGGCCCTTTGTGGCAATGCACGATCACGTCGACCAGCTTGTGCAGCAGCAGCAGCACGTCGGCGTCCGCGAGATACTTCCCGGCCTCGTGCTGCTTCACCATGAGCTTGAGCGCGTCGAACGCGCCATCGGCGCTATCGGCGTGGCATGTGGTGATCGAACCGGGATGCCCGGCCGCGACGCTTCGCACGAACGTAAAGGCCGCGCCGTCGCGCAACTCCTGCATCAAGATCCGATCGGGCCGCATACGCAACGCGGCTTCAATCAGATCCTCTGACGCCACGCGCGCCAGCCCTTGGTTGCCCTTCGAGTAGAACAGGTTGACGATGTTGCGTTGAGGCAGGCCGATGAACTCGGCCGTGTCCTCGATCGTCACAAGCCGTTCGTCCAAGGGGATCGACTGAATCAGCGCCTTGGCGAACGTCGTCTTGCCTGATCCCGTGTCACCCGTGGCGATGATCGTCTTTTTCGACCGCACCGCGAGCGGGAAAAATGCCTCCCAATCGCGGGCCTCGCACAGCGCCAGCAATTCCGCGTCGGCCGGGTGAACGCGCTTGCTGGCCGCAACCGTCCGCTTGAACAGGCCACCAGCGGCAAGCCCGGCGATCGTCGGTGCGAACCCCGAGGGGCGGCGGATCGTCAGGCTAAACGTGCCCGCACCTACCGCCGGGGGGCGGCAGATTTGGACACGCTGGCCGTCAGGCAGGATCGAGCCGCATAGCGGACGCTCCGGTCCAACGTCCTGTTGCGACATGGACGCGCAAAGCGTCGCGATCATGTCCAGGCGCGAATAGGTGAGGTCGGGCCGATCGTGCCATTCCCAACCGGAACGACGCTCGACACCCACCTCCCCCGGCCGGTTGATGACAACTTCCGTCACATCGTCCGACGCCAGAAATTCGGCGATCGGAGCCAGCATGAGGCGCAGCGTGCTTTCGCCCGGCCGCATTAGCGGCTTCCCCCCGTCATCATCCGCTGCGTCGGCTCGACGCCGTACACAGTGCTGAAATCCAGATCGCGGGCGACGAAGATGCTGACCAACTCGCCTTGGTTTTTCGTGACCGTGGGCGGAATGTTGTTTGCCCCGCGCAGGCTGTCCGCAACGACCTGCCCTTGCGAGCCGGTGTTGATCGTCACGGTTCCTTCCTTGGCGACCGCCTGTTGCCCGGCCTGCAATGCTCCATCGACTACGGACAGGAGCAGCGCCCCGCCGAACCGCTGCCAGAAATGGCGATCGACAGCGCCGGACAATCCCGAGCGGCCGAGCGGATCGGAGGCCGGGCTATCGAGGTTCACGACCACGCCTTGCGGGGTTTCAGCGCGCGTCCACATCACGAACATGCGTTCGACACCCTGCCGGATGCCGCCTTGAAACTGGCCGACAACCTTTGTCCCGCGATCGAGTAGCGTCAGGCCGGTTTTGCCCTGAATGTCCTGCGGGATGATGCACGTCACGAAGCCCGGCAGCGTCGAGTTCATCGCGGTTTGCAGCACACAGGGAACGAGCGTGCCCGTCGTCAGCAAATAGGGTTGGTTTCGCAGGACATTCGCGCGAACGCCGGATAGCTGCGTCGTCTGCATCCGAGAGGCGAGATTATCCCCTCCCTCTTGCCCGCCTGCACCACCTGGTCCTGCACCGCCCGGCATCCCTTGGGGGTAGGCGGCTTGCTGATAGTTGCCCTGCCCTCCCCCGCCAGCGCCGCCACCAGTGAGGCCACCGAGGGCGTTGCCGCCCGAGTTATAGACCAGCAGCCGCGCAGGCGGCTTAGGGGGTGCGGCCGGGACCGCCGGGGCAGCCTGTGCAGTCTGCCCGGGCTGGGTCGGAAAGCCCGGCGGTAGCGGCGGGGCCGTATCAGCAGGGAGCGGCGGCACGGCAGCGGGCGTTGTCGGCGCGGGTTCGTACCGCACCGCCGGGCGCACCGGCAGATCGGGCGCGACGTTGGGCTGTAGGTTCGGTTGCGCCGAGGTCAGGAAGATCGCGCCAACCGCGAGCGCGCCCGCACCGATCATAAGCCCGACGCCTACCTTTTTGCCGACGCCGGGATTGGTGCCCGCAACGTCCGAAACGTGGCGCTCGCCTTCGATCGTCGCCGGGCCTTCCGGCGGCATGGGCTGGGAGTTGTTCGTGTCGCTCACAGGCCGGGGCTCCTTACGGTTCGGGCGAGGTCGGGCGTGCCGGTGCCGGTGCCGGGATTGCGGCCAACCGGATCGTACCCTTGGTTGATGATGTTGATGACTTCCTGCCCGTCGCGCAGGACGAACTGGCGGGCGGTCGTCTGGACGACGGCCAGCTCGTTTATCATCGTGTACGGCACGATGGTTTCGGAGCCATCGGGCGCAAGCGTGTAGATCGTCGGCACGCGCATGTTGCCGGGGAAGCGGAACGCCGTTTGCCGCCCGTTGTCGCTGACTTCGGTAGGTTCGAGCATCACCGAGCCGCGCGCGACATAGCGCCAGTTTCGCGGCCCTTCCGCCCAGGACAGCGCAAGGCGCTGTTGGGCGATGCGCTCGATTTCGCGCGCAGCGGCTTGCGCCTGTGCAACGGCCTGTGCGGCGCGGGCGTCGTCGGGATAGGTGAAGTTGACGGCATAGATCGCGGCGGACTCCCCGCGCGCGCCTCGCGGCGCGGCGATCAAGCGGAACTGATACGACCGGGTTGAACCGTCAGCGCGGCGCGTCACCACCTGCGCGTTCGTGGAGTGGCGTATGTTCGTGGGCTTGAGGAAAAGGATATTGCCGGTCGGCTGTGCAAGCCAAGCGTCAGCATCACCGATCGCGACGGCGGTAATTTCCTCGCCGGGGCCGAACGTGATTTGCGTCGAGTTGGTCGGGCTACCGACAACGCGAACGACGTTCATCGCATTGTACGCCACGACCTGAACGTGGGGGTCGAACCCGGCCGAGCGCGGCTTTTGCTCCGCGAGAGCCGGGGTTGCGAGGAACAGGGCGGCGACTACCGCCAAGAGGGGGCGGCTCATTGCGTGAACTCCTGTTCGGCCCGGTACGACGTGACCACGAAGCCGAGCGGGTTGACGTTGAGGGCCGAGGCGGACAGCCGATCCTTGGAGAAGTCGAAGGCGATCGTCGCGACCATCCGCTTTTCAGGCAGATCGACGCCGCCCCGGCGCTCGCGCTGGACGAACCGGACTTGCGCCAGCTTGGGGCCGAGCATCGCGGTTGATACCCACCGCACCGACGCCGAGCCTTCACGGCCGAGGACGACTTGCGGGCTGTTCGGGTTGCTGCCCCGGAACCCCTCTTGATACTCGTTCTGCACGGGGGTTGAGGACATGAGGGCGACGGCGTTGAAACTCGCCTCCGCTTCGGCCGGGCTGTAGTTCTGGCGCAGCCGAACATACTGCCACAGGAAATAGCGCGTCGTCGCTTCCGTCGCGGCCAGCTTGCCGCCTTGCAGATCATAGACCCGCTCGACTGCCCCGCTGGTGTTATCGACACGGAAGACGAGTGGCACGACCGTCTTGAGCGGCGCGAGTGATGCCGTTGCAGCCATGCCCGCGATACCGGCGACGGCGCCGATCGCGCCGATCACATAGGCGACCTTCGCGCTACGGCGCGCAGACTTCACCTTGTCGGCCTCGTAGCTGGCGACCTGCTCGAAATAGGCCGTCAGGATTGCGGGGTCGGCGGGCAACTGGCGGGCCTGAAATGCGCCCTCCGGTGCGTTCTTTGGTGCCATCATGTTCATGCGCCCTCCCCCGGCGTCGGTGCCTGGACCACGGGGCGCGCCACTTGCGGCGACTGCACGGGCGGCAGTGGTTGGCGAGGTCCGCGCAGATCGTCACGGGTCGGCGTCCACCGGCCAGCGTTGAGGGCGCGATATTTGCCGCTTGCTTCCGCAAGGGGCGGATGACCGCCGGCACATGCCGACACCGCCAAGGGAAGAAGCAGTAGGGCAAGCCGTCGATTCATGGTGCGTTCCTTGCTGCGGACGGATTCCGTTCTTTGAGGCATGGGTTCAGCCCCGATCCGAGAGAGAGCCGCCAGTGGCGGGGCGGATGCGCTGCTTGGCGGCGCGGTAGCCCGCGCCAGCCATGCGGCCCGCAAAGCGGCCGACAGCATCGGTTGCGCCAAGCGCCCCGCTGCGGCCCGTGCGATAGGTGTTGCCGCCCGCGTCCGTGCGGCTCGATCCGGTCGAGCCAACGGCGTTCGACATGCCGCGAACAATCGCCCCGGTGTGGAACGTCAGACCGCCCGAGAGCGAAGACGCGAGGCCGGGGAGTTGCAGCGCCACGAAGGCGGCGACGCCAAAGAAGATGATGCCCGACAGGAGGACTTGGATACCCTCAATGTCGCTGGTGGCGGCGCGCTGCGCGACCGTACCGACGACAATCTGTTCCGTCGTCAGGATGATGTAGAGCAGAACGATCGTCGTGATTTGGAGAACCACGCAGGAGATCAGCGACCCAATCCACCGCTCGAAAATGCCGCGCGTCGCAGGGAACAGGGCAAGAGGGATGATAAGGGGGCCGAGCGCGATGTAGAGCGCCAGCGTCACGCGCGAAATCAGCCAGATCGCGAAGCAGAAGACGTTGGAGATAATCGCCGCGATCCAGAACAGCAGCACGGCGATGGACGATCCTACGTCCCGCCAGCTTAGCTTATTCCAGACTTCCAGACCGGCGCGCCAAGCCTTGATCCATCCATTGTCGAACGAGTTGGCGCTTACCGCACCGCCCGCGCCCGATGACGTGAGAGCATCGGAAAGGCTGGTCGGCAGCGTCACGAAGAAGAAGTTATAGACCCACTGTTGATAGATGCCCGAGCCGGTCAAAATCCAAACGATGATTGCCATTTTGACGAAGCGGCTAAGCAGGACAGAACCGGGCGCGGGGGCTTCCCCCCGCGCAATAAGAAATCCGGTCAGTGCGACGTACAGGACGAGCGCCAGCTTTAGCGGCGTCGCGACATAGGACAGAAACCCGTTGATGACATCGGTTGTCGCAGTCACCAACGGCGTTTCCACCTGTGACACGATGTAGGCAAACATTTGCCACTGTACGTCTTCCATCGTGACTATCTCCGAGCCGCGTTGGCTTCGATTTGGAGCGACCGCAGAGCGACGTTGCAGTGCGCCGTTTGCGGGTTCTTCCGGCAAAGCAGGATTTTGTTGGCGCGCGTCTCTGGATCGTTCGCCCAAAACTCTGTCGTCGCAGGATTGAGCGAGCCGGTACGGTTGCGCGCCTCGCGAACCGCGATCGTCACCGCTGCCTGATGGGCGTTGATGCAGTCGGGGTTCTTCCGAAACTGGCCGGGATCATCGAGACAGGCCAATTCAACCTGTGCCCGCGCACGGGGGTTGTCGGCGTACCACGTCACCGTTCGGGGCGCGGATTTGGCAGGAGCCGCCCGAACCGGGGAGGCTTGTTCAGCCTCCGCCGGTTCCGCGTTCGCGACCGTCAAACCGACGCCGGTTCCGATACCGATGCCGAGGGACAGGACAGCCGCGAACGACACCCAAGGGCGGCGACGGCTCTGCACAGTGCAAAGTTCGTCGGTCATCCGCCGTGCTTCTTCGCTTCTTCGATCATGGATTCGACGCGCTGGCGGCGCTGTTCGTTGTAACGCTGTTCCTCGTTACGCTCTTGCGCCGCCTGCCACATTTGCAGCGATTGGGCCTGCACCTGCTGCGCCTGAATGTACGCCTGTTCCTGCTGGATGCGCGCCGAAATGTCCGCAACCGCCTTCGCGTCCTTCGCCCCCGCAAGCTGGCTTTCCAGCCCTTGCAGGACGTTGATGCGCGAGGTTGCCGACTGATAGAGTTGGTTCGCCATCGCCTGCGAATTGGCGATGCTCTGGCCGTTACGCGCCATCTCGGTTGCCGCGAAGTCGTTGCCGGTCGGCTGATAGACCCGGTTCTGATCGCGGAATTGCGCGGCCTGCTGGTTAAGCTGCTGGCCGTTCAACATGCCCTGCACGTCAGAGCCAGACGGCAGGGCGTTGCGGAGCCGGTCGGCGCTAAGGTTGCGGCTGACCTCGTTCAACGCCTGATCGGGCAGATGCTGAACGGAATCGAGCGTTTGCTTTGCCGTCTGTAGGGACTGCTGCAACGTCTGATATTGTTGCTGTAGCTGGCGCACTTGCTCAAGCGCCTGCGCGTAGTTCGACGGGTCATAGACCACCCCGCCAAACTGCGCGTGCGCGGGAACCGCCCCCGCGCTGATCGCCAACGCCATCGCGCCGACTAGGATACGTTTACGCATCATCGTCTCCTTCTCCCTCAAGCCCAAGGTTAGGCCGACGCCGAGCGCCACCGCTGGCGGAACAGGGGCAACCAAGCCGCCGGGTCCGGTCCAACATCGGCAATCAGACGTTCCACGAGGCGCACCGTGCTTGCCCGTCCGGACAGCACGGCCACCAAATCATCGAGACCCGCTAGGTCGAGTTCGCAGGCAACGGAGGTCGTGCCCTGCTTGAGCAGGAACCGGCGACCGCCAACCGTCAGGTCTTCGCGGACAGCCAGGTATTCCGGCACGGTCAGACCCAGCCCGTTCACATAGTCGTTTTCGGTCGCGCGAGAGTTCGGCATGAGGATTTGGGTCGGGCATTGCTCGATGATCGAATGCGCGATCGGGCTGCGGATCGCGTCAGCCGGGGATTGCGTCGAGAGAAGCACCAAGCCGTTTTCCTTTCGGATCGTCTTGAGCTTGTCGTTCACAATGTCCCGAAAGCCGGGGTCGAGCAGCACCTTCCAAAATTCGTCGATCGCCAGCACGACGCGGCGACCGTCCAACAGGCTTTCAACCCGGTGGAACAGATAGGACAGGATCGGGCCGCGCGTCGTTGCGTCGTCAAGGAACGAGGTCACATCGAACCCGAGGAACGGCGCATCGAGCGACACTTCATCCGCGTCGTTGTCCAGCACCCAGCCCAACGCCCCGCCCTTGCACCAGCGGTCCAGCTTGGCCCCCGGCCCTTCCGGGTCGGACTGGCCGAGGAACGCGCGCAGTTCCGAGAACGACCGCGCTTCCGGCGGTAATTCCATCACCGCCTGCACCCCCAGCGCCAACCGGCGCTCCTGTTCGGGCAACAGGTCTTCATGCGGGCTAAGCCCGACGAGCGCCTTGACCAATTGCGCGATAAACTTGCGATCGGCGGGTGACGACGACAGCGCCTTGAGGGGCGCAAGGCCGGTCGGCGCACCGGACGGCAGGACGAGATATGTCCCGCCGACTGCACGGGCGAGAATGTCGCCGCCCCGGTCCTTGTCGAAGAAGACGACTTGCGCGCCCTGCCGTTCAGCCATTGCGAGCAGGAACAGCGTCAGCGTCGTCTTGCCCGAGCCAGACGGCCCGGCCACGAACACGTTGCCGAGGTCCGTAACCGTCTCTGTGGGCGCATGAAGGTGGAAGCGGTACGCGGTGCCGCCCGTCGATCGGAACAGCGTCAGAGGCGCGCCCCAATGCCCCCTCGCCTTCCCCAGCGGGTAATTGTGCAGGCTCGCCATCGCCGCGAAGTTGCGCGAGCTGATCGCGCCGGGGCGAACGCGCAGCTTCATGTTGCCGGGAAGCTGACCCCAATAGGCCGCTTCCAGCGCCAAATCCTCACGCGCGACGACCGCGCCGCTTTCGGCCAGATCGCGACGTGCCCGGCCTGCGACTTCCGCAAGGCGCGGCAGGGAGTCCGCGAACGTCACCAGCGTTAGGTGATGATCGCCCATCGCGAAGGCATTGGAGGCGAGCATGTCGGCGGCTTGCGAAAGCGCCTCCGTTTGGCTTGCGGCCTTATCGTTGGCCGACACCATCTGATTTTGCTTACGGCTCATTATCCCTTGAGCCGTTTGCTTGTTGAGGAACCCGAAGGTTTGCGTCAGCACGCACCGATACGGCGCGGCCAGGACGGAATCGAACATGCCCGGCCATGTGGTCGCGGGATACTCGCGCAGCGCGAACGCGGCGGCATAGGTCGATCCGCTTGCACCGCGGATTTCGATGGCCTCGCGGCCGACAATGACGCGATCGGTATAGATCGCGCCGCCAAGGTGGCCGTTGACCAGCGGAACCGGCATGTGCCGCCCCGTCAGAACGAGGTGCAGGGCTTCCGCCGCTTCCGAGAACAGCACGCCGTTGGCTTCGCGCAGCTTGAGTTGGCGCGCGCCGTAGGCGTGCAGTTCATACGTCAGTGTCGCCACGACTTGCGCGAGTTGATCGAGCGCAGCCGGCGACGCGGCGCGGTTCCTATCGCCGCGCTTGCGCCGGGCGAACAGCGACATGACGTTTCCGTCGAGAACCTTTGTCGATCCGGTCGGGCGCAGCAGCACCGAGAGGAACAGTTCGTTGCGATAGAGCCGGTTGCTCAGCAGCTTTTCGCGATAGGCCGCGTCGAGATCGCGGGCGAACGGGCTGCGGCACTGTTCAATCGGATAGACTGAATCCTCGGCCAGCGTCCGAACAACGTGCGTCGCCAGCACGATGCGCTCCGAGCTTATGTTGCGGAGCAGGATATTCCGGGCCGAATGACGGCTGTTCACGTCGCCGGGATCGGCCAATTCAAACTCGATACCGTCGAGCCGGAGCATCGTCAGAAGCGAACCGTCATCGAGCAGCATCACGCCTTCGGATGCGTGCCCGATGTACGGCACATAGGTATCCGGCTCGCGCTCCCGCGCCGCGCCCTTGATCTTAAACATAGGTTCGGACCTCTCGCGCCTTGCGGGCAGCGCGGAGGGGCAGCGGGCTAACCGACGAACCCCCCCACAAGTCTGTGTTCCGAGCGCGGGCCTTGGTTTCGGACCAAAGGCGCAGCGTCTTGAACATATTGTAGTCACGGCTGACGAGAGCGCGGATTGTGTAATGAACCACAACGCCAACCGCCATGTAGAGCGGATTACCCATCATCACGAAGACTACCGAAGTAACCATCGCGTTGATGCCCATCGCCTCGATTGGCACGCCCTGCCACATGGCAGGGCGTGTGCAGGCGAGGAACAAAGGGTCTTCTGTCAGCCCGTCATTCTCCACTTTAGCCTCCCGTGATCTGGTCCACGATCCACGCGGCCGAGAAGATCAGGATGCAGCCGAGAATGACGGTGCCGAGCGTGCGAACGCTGGCCGCGCCGAACATCCAAGCAATGCCGGTGCCGACGATCGCGATAACCGCGATCAGCTTGCCAACCGTGCCGGTGATGATGTTGACGATGTTCTGCAAGAACGTCTCGACGTTCCCAGCGCCGCCCGACTGCGCGTAGGCGGGCGTTGCCGCCAGCATCGCCACGCCGACGAGCGCGAAGGTCGCGAGCGCCTTTCCGTCCATTTCACGGGCGGACTTGAAGCAGCGCGTCGCCAGCGCCGAGGGGGCACCGCTGACGCGGGAGTGAACCGACGCCGAGGCCGACGCCAGACGATCCTTGATGTTCTTGCTCATGGTGGTTTCGCCTACAGTTTCAGGTTCGGGGAGATTGGCAGGCTCACAGGACACGACGCCGAACTCTGCACAGTGCAGAGCCACGGCCCCGCCAGCGACGGGACGGCCTGCCGGGCGACCCGTTGAAGGGGAGAAGGGAGGAACCGCCTCACAGGCCATTGACGGGGCCTTGAGCAGTTACCTGTTGGAGAATGACCGGAGCCGCTTGGCCGGGGTTCGGCGCGACTTCCTGTTGTGCCTGGGGCGCCTGTTGCGGCTGCACCATCGGCGCGTCGCCATTCTCACGCCGATAGCGCGCGGTGCCGAACACGTCCCAGCTTGGCGGCGCGGGCGGCGGTGCGGGGGGAGCGGCAACAACGGCCTCCCCTCCCTCTGGCCCAGCTACCACTACGGCCCCGCCGCCAAGGCGGATCGCCGGGACGACCTGTTGCGCCGACGCCTGAACACGGCGCACATAGCCGTTGCGGAAACCGCGTTGCGCGTTGCCCGTGTTGTAGTGCGAGAGCGCACGCAGCAGCGTCGCTTGATTGTCTTCGCTACCGGCGGGGCGGTAGCCTTCCACCAGCACGCGCGCGCCCGCCGCGATGCTCTTGCAAGCATCGAACGTGTCCGCGACCGTCATGCGAAGGCCGCGAAGGTTCGCGGTGTTGACCTGCATAAGCCCGAGGTCGAGGGAATGGCCCTTAGCCATGAGAGCGTTCGCAATCGCGATCGCCTCTTGCACGCTGCCCGGCTTGTAAGACCGGCCAGCGGTGTTGTCCCCGATCGCCAGCGTGTTCAGGCGGCTTTCGTTATGGGCGACTGCGGCCAGCGTATCGACGTGAACCGAGGGGCCGCACGCGGCGGCAAGCTGGGTGAAGGCGGCGATTGTCAGGATCATGCCGCCAACTCCCAGCTACGGGCGTCAGTCGTCGGGGCGTGGCGGTGTGCCGTCCTGTTCCAGACGATCGAGCAGAGCGGACGAGCTGGGGGCGTTCGACGCGAGCGCGCGATAGCGCGGCATGTCTGGATCGCCCTTGACGTAAACCGGGATGACCCCGCGATAACCGAAGTCCTCGCGAATGAGGACAAGCAGCCGGTCGAGGTCGCGATAAGTGCGGTCTTCCTTGTCGCCCCATGTTCGCAGGGGGAGGAAGCCGCGCCGCCAGCTTGGACGGACGAACGCCAAATGTTCGGCGTTCTTATCGGCACTACTGGACACGACGAGGACGTTCCGAAGCCTGCCGCCTTCGGCGATACACTGTTTGATTTCGCCCTCGAATAGTCCCTTAGCCAAAACTCGCCCCCGTTGGTCGGCCGCGCGGCCGAGCAGAACCGGATGCTGGCGATGGCACGGGTTGGCACTCCGCCAGCATCATAACGCCACGGGGCCATAGGAATCGCGGGCGACCCGGCAAGGGTGCGCGCGGCGACAGGCTCCGCTTGCCGCCCCATAGCAGCAAACCGCCCGCGCTTGCGAGAATGAAGGTTAATCGTCTTGGCGGGCATCGGCTCGATGTTCCTCCGTCGCTTTCAGACGATACCCCTTTAGCGGCAAAAGGTGTTTTTGTAAAAACCCCTTTTTGAAATTTTTGTCATCGACCGATTCGGGGGCGGAATGTTCCGCGTCTGTTCTCCCGGTGTGTCGATTGATTTCCAACAAATCAAGCGATTATGTCACGATCCCGTCTTATCCCTCGCGCGCGCGCGCAAAGAACCACTTTGGAGATTGTTCCCCCTAGACGCTTGGCGTTTTTGCAAAAACGCCTATGGGGGAGGCACAGATTGGAGGCTGGTGATAGTGCTAAAAGACCACGACGACGCGCACCGCACGCGCCGGGCGTGTGGTGTTGAATCGGTGAATTGACGCGGGGACCAGTTCGGGCGATTGTGCCCGCTGTTTTCGACGTTTTCTGAAAAGGGATTCGGACTACCCGGAATAACCGAGCCAGAAAGTGAAAAAGCCCCCCGCGCCAACGGGAGGCTTTTTCGGAAAGGTCACGCGGGCAGCGCGACCGACAATCTATGTGCAAAACGGAAGGTAGGGGCAGCGCCGATCGCAGTCAATACCTCCGAATGACCGCCCGCGCCTTTCGCACTGGCTCCTTCACGCGAAGGAGATTGCGATGTTGCAGACAGAGGCGCGGCCGACTGGCCGACGTAGAATCACACCGGCCATGATCGCCGCCCAGGCGGCGCTCCCGTCCTATTGGGAGGGCACGAGGAAAGGGACAGTCCTCGCAGCCCTCAAGCGTGCGGCCGATGCCCTTGGCATTGCCCGGCGCGTGATAGACCTGATCGACGCGCTTATGAGCTTCACCCGCCCGGCCGATTGGGCACGGGGATGCGGTGCGATAGCTTGCTGGCCGTCCAATGCCGTTCTGCAGGACGCCCTACAGATCGGGCCGAGCCAGCTAAAGACGCTGTTCCGCCTTGCGGCGGAAGCGGGGTTGCTGGAGATCCACGACAGCCCCACCGGCAAGCGGTACGGCCACAGGGACGCAGAAGGATGCGTTACCCGGTTCTACGGCTTTGACCTCTCCCCTCTTGCCCGCAGGCTTTCCGACTTTCAGCGGATCGCGGCCGATCGCAAAGCGGCATGGCAGCAAGGCCAGCAGCTTCGCGCCGACGTGACCGCGTGCCGCAAGGCGATTGAGGCGCTGGCCGACGCAGCACGCGAGCAGGGCGCGCCGGGCGACTGGCAGGCCGTGGCGATCGAGGCGCAGCAGTTGGCGCAGCAGCGCGGCAGCAGCCGCGATCCGGCGCACCTTGCGCCGATCGTCGCGGCGCTTGAGGAATTGCGGAGCGATGCCCTCGCAACCCTGACCGCCTTGCAGACTGTGAAAAGTGACCCCGAGGGGCCGGAAAATCGGCCCCTCATTACAACTACAACCCAGCTTTCTATCGCTAAAGCGAATACAGATGATGACGGGCCTAGTCGGCCCGGCGCTTTGCATCAGTCCCGCCAGGACGAGACGGTGCAGATCAAGGCCAACGAAAACACCAAATCGCAGCCGAAGCAGGGCCAGAGGGAAAGAAGGGACGAGGGCGTGACGCGCGGTTTCGACGTGTCGCCAAGTTTCGTCGTCCAGATTGCGCCCGCGTTTGCCCGCTGGATCACGGTGGAGCGTCCGACATGGGCGCAGCTTGTTGACGCGAGCAGCTATGTCCGCAGCGAATTAGGCGTGTCACAGCACGCATGGGGCCAAGCGTGCAACGCGCTCGGGCGGTTTGAGGCCGTCGTGTTGCTGGCGACGATCGCGGCGCGCCATGAAGCGGGCGAGGTCGGTTCGCCGGGGGGTATGATGCGGCGGATGGTCGAGCTTCACCAGGACGGCGCGTTGCGTCTCGATAAGACGCTGTTCGGGCTGGCGGATAAGCTGAAAGGCCGGGCGCATTGAGGCCGGAAATCAGAGAGGCCCGACAGCCGGCAAGCCATCGAGCCTCGATGAGAGTACGAGCGACAAATGCAGTTGCCGTCGAGGTTTCGAAGATAGCAGATTCCGCAGGGAAATGAAGGGGGAAAGGGTCTGGCGCCTGCCGCGCTGCGCGCGTCACCGTGGCCCCTAGTCGCTTCGCTCCCCAAGCCCGCAAGCGGTCTTGGCCCTGACGGGTTTGGACCCACATGGCGGAAGTTCGACGGCGCAGACGCGCCGTAGTGGGGAAAGGGGGACGCTGCCCCCCTCTCCCCTGCAAGGACTATCTGCCCGGCCGTGGCTCAGTCGCTTCGCTCCCTGCGCCCGCACCACCCGGACAGATACCCCTTGCCCCCCACACCCCCCGCTGTTCGCCACGAGGCAGGGTTGCAGGCGGGGCCTGCACCCCAGCGGACAAGGGAAGGTGGAAGATGGCCGAGGTTATCGAGCGCGACGAGGTAGGGGAAAAGCTGGCGGCGTGCGGCCTTTGCACCGCCTACGACCTGAAATCCGACAGCACGGTCATTCGCGTGCAGGATCAAGCGTCGTTGCCGTCACCGTGGAATCTGCCCTCCCGCCTGTTTCAGTTCCCGGTCAACATGGCCGCGCCGATCGAGGGGCGACCCCGGCGGATCGGGTTGCGCCATCCGCTTCTAGCGTCGCATCCGATGGTGCAGCAGATCGAGGCGGCAACCGGCTTGGAGGTGGAGCCGTGCAGCATCCCGAACCGCCACGGCATCCGCAACGACTACGGGCAGTGGCACCACGCCGTTGACCTTATCAGCGACTACAAATGGCGCGAGCTGGTCGAAACGCGGGCGTTCACCAGTGACGAGGCCATAGCCGGGGCGGTGGTCTATGGGCTGGACTATTCCAAGCACGACGGCACCCGCAAAGGCTACCTGACGCCCGCCGAGGCCCGGCAGATCATGGCCGCGATCGACGCGCCAGAACCCGAGGACGGGGCGGCGCTGATCCGCACCTATGCCGCACCGGCCCTAAGCAGCATGGGCGAGAGCAAGAAGGGATGGCCGATCCAAAGCCAATTCAACGCCGACGTTTACGCCCGCGCATGGGGTAAGATCGTCGGGGTTGAACGGGGGTGGTTTGCCTATGACCGATCGGGCTTTCTGCAATGGGCCGAGGAAGGCCGCACACGCTACGCAGCGGGCGACGGGCCGACATATACCGAGGCCAGCGGACAGGAGGCGTTCGCCTTTTAGGGGCGGCGCACTCTGCACAGTGCAGAGCCGGGGGTGGTGACGTTTACCCCCCCCTCACGCCGGGGCGGGGCCAGACCAGGCGCAATCTGTCAAAAGGTTGGTCCTCCCCGTACTCGCCATGCTCGCGCCTGGCCTGCGGCTAGGCGCTGCGCGTGGCTCCGTGCGGGTCCGGTCCCGGCTTCGCCGCTTGTGACAGATCACCCCCGGCCCGGCTGATTGGTAAGCGTCGGGACGAGGGGCGTCTTCTACGCCCCTCGCCCTTGCGGGCGATGGGTTCTCCTTCGCCTGCGGCGCGCGTCGAACAAGGGGCGGTTGGCAGAAAGGGGGCCGATTATCACCGGCAAAGGGGGGGGTAAGTGTCACCGCCGTATGTAAATAAAAGACGCTAAAAATGTTTACAAGGGTTTACATATCCGGCCCGCGAGCGTAGTGTTTCTAAGTCGGCTCGATAGACCGACCCGGCACCCAGCGGCGGCAACCGCGACGGTCCCGGCAACACTCATGCAGGAGTTTTGACCATGCAGCTTTCCAGCCGTTTCGCCGCGCAATCTCGCGCTCATCGAGCGGCGCGCCATAATGCCCTGCCCAGATTTCCGCGCTCACCAGTCGCCGTCTCGCCAAGCACTATCTCCTTCCGCGTCCTTGTCCGTCAGACGGTCCTCTGGCGGCCAGCAGGAATATGTCCGTTAACTCTGGACCTATAACGGCGATTCGGACAAGATCAGATAATGATGGGAAAACGGACAGGATTGGGCTGCATGTGGCGTTGATCGGCTATGCGCGCGTCTCGACGGCAGACCAGAAGCTCTCACTCCAGCTCGACGCGCTGAACGCGGCCGGGTGCGACCGGATATTCGACGATCACGCATCTGGTGCAAAAGCCGATCGGCCCGGCCTGGCCGAGGCGCTCGCCTATCTGCGCAGCGGCGACACGCTGGTGGTTTGGAAACTCGACCGTCTTGGGCGCTCGATGAGCCATCTGATTGAGAAGGTCGGCGAGCTAGCGACGCGAGGTATCGGGTTCCGCTCGCTCACCGAGAACATCGACAC
>JAAIGE0100224715.1_pt1 | contig 20683 bp, 17 predicted proteins | sample 6487951 | NCBI WGS metagenome assembly JAAIGE01 (sample SAMN13974128, study PRJNA590717) | phyllosphere metagenome | biome: tomato field; feature: multiple bacterial spot infested tomato fields; material: tomato leaves; isolation source: leaves from tomato fields | host: Solanum lycopersicum ...
CTGCGGTAGCGCAGCGTCGGGGGCGATGGCCGGGTTGCCCAGGGCGGCCCACAGCGGCTGCAGGTCTTCCTCGCCGCTGGCGCACCAGCGGTGCAGCACCCTGGTCAGCGCGGCGGTCTTGGGCCACGGCGCATCCAGCGGTCCGTTGGACATGCCATGGATGCCCGCAGCCAGTCGCCGTGCCAGCGGTGGGTGGTTGCTCAGGTGCTCGCAACGGTCGGCGTCGCACAGCAACAGGTTGAAAGGTGGGAACTCGTGGGCGGCACCGGCCAGTGCGTTGCCGTAGGCAGTAGCGCTCAGGCTGCCGGACAGATAGTCGGCGATCAGATGCCCGCGCGAGCGCCCCGAGGCCGTGGCGAGCGGGTCACGCACGTTGGTGACCACCGCAGCGCGTCCGTCCCGACCCAGGCCAACCCAACTGCCACCGGAGCGTAGGTCGCGGCCGGCCAGCATGTTGTCGGCCGGCGCCGCCCAGCTCGCCAGTGCCGCAGTGGGACGTTCATGGAATTCGTCGCGGTTGCCCACCAGCAGCAAACGCCAGCGCGGGTGGGCTTTCCAGGCGAGAGCGACCAAGCACATGCCGCCGATTGTCATCTTGTTTGCGCAGTTGGGATACGTAGCTGGCGCAATGTGAAGTGAGACGGCAGTCGGGTTTACATGGCCTTCACCGCCCTGAATTTCCGTTCAATCTCAAAATATGAGACGAAACAGCAACTTGTGGATAACCTTTGAACAAGTCTCTAAAGAGTGCCGCAACTCATTGATGCAACTGGCGATTTGTGGTCTTGAAAACTGTTGACAACCTTTGACGCACTGCTAAGGTGGGCAACGGAGGGAAAACCAGGTGTTTTGTGGTTTTTCGTGGTTCAATGATCCCCCAGCGGGTATTCGAGGTTGCATTCGGTGTTTCAGGGCGAGACTGCCATCACGGTGGACGACAAGGGGCGTATGGCGGTGCCAACCGCATACCGCGACCTCGTTGCGCGTGTCAGCGGCAATCGCCTGGTCCTCACCTACAACCCCTTCGAAGCCGGATGCCTGTGGCTATATGCGGAAAAGGAGTGGGAGCGGGTGCGCGACGACGTGATGTCCAAGCCCAATACCCAGCGCGTGGTCCGCACGCTGCAACAGAAGCTGGTGGGTTCATCCGCCGTGCTGGAGCTGGACGCCAACGGCCGTCTGAGCATTCCGGCCAGCCACCGCAATGCGGTGGGCATCGAAAAAAAGGCCGTGCTGCTGGGCATGGGCGACAAGTTCGAACTCTGGAGCGAGCAGGCACATCGCGCACTGATCCAGCAGACATTGTCTGACGGGGATCTGGGCGATGAATTGCTCGATCTCAGGTTGTGAGCCGGGGTGCCCGGATGCGCGGTGAAGCGCAGCCCGGTCACCCGGTGTCGCAGCCGCCGGCGGCGCATGTGCCGGTGCTGTACACGCAGGTTCTGGATGGCCTGCAAGTGACCGAAAACGGAACGTATCTGGATGGCACGTTCGGGCGTGGCGGGCACGCACGCGGCGTGCTGGAACACCTTGGCCCGGGAGGTCGACTGCTGGTGATGGACAAGGACCCCGAAGCGATCGCGGTGGCCGAACACAGCTTCGGTGGCGATGCGCGCGTGTCCATCCATCGCGGCAGTTTTGCCGGACTCGGCCAGGTGGTGGCCGCGGCCACCGTCGACGGGATCCTGCTGGACCTGGGCGTGTCTTCGCCGCAGCTGGACGTGGCCGGGCGCGGTTTCAGTTTCGGCAAGGACGGCCCGCTGGACATGCGCATGGACCCGGACAACGGCCAGAGCGCGGCGCAGTGGCTGGCGCAGGCCAGCGAGCGCGAGATCGCCGATGTGCTGTGGACCTATGGCGAAGAACGCCAGAGCCGCCGCATCGCGCGCGCCATCGTGGCGCGGCGCGCCGAACAGCCGCTGCTGCGCACTGCACAACTGGCCGACCTGATCGCGTCGGTGATGCCGCGCGGCGACAGCAAGACCCACCCGGCCACACGCAGCTTCCAGGCCATCCGCATCCACATCAACCGCGAGCTGGCCGATCTGGAAGCCGGGCTGGACGCCGCCCTGGACGCGCTCAAGCCGGGCGGCCGGCTGGCGGTGATCAGCTTCCATTCGCTGGAAGATCGCATCGTCAAACAATTCATGGCCCGCTATGCCAAGGCCCCGCCGAGCAACCGCCGCTTGCCCGAAGCTCAGCCGTTCGTTCCCACGCTGCAGCTGGTGAGCGGCGCGATCAAGGCCGACGACGCCGAATTGATCGTCAATCCGCGTGCCCGCAGCGCGGTGTTGCGGGTAGCTGAAAAGCTGGGAGTCGGGATTCGGAATTCGGGATTGGAAGAGCGCTCCAAGCGAATCCCAAATCCCCAATCCCCAATCCCGGCGTCTCAAGGAGACGCCGCATGAGCCGCTTGCTGCTCGTCGTGCTGCTTGCCTGCAGCATCGCCTCGGCGATCGGTGTGGTGTACATGCGCCACATGCATCGCAAGCTGTTCGTGCAGTTGTCCAAGCTCGAGCACACGCGCGACGAATTGAATATCGAATTCGGCCGGCTGCAGCTGGAGCAGGCCACCTGGGCGGAAAGCAACCGGGTCGACCAGGTCGCACGTGCGCGCATCGGGATGAAGTTCCCCGAGACCAACGACATCGTGGTGGTGCGCCCATGAGCTTGTGGCAGGACAACCGCGTTGCACGACGCAGCTGCCCGCAGGGTGGCGCTTATGCAGGTGCCGCCATGACAAAACGGCAGGACAGCCGTTTTGCACAGCGCAGCTGCCCGCAGGGTGGCGCACACGGAGGTGCGCCATGAAAACCGGCCGCAACCGCCCCCGTAGCAATTTCAATCTCCGTGGTCGCCTGACCCTGGTCGGTATCGCGCTTGGCCTGTGCTCGGTGACGCTGATCGGCCGCGCGGCTTACGTGCAACTGGTCAATCGCGATTTTTACCAGCGTCAGGGCGAAGCGCGTTACCTGCGCGAACTGCCCATCGCCACCTCGCGCGGCATGATCACCGACCGCAACGGCGAGCCGCTGGCGGTGTCTACGCCGGTGGAATCGATCTGGGTCAATCCGCAGGAACTGCTGCGCAACCCGGACCGCATTCCCGAGCTGGCAAAAGCGCTCGGGCAGCCGCTGGACGAGTTGAACGCCAAGCTGGCACAGAAGGCCGGCAAGGAATTCATGTACCTGCAGCGCCGGATCAATCCGGACAAGGCGCATGCGATTGTCGATCTGAAGATTCCTGGCGTGTTCTCGCAGCGCGAGTTCCGCCGCTTCTATCCGCAAGGCGAGGCGATGGCCCATGTGCTGGGCTTCACCAACATCGACGACCGCGGCCAGGAAGGCCTGGAGCTGGCATTCGACGAATGGCTGCGCGGCAAGCCCGGTTCCAAGAAGGTGGTGCGCGATGCGCGCGGCGCCATCGTGGAAAGCGTGGACCTGGTGCGTCCGGCGCAACCGGGCAAGGACCTGACGCTGAGCATCGACCGCCGCATCCAGTTCCTGGCCTACAAGGAGCTGCGCAACGCACTGGTCGAAAACAACGCGGCCGGCGGTTCGATGGTGGTGATGGATGTGGCCACCGGCGAAGTGCTGGCGATGGTCAACCTGCCTACCTACAACCCCAATTCGGTCACCGGCATCAATCCGTCGGCGCGCCGCAACCGTGCGGTCACCGATCTGGTCGAGCCGGGTTCGACGATGAAGCCGCTGACCGTGGCCACCGCGCTGACGGCCGGCGTGGTGACCAAGGACACCGTCATCGATACCAACCCCGGCTACATGTCGGTGGGGCGTTTCACCATTCGCGATGTGCCGCGCAACAACGGTGTGCTCAACGTCACCGGCGTGATCACCCGCAGTTCGAACATCGGCGCGGCCAAGATCGCGGCCAAGGTGCCCGACCAGACCTTCTACCAGTCGATCCGCAACTTCGGTTACGGCAGCGCGCCGCATAGCGGGTTCCCCGGCGAATCGGCCGGCGTGGTGCTGCAGCCGGCGCGCTGGAGCGGCCCGTCCAAGACCACGATGTCCTACGGTTACGGCCTGTCGGTGACGCCGCTGCAGATTGCCCAGGCGTACGCCACGCTGGGCAACGGCGGCAAGCTCACTCCGCCGACCTTCGTGCGTGGCCAGCACAACGAAACCCGGCAGGTGATCACGCCGGAAGTGGCGCGCCAGGTCATCGACATGATGGAGACCGTGGTGACCCAGGGCGGCGCCAAGGGCGCGGCGATTCTGGGCTACCACGTGGCCGGCAAGACCGGCACGGCGCGCAAGAATGGCGCCAACGGCTACGAGCGCGGGCATTACAACGCCCTGTTCGCCGGCCTGGTGCCGGCCACGCGCCCGCGCTTTGCCACCGTCATCGTGATCAACGATCCGCAAGGCAAGGTGTATTACGGCGGTCTGGTGTCGGCGCCGGTCTTCCATCGCGTGATGGAAGGCGCGCTGCGCTTGATGGACGTGCCGCCGGACGATATCCAGTCGTGGCTGGCCGCACAGGCGGCCGGCAAGACCGGCCAGCCGGTGGTCAAGCCGCAATCGGCCGATCCGGATCCGGCCCTGGTGCCAGACCCGGTGGATGAAGTCTCTGCCGGCATTCCGACCGCACTGGCGCCTGCGCCGGCTGCCGCGCCAGCACAGCCCGCGCCGTTGCAGGAGAGCCGCCAGTGAGCCGCTCCATGGCGCTTTCGCAGTTGCTGCCGGATGTGGCATTGACGCACGACGTGCAGGTGTCCGGGTTGGTAATGGATAGCCGCGCCGTGCGCCCGGGCGATGCATTCGTGGCGATCGCCGGTTTCGGTGCGCATGGTCTGGGCTTTGTCGAACAGGCGCGCGCCAATGGCGCGGCGGCGGTGTTGTTCGAGCCGCCGGCTCCCGACGGTCTGCCGGTCCCGGCCGATGCGATTGCCGTGCCTGGCTTGCGCGCGCGCCTTGGCGTGATGGCCGATCAATTTCATGGCCGGCCATCGCAGGCGATGCGCATGGTCGGCGTCACCGGTACCAACGGCAAGACCTCCACCGTGCAGCTGCTGGCGCAGGCCTTGACGCTGCTCGGTACGCCCACCGGCACGCTCGGCACGCTGGGCGTCGGTCTGTATGGCGCGGCCGTGCCGACCGGTTTCACCACCCCGCTGGTGCTGCCCACGCACGCCCTGTTGGCGCAGTTGCGCGATGAGGGTGCGCAGGCCGTGGCAATGGAAGTCAGCTCGCACGCGCTCGATCTGGGCCGCGTGGATGCGGTGCATTTCGACGTGGCAGTGTTCACCAATCTCACCCGCGACCATCTCGATTACCACGGCGACATGGCGCAATACGGCGCGGCGAAAGCCAAGCTGTTCACCCGCGCGGGGTTGAAAGCGGCCGTGGTGAACCTGGACGATGGCTTCGGCCGCACGCTGTTCGCTGCGCTTGATCCCGCGCTGCGCGCGATCGGTGTGAGCTCGCGCGCGCATGCCGACGCCCGCGTGAGCGCGCAGGCACTGCAGCTGGACCACAACGGCATCAACTTTGCGTTGAATATCCAGGGCCAAGTGCATCCGGTGCATTCGCCGCTGCTGGGCCGTTTCAACGTGGACAACCTGCTGGCCGTGGCCGGCGCGTTGTGGGCGATGGAGTTTGCGCCTGCGCAGATCGCCAGTGTGCTCGGCCAGTTGCAGCCCATCCATGGCCGCATGAACCGCCTCGGTGGCGCACATGGCGCACCGTTGGTGGTGGTCGATTACGCACACACGCCCGATGCGCTGGAACAGGCATTGAGCAGCCTGCGTTCGCATGCGCAGGACCGCCTGATCTGCGTATTCGGCTGCGGTGGCGAACGCGACACCGGCAAGCGCCCGCAGATGGCGGCGATTGCCGAGCTCAAGGCCGACGTGGCGATCGTGACCGACGACAACCCGCGTGGCGAAGACGGCGATGCGATCGTGGCCGATATCCTGCGCGGCTTCGCGCGACCGGATGCCGCCATCGTGCAGCGCGACCGCGCCGCTGCGATCCATCAGGCCATCGGCATGGCCAGCCCATCGGACATCGTGTTGATCGCCGGCAAGGGCCACGAGCCGTATCAAGAAATTGCCGGTGTGCGGCACGCCTTCGACGACGCCCTCGTGGCGGCGCAGGCGCTGCTGCCGCGCACCGTGCTGGGAGTGCGGCCATGAAGCTCACGCCACTGTCGTTGATCGCACATTGGGCGGGCGGCGAGCTGCACGGCGACGACACCATGATCGATGCGGTCGGTAACGACACCCGCACGCTTGCCGACGGCAGCCTGTATGTGGCGCTGCGCGGCGAACGCTTCGATGGGCACGATTTCGCCACCGAGGCGGTCGCGCGCGGTGCCAGCGGTGTGCTGGTCGATCGCCTGCTGCCGGCGCTGAGCGTGCCGCAGGTGGTGGTGGACAACACCGAGCTGGCGTTGGCGCGCATCGCCGCCGGCATGCAGCGCGACCGCGCCACGCGTGTGCTTGCGCTGACTGGCTCCAACGGCAAGACCAGCGTCAAGGCGCTGCTGCTGTCGATCCTGCAGGAAGCCGGGCGCGTGGATGGCACCACCGTGTACGCCACGCCGGGCAACCGCAACAACGAGATCGGTTTGCCGCTGGCGGTGATCGCCGCGCCCGACGATGCGGACTTTGCGATCTACGAAATGGGCGCCGGCAAGCCGGGTGATATTGCCTATCTCACCGAGATTGCGCAGCCGCATGTGGCGTTGGTCAACAACATCGCGCCCGCCCATCTGGAACGTCTGGGCAGCTTGCTTGGCGTCGCACGGACCAAGGGCGCCATCTACGCCGCGCTGCCCGCCGATGGCGTGGCGGTGATCAACGCCGACGACGCGTTCGGCATGTGGTTCGAACAGCAGTTGCAGAGCCAGCCGGTGCAGGGACGTCGCGTGTTGCGCTATGGCTTGCAGGCCAGTGCCGAGATCACTGCGCGTCAGCTGCGTCTGCACACCGGCGGCGCGCAGTTCACCCTGGTCACGCCGCAGGGCGAGGCGCCGATTGCGCTGCCGCTGCCAGGCCGCCACAACGTGCTCAACGCACTGGCGGCAACCGGGCTTGCACTCGGTGCCGGCATCGCCTTGCCGGTGATCGCCGACGGTCTGGCGCAGGCGCGCGCGGTAGCCGGCCGGCAGATTGCGCAGACCTTGCCCAATGGCGCGGTCCTGATCGACGACAGCTACAACGCCAACCCGGGCTCGCTGGATGCGGCCATCGATGCCTTGGCCGCCGCACCTGGCGAAGGCTGGCTGGTGCTGGGCGACATGCGCGAACTCGGCGCCGAAGGCGTGGCACTGCATGCCGCCGCGGGGCGTCGCGCACGTGCGGCCAAGCTGCAGCGGTTGTATGCGCTGGGCGAACTGAGCGCCGCTGCCGCGCACGCGTTCGGCGAGGGCGGGCGTGTGTTCGCCACGCACGCCGAGTTGATCGACGCCTTGCAGGCGGATCTGGTCGATGCCACCAGCCAGCAACAGCAAGTGCCGCAGCACGGATCAGGAAATACGCAGGAACATGCAGTGATTCACCAACAGCAATCGCCATCCACCAACGCGCTTCCGGGCGTCGCCTCCATCACGATCCTGATCAAGGGCTCGCGCGGTAGCGCGATGGACCGCGTCGTCACCGCGCTGCTCGCATCGGCGGAGGACGCATCCCATGCTGCTTGAGTTGGCCCGTTGGCTGCAGCAACTGGAGAGCCTGTTCGGGCTGTTCAACTATCTGACCTTCCGCGGCATCCTGGCTGCGCTGACCGCGCTGTTCCTGTCGTTGTGGATGGGCCCGGCGGTGATCCGCAAGCTCGCCCAGTTCAAGGGCGGCCAGCCGATCCGCCAGGACGGCCCGCAAACGCATTTTTCCAAGGCCGGCACGCCGACCATGGGCGGTTCGCTGATCCTGCTCACCGTCACCTTGTCGGTGCTGCTGTGGGGCGATCTGCGCAACCGCTACGTGTGGTTGGTGCTGGCAGTGATGATCTGCTTCGGTGCGATCGGCTGGTACGACGACTGGATCAAGATCGTCAAACGCGATCCCAATGGCCTGAAGTCGCGCTGGAAGTATCTGCTGCAGTCGATCTTCGGTCTGGCCGCGGGCTTGTTCCTGTACTACACCGCCGACGTCCCGGCGGCGATCACCTTCTACATCCCGATGTTCAAGTCGATCGCGCTGCCGCTGGCCGGGGTGAGCTTCGTGGTGATCGCCTACTTCTGGATCGTGGGTTTCTCCAATGCGGTGAACCTCACCGACGGCCTGGATGGTTTGGCCATCATGCCGACCGTACTGGTGGCCTGCGCGCTGGGCGTGTTCGCGTATGCCTCGGGCAACGTGGTGTTTGCCGAATACCTGAAAATCCCGCTGATTCCCGGTGCTGGCGAGCTGATCATCATCTGCTCGGCGATCGCCGGGGCAGGGCTGGGCTTTCTGTGGTTCAACACCTACCCGGCGATGGTGTTCATGGGCGACATCGGCGCGCTGTCGCTGGGCGCAGTGCTCGGCACCATCGCGGTGATCGTGCGTCAGGAGATGGTGCTGGTGATCATGGGCGGCGTGTTCGTGATCGAAACGCTGTCGGTGATGATCCAGGTGGCCAGCTTCAAGCTGACCGGCAAGCGCGTGTTCCGCATGGCGCCGATCCACCACCATTTCGAGCTCAAGGGTTGGCCGGAGCCGCGCGTGATCGTGCGCTTCTGGATCATTTCGGTGGTGCTGGTGCTGATCGGCCTTGCCACGTTGAAGGTGCGCTGATGAACGACATGTCCCGCCAGGCCACACGACTGGACGCCATCGGCGGCCGCTACGACCCGTGGCTGCTCGGGGCGGCAGTCACGCTCGCCTCGCTGGGCGTGGTGATGGTGGCGTCCAGCTCGATCGAACTGGAAGCCAGCCCGTTCTATTACCTGACCCGCCACCTGCTGTTCCTGGGTGGTGGCATCGCGCTGGCGTTCTGGGCGATGCGCACCGAGCTCAAGACCATCGAACAGCACAACCAGATGCTGTTGCTGGCCTGCTTTGTGCTGCTCGTGGTGGTGTTCGTGCCTGGCCTGGGCAGCACCGTCAATGGCGCCAAGCGCTGGATCAACCTGGGCGTGTCGCGGTTCCAGGTGGTCGAATCGGTGAAGGTGTTCTACATCATCTGGCTTGCGAGCTATCTGGTGCGGTTCCGCGACGAGGTCAACGCGACCTGGCAGGCGATGCTCAAACCGGTATTTGTGGTCGGCTTCCTGGTCGGCCTGTTGCTGCTGCAGCCGGACTTCGGCTCCTCGATGCTGCTGCTGAGCGTGACCGCCTGCATGCTCGTGCTGGGTGGTGCGCCGATCGGGCGCATCATCCTGCCGATCCTGCTGCTGCTGCCGGCCCTGGTGGCATTGGTGATCTTCGAGCCGTACCGCATGCGACGCGTGACCTCCTTCATGGACCCGTGGGTGGATCAGCTGGGCTCCGGTTACCAGCTGTCCAACGCCCTGATGGCCATCGGCCGCGGCCAGTGGACCGGCGTGGGCCTGGGCGCTTCGGTGCAGAAGCTCAACTACCTACCCGAATCGCATACCGACTTCATCTTCTCGGTGATCGCCGAGGAGCTGGGCTTTGTGGGCGTGTGCGGCGTGATCGGGCTCTACGCGCTGCTGGTCGGTCGCGCCTTCTGGCTGGGCATGCGCTGCGTGGAGATGAAGCGGCATTTCTCCGGCTATATCGCCTTCGGCATCGGCCTGTGGATCGCGATGCAGAGCTTCGTGTCGATCGGCGTCAACCTGGGCATCCTGCCGACCAAGGGGTTGACCCTGCCGCTGATTTCGTCGGGCGGCTCATCGGTGCTGATGACCTGTCTTGCGATGGGTGTGCTGCTGCGGGTGTCCTACGAAGCCGATCGCGCCGAGCGCCTGCGCAGCAAGTTGTCTCCGCAGGGCGCGGCCACCTCGCCAGCTGAGCCGGCAGAGCCGGTGGTCGATTCGGTGCCGCCGGCGTACGCGCCTGCGCACAAGCCGCAGCGCGACACTGGCGCTACGCCTGCGCCGGCCGCTCCTCCGGTTGCCGCCGCCTACGTAGCGCCGGCGTCGGCCATCCTGCGCGGCACCAGCCGCATGCAACCGCGTGTGGAACCGACCTTCGGGAGGATTGCGTGAGCGTTTCTGCCCATGCCGCGCAAATGCCCGCACCGTCGTCTGCGATGATGCGGCCGGTCATGATTCTGGCTGGCGGCACCGGCGGGCACATCTTCCCGGGCTTGGCCGTGGCCAAGGTGCTGCGCGCGCGCGGCGTGCCGGTGACCTGGCTGGGCGCCGATGGCGCCATGGAAACCCGCCTGGTGCCACAGCACGATATTCCTATCGATACGCTGGCCATCAGCGGCTTGCGCGGCAAGGGCGTGGTGAAGCTGCTCGGTGCGCCGGTGCGGGTGATGCGCGCGGTGCGCGCTGCCGGCTTCGTGCTGCGCAAGCGCCGTCCGCGTGCGGTGATCAGCTTTGGCGGCTTTGCGGCCGGCCCGGGCGGCCTGGCTGCGCGCCTGCTCGGTGCGCCATTGCTGGTGCACGAACAGAATCGCGCCCCCGGCATGACCAACAAGGTGTTGTCGCGTTTCGCGCGCCGCGTGCTGACCGGGTTTCCGGGCAGCTTTGCTGGCGAAGAAGCGGTAGGCAACCCGGTGCGTGCAGAAATCGCTGCATTGCCGGCGCCGGCCGATCGCTTGGTGGGCCGCACCGGCCCGGTACGCGTGCTGGTGCTGGGCGGCAGCCAGGGCGCGCGTGTGTTGAACCAGGCGGTGCCGACAGCGCTGGCTGCACTGGGTCACCCGGAGGTCGAGTTGCGCCATCAGTGCGGCGAGAAGCTGCGCGCCGAAGCCGAAGCGGCCTACCTGCAGGCAGGCGTCAACGCCAGCGTCGAACCCTTCATCGCCGACATGGCTGCGGCCTATGCCTGGGCCGATCTGGTCGTGTGCCGCGCTGGCGCATCCACCCTGGCCGAACTATGCGCCGCCGGTGTCGGCAGCGTGCTGGTGCCGTTCGCCGCCGCCGTGGACGACCATCAAACCCGCAATGCCGAATACCTGGTCGGCGCCGATGCCGCCGTGCTGCTCAAGCAGGACGACAGCCTGGCAGTGCGCTTGCAGCAGGTGCTGCAGACGTTGCTCGCCGACCCGACTCGTCGCCTCTCGATGGCCAACGCCGCACGCACCCTGGCCAAGCCGGACGCCGCCGAGCGCATCGCCGACATCATTCTTCAAGAGGCCGGGAGTGGAGATGGCCAGCCTCCGGCTGTCCAAGAGCGAGCGGGATTGGGGATTCGTAACAAGCAAACGCACAAACAGGGCAGCATGCAGACATCCGTAAATGGCGACCGTTCGGCGCAGTTGATCGCCACCAATCCCCAATCCCGACTCCCCAATCCCGGCGCCTCCGCAGGAGGTGCCCCGTGATCCGCCGTCTGCAAGACAGTGGCGATTTGGTGCGGGCGTTCCCGCGCGTGCATTTCGTCGGCATCGGCGGTACCGGCATGAGCGGCATTGCCGAGGTGATGCTGACGCTGGGCTATGAAGTGTCCGGCTCGGACAACGCCGACAACGCGGCCACGCGCCGGCTGGCCAAGCTGGGTGCGCGCGTGATGCGCGGCCATTCGGCGGCCAACGTGCTGGGCACCGATTGCGTGGTGGTGTCCAGCGCCATCCGCGAAGACAACCCCGAGTTGATGGAAGCGCGCAGCCAGCGCATTCCGATCATGCCGCGCGCGGCGATGCTGGCCGAGCTGATGCGTTTCCGTCGTGGCATTGCGGTGGCAGGCACGCATGGCAAGACCACCACCACCAGCCTGGCGGCTGCAGTGTTGAGCGAAGGCGGGTTGGACCCGACGTTCGTCATCGGTGGCCAGCTGCTGGCTGCCGGTGCCAACGCAAAGCTCGGTGGCGGGCAGTGGCTGGTCGCCGAGGCCGACGAGAGCGATGGCAGCTTCCTGCGCCTGAATCCGTTGATGGCGGTGATCACCAACATCGATGCGGATCACCTGGAAAACTACGGCAACGATTTTGCCCGCGTGCAGGCTGCATTCGCCGAATTCCTGCAGCGCCTGCCGTTCTACGGCCTGGCGTTGCTGTGCATCGACGACCCGGAAGTGGCTGCACTGGCCGGCAAGACGCCGCGCCACGTGATGAGCTACGGCATGAGCGAAAACGCCGACGTGCGCGCCGAAGATGTCGTGCAGGACGGGCCACGGATGCGCTTCACGCTGCGCCTGCCCGAAGGCACCACCACGCCGGTGACGCTCGCACTGCCGGGCCGTCACAACGTGCTCAATGCGCTGGCGGCTGCCGCAATCGGCTGGCAGCTCGGCGTGGCGCCGGACACCATTGCGCGCGCGCTGGAAAACTTTGCCGGCATCGGCCGTCGGTTCAACGATCTGGGCGAAGTCACCACCAGCAGCGGCGCACGTGTGCGCGTGGTCGACGATTACGGCCATCACCCGCGCGAACTCGAAGCGGTGTTCGCCGCCGCGCGTGGCGGCTGGCCGGACAAGCGTCTGGTCGTCGCCTTCCAGCCGCACCGCTATAGCCGTACCCGCGACCAGTTCGACGCCTTTGCCGCGGTACTCAGCACGGTCGACGCATTGGTGCTGAGCGAGGTCTACCCGGCCGGCGAAGCGCCGATCCCGGGCGCCGATTCGCGCGCATTGGCACGCGCCATCCGTGCGCGCGGCCGCAGCGAGCCGGTGGTCGTCGGCCAGATCGCCGGGCTTGCCGAAGTGTTGCCGGACGTCCTGCAGGACGGCGACCTGCTGTTGATGATGGGCGCCGGCGATATCGGTTACGTGGCCCAGCACATCATCAACAACGGGTTTGTCGGAGAGCAGGCATGAGCGCGTTGGTCGGCAACGTTCGCACCAGCGATCCGGCAGCCTTTGGACGCGTCGCCGTACTGCTCGGCGGCACCTCGTCCGAGCGCGAGGTGTCGTTGAATTCCGGCAGCAACGTGCTGGAAGCGCTGCGCGCGCGCGGCGTCGATGCGCAGCCGGTGGATGGCATTCCGGCGTTGGCCAAGGCATTGGTCGCGCAGCAGTTCGATCGCGTGTTCAACGTGCTGCACGGACATAACGGCGGCGGCGAAGACGGCATCGTGCAAGGCCTGATGGAAGCCTTCGGCGTGCCCTATACCGGCTCGGACGTGCTGGGCTCGGCGCTGAGCATGGACAAGATCCGTACCAAACAGGTGTGGCTGTCGCTGGGCCTGTCGACGCCGCGCTACGCGCGGTTGGCTGCTGGCGCCAGCGCAGAGGCAATCCATGCCGCTGCACAGCAGATCGGGTTGCCGGTCATCGTCAAGCCGGCCAACGAAGGATCCAGCGTCGGCGTCAGCCGCGTGTTCGACCAGGCGCAGCTCGAAGAAGCAGTGACTCTGGCGGCGCGCTACGACGGTGCGCTGTTGATGGAGCAATTGATCGAAGGCGACGAACTCACCGTGGCCGTGCTCGGCGACACCGCGTTGCCGTCCATCCGCATCGTGCCCAAGGGCCAGTGGTACGACTACAACGCCAAGTACATCGCCGAGGACACCCAGTACCTGTGCCCTGGCCTGGAAGGCGAGGCCGAAACGCAGATTCGCCAACTCGCGCTGGACGCCTTCCGCGCTGCCGGCTGCCGTGGCTGGGGTCGCGTGGACGTGATGCGCGATGGCAGCAGCGGCCAGCTGTATCTGCTCGAAGTGAACACCGCTCCCGGCATGACCAGCCATTCGCTGGTGCCCAAGGCCGCCCGCCAGCTCGGCATCGATTTCGAAGAACTGGTCTGGCGCGTGCTGGAGCAGACGCTGTGAAGCCGGGAATCGTGAATCGGGAATCGGGAATGGGTAACAGCGGATGCGCTGTTGCCTTTGCGATTCCCTATTCCCGATTCCCAATTCCCGCGCGCGGAGCGCGCGCATGAACGCCACCCTGCGCATCCTGGCCTGGTTGCTCGCGCTGGCGTTGGTCGCGCTGCCGGTGGTGGCCGTGCTCAATGGCTGGGTCGGTGCCGAGCGCTGGCCATTGGCGAAGTTGCGCGTGTCCGGCGACTTCAAGCGGGTGCCGGCCGAAGAGTTGCGTGCGGTGGTGTTGCCGTATGCGCGTGCCGGCTTTTTCGCGGTGAAACTGCAGCAGGCACAGGACGCCATTGCGCGGTTGCCGTGGGTAGAAAGTGCGCAGGTGCGCAAGCGCTGGCCGGATGTGCTGGAAGTGCACGTGACCGAGCACAAGCCGTTCGCGCGCTGGGGTACCGACCGCATGCTGTCCGAGCAGGGCCGGCTGTTTCGCACCCCGCCGCTGTTGAAGGATTTCAAGTTGCCGCAGCTTGGTGGGCCGGACAGCAAGACCCAGGACGTGGTGGCGCTGTACAACGAATCGCGCGCGCTGTTCGCACCGACCGGGCTGGATGTGGAGCGTCTTGAAATGGACGCGCGCGGCAGTTGGTCGCTGGGGCTGAGCAATGGCGTGCAGATCGTGGTCGGCCGCGACGATGCACGCGCACGGCTGCAGCGCTTCGCCCGCGTGCTGCCGCAGCTGTCCGATCCACAGCGCCCGATCGCCCGCGCCGACCTGCGCTACACCAACGGATTTACCGTTGAAAGGCAGCGATTGGAAAGTGGGGATTCGGGATTGGAAAAAGCGCAGCCCCGGCATCGCGCAGCACCTTCCGCACCTCCCGTCGCCCAGGCAGTTCCGCGTTTTCCCAATCCCGTATCCCGAATCTCGAATCCCGGCTTTAAGACATGAATCGCAAAGGCGACAAATCCCTCATCGTTGGACTGGACATCGGCACCTCCAAGGTCGTTGCGCTGGTCGGCGAATACTCGCCCGGCAATCCGATCGAAGTGATCGGCATCGGTTCGCATGAATCGCGCGGTCTCAAGCGCGGCGTGGTGGTGGACATCGAATCCACCGTGCAGTCGATCCAGCGTGCGGTGGAAGAGGCCGAGCTGATGGCCGGCTGCGAGATCCGCTCGGTGTATGCCTCGATTTCCGGCAACCACGTGCAGTGCAAGAACTCGCCCGGCATCGTGCCGATCCGCGATGGCGAAGTGACCTGGAGCGATCTGGAGCGCGTGCTCGATGCCGCCAAGGCGGTGGCCATTCCGGCCGACCAGCGCATCCTGCATGCGATTCCGCGCGAGTACGTGCTGGACGATTCGCAGGAAGGCATCCGCAACCCGGTCGGCATGACCGGCGTGCGCCTGGAGGTGCATGCGCACCTGGTGGTGTGCGCGCAGTCGGCAGCCGCCAACATCACCAAGTGCGTACAGAAGTGCGGCCTGCAGGTCGACGATCTGGTGCTGTCCTCGCTGGCGTCGTCGGTCGCAGTGCTGACCGCCGACGAACGCGAGCTTGGCGTGGTGCTGGTGGACATCGGCGCCGGTACCACCGATCTGGCGGTGTACGTGCAAGGCGCGATCTGCCACACCGCTTCGTTGCCGATCGCCGGTGACCATGTCACCAACGACATTGCGCACATGCTGCGCACGCCGACGCCGGAAGCCGAGCAGATCAAGGTGCGTTACGCCTGCGCGCTGGCACAGCTGGCCACCGCCGAAGAAAGCATCCAGGTGCCGTCGGTGGGCGACCGCCCGCCGCGCCGCATGCCGCGCCACGCACTCGCGCAGGCGGTGCAGGGCCGTTACGAGGAAATCTTCGAGATGGTGCAGGCCGAACTGCGTCGTTCGGGCTTCGAAGAAATGGTGCGCGCCGGCATGGTGCTTACCGGCGGTGCCTCGAAGATGGAAGGCGTGGTGGAACTGGCCGAAGAAATGTTGCAGATGCCGGTGCGCGTGGGCATTCCGCAGCACGTCACCGGCCTGGGCGAAGTCGTCGGCAACCCGGTACACGCCTCCGGCGTAGGCCTGCTGCTGATGGGCAGCCAGATCGAACACCCGCGCCGGCCATCGATTCCGACCGGGCGCGCAGGCAGCTTGTTCAAGAAATTGAAGAATTGGTATCGCGGCGAATTTTGAAGTGCCGGGATTCGGGAGTTGGGATTCGGGATTGGAAAGAGCAAGAGCAAGAGCGAAAGGCAAAGCGGCGGCGGTTGCGAAGATTAAGTAGAGAGCGGCGAGCAGGTAGGCGATAAAATTATTTGCAGGCATTGCGTCGAGGAGTAGGTGACACGAGCCGTGGAGCGCAACAGCGAATCTACGGCTCCGGCACACGAATCCCGACTTTCAAACAACAACACTCGCCGTGGTGCGGAGTGGGCAGGGACCCTCGCTTGTGCGAATCCCCAATCCCCATTCCCCAATCCCGGCTCAAGAGGACACTGACATGGCACATTTCGAACTGATTGAAAAAATGGCTCCCAACGCGGTCATCAAGGTGGTTGGCGTCGGCGGCGGCGGTGGCAATGCCGTTGCGCACATGGTCAACACCAACGTCGACGGCGTGGAATTCATCACCGCCAATACCGACTCGCAGGCCATCAAGAACTGCGGCGCCAAGCTGCAGCTGCAGCTCGGCACCAACGTCACCAAGGGCCTGGGCGCAGGCGCGAATCCGGAAGTCGGCCGTCAGGCCGCGCTGGAAGATCGCGAGCGCATCATGGACGCGCTGCAGGGTGCGGACATGGTCTTCATCACCGCCGGCATGGGCGGCGGCACCGGTACCGGTGCGGCACCGGTCGTTGCGCAGCTGGCCAAGGAAATGGGCATCCTGACCGTGGCCGTGGTCACCAAGCCGTTCCCGTTCGAAGGCCGTCGCCGCATGCAGGTGGCGCTGAAGGGCATCGAGGAACTGAGCCAGCATTGCGATTCGCTGATCACCATTCCCAATGAAAAGCTGATCACCGTGCTGGGCCGCAACGCCACCATGATCCAGGCGTTCCGCGCTGCCAACGACGTGCTGCAGGGCGCCGTGCAGGGTATCGCCGACCTGATCGTGCGTCCGGGCCTGATCAACGTCGACTTCGCCGACGTGCGCACCGTGATGTCGGAAATGGGCCTGGCCATGATGGGCACCGGTTCGGCACGCGGCGACGATCGCGCGCAGGCCGCTGCCGAAGCCGCCATCCAGAACCCGCTGCTGGACGACGTGAACCTGGCCGGTGCCAACGGCATCCTGGTCAACATCACCGCCGGCCCGGATTTCACCATGTCCGAGTTCGACGAGATCGGCCGCACCATCGAAGCGTTCGCGTCGGAAGATGCCACCGTGGTCGTCGGTACCGTGCTCGACCCGGACATGCAGGACGAAGTGCGCGTGACCGTGGTGGCCACCGGCCTGAACCGCGCGGTTGCCCGCCAGGCCCAGCGTCCGGACCAGCGCGCGCCGATCAAGCTGGTGCGCAACGCCACCACCGGCCAGCCGGAATTCGGCGACTTCGACACCACCAGCGGCGATGCGGTGTCCAAGGCCGTCGGTGGCAGCATGGGGCTGGGCCTGCGCCGTCCGAGCAGCGACTCGGTCGGCAGCGGCAGCCACAACGGCGGCGGCTCCTCGACGCCGGCGGCGGACCTGCCCAACGATTACCTGGATATCCCGGCGTTCCTGCGCCGCCAGGCCGACTGAGGATCGTCGGCTGCGTCGCTACGGTGACGTAGCCCGTCCCGCCCGGGGCCCGCTTCGGGTAGCACTGCCATGTCATGTCATTCCTGCCGGATCGGTGCCGATCCGGCAGCTTTTGTTATCGCGTGACTGACTGATTACGGTTGCCGTCACGCGCGACTTGTTAAAATTCGGATAATCTCAGCGATTAGACAGTCGGTTCAGCGTCTGTCTGCATTGTTCATCCAGACTTCGCATATGACCCAGCAACGCACTCTCAAGAACACCATTCGCGCCACCGGCGTCGGCCTGCACAGCGGCGACAAGGTGTACATGACGTTACGGCCGGCTCCGGTCGATCATGGCGTGGTGTTCCGACGGGTGGACCTGGAACCGGTCGTCGAAGTCCCCGCAGATGCCGAACTGGTCACCGAGACCACGCTGTGCACCGGGCTGACCTGCAACGGCGCCAAGATCCAGACCGTCGAACATCTGATGTCCGCATTGGCGGGCCTGGGTGTGGACAACGTCATCGTCGAGCTGTCTTCGGCCGAGTTGCCGATCATGGACGGCTCGTCCGGCCCGTTCGTGTTCCTGCTGCAGTCGGCAGGCATCGTCGAACAGAGCAAGCCCAAGCGCTTCATCCGGATCAAGCAGACGGTAGAAGTGCGCGACGGCGACAAGGTGGCGCGTTTTGAGCCCTACGAGGGCTACAAGCTCGGCTTCACCATCGAATTCAATCACCCGATGATTCCGGCCAAGCAGTCGCGCCAGGAAATCGAGTTCTCCACCTCGGCGTACGTCAAGGAAATTTCGCGCGCGCGCACCTTCGGTTTCATGCGCGACCTCGAGTACATGCGCGAGCGCAATCTGGGCCTGGGCGGTTCGATGGACAACGCCATCGTGCTGGACGAGTTCCGAGTGCTCAACGAAGACGGCCTGCGCTACACCAACGAATTCGTGCGGCACAAGATTCTGGACGCCATCGGCGACCTGTATCTGGCTGGCGGCGCCATCCTCGGCGCCTACGAAGGCTTCAAGTCCGGCCACGCCCTCAACAACAAACTGGTGCGTGCGCTCCTGGCCGACCAGACCGCCTGGGAATGGGTCAGCTTCCCGGAAGGCACCGAACAACCACCGGTCACCTACGCCAGCCCCGTCTACGCCTGATGTCAGGGAATGCCCTGGTTGGCGTTCAAAGTGTGAATGCGCTCGAATTTCAGGCCCTTTCTTAACATTTATTTAAGACTTCTCTAACTCCTGCGGGCCACATGCCCGCTAGGATGCGTCGGGTCGTGTGCGGTCTTCGCAACGCTTTCACGCACTGGCGGCCGCTCCGGATGGGCGGCATGGCTTCACCGTTTGGTCGGTAACACGTCCTGCAGAGAAGCCAACGCGTCGCGCAAGCCTTTGTGCGTCGCCTCGGAAACAGGTTTAGGACGGTCGCGGTTCTGCTGCGTTGGGGAATGCAGCGGCACGGTTGCGGTCTTGACGGTCACCGCGGTGGCCTTCAGTCCGACGGATCGGGCGGCATCCAGGATTTGGGTTTCGGCAAGCCGCACCTTGGCATGCCAGACCGGCGAATCCACCAGAAAAACGAGCTGTTCGCCTCGGACATTGGCCAACCGGCAACGGGTCGCCAGATGAGGTGGTAACAGGGGGCGCAACTGCCGGTCCAGCGCATCGAGCCACAAGGCTCGGCGCAAGGGGTCGCCAGCCTTTTCCCCCAGCGCGGCCTCGATGGCCGGTTGTGGAGTGGAAGGGTTGCGTGCGTTGGACTTGGGCTTGGACATGACACTCATATGGCGTTGAAAAAAGTTGTAATCAAATCGCGGCAGACCCGGGCGCAGCGTGTGGCCCGACAGTTCCAGGACTTTGCAGCGGATCGACCGATGGTGGTGCTTGGCGCGGTATTGGGCCTGGGCATGTTGATCGGCGTCGGTGCCAGCACCGCCACCGGCATGGTGACCAATTCGGCGCTGCAGGCCAAGGTTGCGCAGCAGCAGGCCGAGCTGGCCCAGGCGCAGCGCGCCTCGCAGGCGCAGGTCAATGCACTGGCCGCCCGGCTGGGCGAGCTGCAGGCGCAAGCCACCCGCCTCAACGCGTTGGGCGAGCGCCTGACCGAAATGGGCAAGTTGAAGGACGGCGAGTTCGACTTCGACGAGCCGGTCGGCGTCGGTGGCGGCGATGAGCCGGTCAGCGACATGCCGGTGAAAGACCTCAAGGAGACGCTCGGGCAAGTGGAGCAGCAGTTCTCCGCCTCCGGCCAGCAATTGAACGTGCTGGCCTCGCTGATGTTCGATCATCAGCTGGAGCAGAATTCGGTGCCCTCGCGGATGCCGATCCGCAACACCTACATCACCTCCGGTTTCGGCGGCCGCGCCGATCCGTTCGACGGTGGTTCGGCCTTCCACAAGGGCGTGGACTTCCATGCCAACGTGGGCGACCCGGTGCTGTCGGTGGCCGATGGCGTGGTCAGCTACGCCGGCGTACGCGGCGGTTACGGCAACGTGGTCGAAGTGGATCACGGCAATGGCTATGTGACCCGCTACGCGCACAACTCGCGCCTGGTGGTGAAGGTGGGCGATCTGGTGCGCGCCGGCCAGCAGGTCGCGCGTGCCGGTTCCAGCGGCCGCTCCACCGGTGCACACGTGCATTTCGAGGTCTGGGCGGATGGGCGCGTGGTCAATCCGCGCAAATTCCTGGGCGAAGCCACGCCGGTGGGACGTCAGCGGCGCGGTTGACGGGGGCGCGGGCCGCGCTTGATTCGTGAAGGCCCGCCCCAAGCTACAATAGGGTGTTGCCATCGACAGGGCGCAGTGCGCCCTGTTTCGTTTACGGCGGTCGGGTCTGTGGGGACCGGCGTCGGTCAAACCGTTCCTTTTCAACCGGTTTCTTCAATGATCAACAGTCTGCTTACCCGTGTCTTTGGCAGTCGTAACGAACGCCAGCTGCGCCAGCTCAACCGCCTCGTCACCCAGATCAATGCGCTGGAGCCGACGATCGAGAAGCTCTCCGACGCCGAGCTGCAAGCCAAGACTCCGGAGTTCAAGCAGCGGCTTGCCGCCGGCGAGTCCCTGGACAAGATTCTTCCCGAAGCCTTCGCGGTATGCCGCGAGGCCAGCCGACGCGTGCTGGGCATGCGCCATTACGACGTGCAGCTGATCGGCGGCATGGTGTTGCACCTGGGCAAGATCGCCGAGA
>JAAIGE0101057026.1_pt1 | contig 20677 bp, 13 predicted proteins | sample 6487951 | NCBI WGS metagenome assembly JAAIGE01 (sample SAMN13974128, study PRJNA590717) | phyllosphere metagenome | biome: tomato field; feature: multiple bacterial spot infested tomato fields; material: tomato leaves; isolation source: leaves from tomato fields | host: Solanum lycopersicum ...
CCAGTCTAAAATAATTCTGGGGAGCGTAATCTCCTGACGAAGTATAAGAAAGCTGAATTCTACTATTGCTGCAAATGATATCGGTAGAATTCTGAAGAGTTAAGGAGGGATGTACTTTAACGCTTACCTCTCCTGAAACAGTACCGTAACCACAAACATTGAAAACATTTCTCAAGGCGTACTCTTTGCCTCGACTTGCATGAACAGGCCGAAAGTAGGGATTCTCGGAAAACTGATTCCAGACACCGTCATTCCAGATAAGGTTATAAGTACTACCCCCCTGTAAGTCCACCTGAAGAGACTTAGATTCATCCCGCCCATACTCCAGGTAGTTTTTCCCATCCGGAGTCGTTAAGGTCGCCTTTGGTTTATCATATAAGATCAGGTCCATCATGACAGGCATCACCTGATGGGTTCTGGAACTGATACGTAAATACCTCCAGTCTTTTCTGGAATCCAGGTTTTCCGGCCAGTTAAATCGAATAGGATTTCCGGTGATATTCTTGGCGACATCGAAACCTTCTTTACGGTCATAGGTAAGCACCTGAATATCGAAAGTGGCCTTGGGATCTAGAGTTCCTTCAACGCCATAGGGAAGTTCAACCGGAAAGTTACGGCAAAGGCCAGAAAGGCTATTGGTAACTTCCGATGAAAACAGCAGGCTTGCATTGTTAACTACGATTGGTACGGAAACGGGAGTTACAGTGGTAATCCCACATTGATTTTCCATTCCCTTCGTAATAAAAGGGATGGATGCCTCCGGGATGAATTGAAAATCACCGTTGTAATCCAGCTCAGATTTATAATCTTTCTTTCCATCCGACCAAAGAATGAATCTGGCTTCCCGCGTGTACATAGCTGAGGTGACCCGGGCAGTGATCGCTTCTCCCCTGAGAACAGTACGTTCCGGAAGGGCCCACTGTATTTCAGGGGGAGCTTCCACCGAAATGACGTCAATATAGGATTCATTACTTTTTAAAACCGGGTCAGTAGATTCTACATAGATGGAGCCCGTACTGCCTTTAGGAATAGCGGCCAGCGAAACCTGAGTGGTTCCCGCACTGGAAAGTTCCTTGAGAACTATACGGCGACTATGGTCCTGATACATGATTTTAAAACGATTGGCAGGGTTAAAGTTTCCATACGTTTTAAAGGAGATATCAAGGGGCGTGTTATTACATAAAATCCTGTTGGAAAAGTCAGAAGTTAAACCAATGCCTTCGTTAATCTGATTCTTAACCATCACCTGTACCGCAGCGTTCATAACACTTAGTCCGCAGGAGTTACGAATGGCGGTAACCTGGTAATTTTTTGAAGAAGAAGCGTATACCGTTCTATACAAGCTCGCAGAACTATGGGTTTCCGGGAAAAGTATTTTCTCACCATCATCAAACATTAATTCATAAGGACCCGTGCCATAGGCATAATAAGCAAGATTTATCACCTCTGGATTGGCCAGCGTTATTGTTTTCGAATCATACCAACTTTCAATGTACGGTTTCCCACCTACTTTTAATTGACCCTTCAGGGAGGATTTAAAGTTTTGACCCGTAATCTCTAAATCAAAAGACCTGGCTTGGGCACGGGCGGGGAAAGTCGGAGCAGAAAATGTTAAAACGTTATTCCTGATTTCTCCCGCAACAGTAGCCTGTACAGGCTGGCCGTAATTATTATTATACAATTGAACGGAAACGGGACCCGTGGGATCGAAATTGGAATGAATGGCAATGCTCACCCGCGAACCTTCGCAAAAGACTTTTGAAGGAATGGAATCCGCCTGTATACCGTTACGAACGGTAATTACAGTGCTGCTCTGACCAGGCTCCGCAGCACCACAACCGTTGCTGTAATCTTTAACGGTATATGACGTGGTCTGACGGGGTTTGACTGAGGCTGTTGCCCGATCAGCCCAGGGATCGTAGCTATATTTTACAAGGGTACCGTCGTGCAAATGAGCCACATAGGGACCCACGCCCGTAAACTGCACCTGAACCTGACTTTCATCCCCGTAATTAATAGTATGGTTGGCCGATATGAGCGTAGCCGAAGGGGCAGACCCTACTGTGAAATAACCTTTATAGGGTTGGGATATCCTGCTTCGGCTAACCGGATCAGAGGTAAGCAGATAAACGCGATACACATTAGGAGCTAAGTCGGCAGGAAGAGGAAGACGAAACCGTACCAAATGGCCCTCCATCTGAGCGGGCAACGTAGTAATGACTTCTCCTTCGCGGTGCCAGTAGGTATCATAGCTGACAAGTTCCACCCTGAACGTATTGGTACGCCCAAAGCTTCCACTGCCGGTTTGGAAGTTGGCGGTTATGGTACTTCCGCTACAGGCCACGGCCGGGCTAACCGAAATAAGTTTTAAACCCAGTGGATGAACAGAAAGGTCTGCTTTTCCCTGACCTTTCCCGGGGCCACATTCATTTTGGACCGAATGTATAACGTAAGATCGTGAACGATCGGCTGCCAATGAAAGCGAAGAGGTAAACTTGGAAGAAGTAGAAAACTGATCAGAATGAGTCAGCTCATGAGCAAACGTTTCATTACTTAAGCTATCTCTAAGCGTCACCGTAACTGGTGATTTACCCGAAACAGCAAAGTTCAGAATAGCCTGATCATTGAGATCTAAAGTTAGTTTTTGCGATTCCAGACGAACGTCGGGCGAAGCATCCGCCTGAGAGGAGATCCAGTTGCTCTTGGTGGCCGGATTCGTAGTGATAATTCGAAGGGAAAGGAAATTCTGATAGTTACCCATAATGACCGTTTCCCTCGGTATGGTTACTTCCAGAAAGCCATTTTGTGCAGTAGCCGCTACCAGGGTTCCTGGCGTTTCTTCGTAAGAATTCGGACTTACTTCCACGTAAAACTTATTGTCTGGAGCATAAGTAAAGCCAGAGCTATAATTAAGTCGCATGGGCGAGCCCAGACACAGGCGATAGGGAGCATTGGTGATAGAAATCGTCTGAGAGTAACCTCTTACTACGGAAATTACCAGGCAAAGACAGGTAATGAATAGACGCATAAACGGTTTCATACGCTTGACTAAACTAATTTTTAAAGATTTTGAGCAGATAGGAACAGGTAACAGAAGTAGGTTTAGCGGGTAGGAGAAACTTCGGATACCAAAGAACTACCTCCGCTATCAAAATTTACAGGATTACCGTAAAAGGAACAGGAAAACGAATGTTTGAACCCTCTTTTTGAAAAGGCCCGTCAACCAGTACAGATGTACCGGGATATCGTAACTGAAGTTTGGGGAATTGAAATTTTCTGAAGATTTGTGCGAACAGGTGGATACAGATTTTTACAAACGAGATAGGTACGAATAATGGATTGACCTGAGCACAGCTGGCAACTGATTGCCAGCATAACAATTAAACAAAAACGGTACATGAATCAGGCGGGATAAAGTATTCTATAGGACGGTGGAGTACTGAATTTTACTAAAATACTAGTTGAAAAATTAGAATGGAATATTTTAACACTCTCGAGCTATTTATTACCAAAAAGTATGATGTAGATGCGTTAGCCATTTAATGATTTTGATCTAACCTGAGAACACTTTTTAGTCTTTCCGGGAAAAGTAAAAGTCGAAGACTCCTTCCGCATCCGGCTCAGGATCGCTAATTTGCCCGCTTTAATGTTTTTTTGAATGAATTGGTACGAAGACGAAGTACGGCAACTCCAGCAAAGAGTAGCCAACGCCCCCTTACAAAGCACCGTATTTTACGGTAGCTCCTCCATCCGTTTATGGTCCACGCTGGCTCAGGATTTTCCGGGCCGACAAACGGTTAACATCGGTTTCGGGGGATCCACGCTCGCCGCCTGCTCCTGGTTTTTTGATGATTTACTGGTACCACGAAACCCGAAGTCTGTAGTGTTTTACGCCGGAGACAATGACCTGGGTGATCAGCGTAACCCCGAGGAGGTGTACCTCTTCTTTTGTACGCTGGTTGAAAAAATGCAGGAACATTTGCCCGGCGTTCCCCTGTATTTCATTTCCATCAAGCCAAGCCTGGCCCGTTGGGATTTAATCGAACGGATTCGTTATACAAATACGCTCATTGCCCACAAAATTACGAAGCTTCCTCATTTTACGTACGTAGATATCCATTCGTTGATGCTGGACGCTAATAAACGACCCCGGAAAGAATTATTTGAGGCCGACGGATTGCATTTAAGCCCCGAGGGGTATCGCTTGTGGACGGAAGTTCTGAACAGGCACGAAGGCATTTTTTAATGATTTCTTGATCTTCTGAAGGAAAAAATCTACTAAAAAAGTATAGACCTTCGAGGCTTTAACTACCATAAAAACGAATGTCGGGGACTGCTCACGCTTGGTTTAGCCCAATTCTGCAAAAGCAGATGAACATGATGGTGTATGGACACGCCGGAGCCCGGGTTCTGGTCTTCCCGACCCGTCGCGGGCGTTTTTATGAATACGAACGACTGGGACTCATCGAAGCGATTCAGGATAAAATTGACCAGGGCTGGCTGCAATTGTTTTGCGTAGATTCCATCGATGCCGAAAGTCTGTACAGTCAGAGTATTCCTCCTTCCGAACGCATCCGCCGGCATATCCAGTACGAACATTACATCCTCGACGAGGTATTGCCCTACAGTGAAACCCTGAATCCCGACTCTTTCTTAATCGTGCATGGGTGCAGCTTCGGAGCTTTTCACGCGGTGAATATTGCCCTGAGGCATCCGCAACGGTTCGGGAAGGTCGTAGCCTTTAGCGGCCGTTACGACCTTTCGGTTCCGGTTTCTGAATTTCGTGGACTATTTGATGAATACTACGACGATACCATCTATTACCATACTCCAAACCACTTTCTGCCCAACCTGCACGACGTTCATTTGCTCGAAGCCCTGCAGAAATTACACTTTGTTTTAACCATCGGTACGACCGACCCCTTTCTGGATAGCAGTTTGCACCTTCGGTCTGCTCTGGATCAGAAGGGCATATCCAATGAATTTTACGTCTGGGAAGGTCGGGCCCACGAAGCGGATTCCTGGCAAAAAATGGTTCAGATTTATCTTTAGTTGCTTTTTCACGAGTTGTAACTGAAGCGTTCCTTCTACGAGTTAGAAAACAGTTCATTTCAATCCTTTAAAGCGGAATGAAATCATGCCTCTTAATAGTCCTTTGCTCTTCCGGCTCAACGGTTGTACCGGTGTTTTCACAAGGCTTTAGGGCGGATGACCTCTGAACCTATACGCTGCTTATATTTTTCCATGATTCAGCGGATTAACCCGCACTTCAAAAGCATACATACGGCTTCATAATTCTTTACTGGCCTTTTCCGCACCGATGCCCCTATGTACCTGGTAAGTTCTTTCCAAAGCAGTCGTTACTTTTCAGACTCTTCCCGTAGAGAGGATTCATTTTTTTAATTACACACCCATAAAAAGATAAGTGCAATTAAGTAAATAAAAAAAGAAGGTATGATGAAAGATTAAAAGACTGTATAGATAGCCATTAAACGCATGGATAGATAAGTAGAATGCAGGCCATTAACTTATCTAATTAAGGTTTGTTTCAGGGCTTATAGTAAAGGCAATAAATACATATAAACTAATGTATAGTATTTATTAAAATAGGTAAAACTCATTATTAACAATGCTTTTTTGAATTTTTATGATTTTATCAATGATTACCGTTTATCGGCTTTAAGTTACAATTTATCGAGAAATATATACCAAACATCGAAGACGACGGTAGTTCGGACGAGCTTTTAAGCATATTTGTAATACCAAATCAGTCAGATGAGTGGCGGCTTTGACGACTGGTGACGTAAAAAATTTGGCCTGCTTGTGACGACAAGCAGGCCTTTTATTTTGTTAGCAATAAACGCCTTTGTTTAACCGTTTAAATAAGCCTTATAAGCACAAATAGTATTTGTCTGATCGGGTTAAATAACCTTTTAGTTCATCCGCAAATTCTTCGAATCGGGGCCATAAAGGTGAACTGGGTAAATAGGCAATGGCCGAATATCCCATGCTCTGAGCCATGGGATATTCCCACTGCAAAAGCAGACGAGCCTTTTTGATTTGAATTCTTACTTTATGCTTTTGGGAGATGGCTTCATTTTCCTGAATACCCACCAGTATTTTCTGGGTAGTATCATTGGTTTCCAGCTGATAGCCCTGGCCAATCAGATACACCTGCGAAATTTTATAGAGCTCTTCCTCGGGAAACGTAGACGTTAGTTCAATCGTGTTTGCTTTTAAAAAAACCGTAGTGTCCCGATGACTACTTTGAGAGAGGCCCAGCACTGGGATCAGGAACAGTCCAAAGAACATTAATATTTTTTTCATAGTTCGGATGGATTTTGTAAACACGGAGGTAGGACAAATGTATTGGAATTCACGTAAAATCCAACCCAAAGGTCTATCCTCTAATTGATATTTAATTTATTGACAATCAGAATGTTTTATTTCCTTAATGAGTAGTGTCTCCTCTGGTGCTTCTTAAACCGAACAGAGGTTCTATTTTTGTGGAACCTGGCGTAGGGATAACTGAAATACGTATACGTAAAATCTGGTGAGTCTATTCTGATAAATTAGTATTCAGAAATAAGAACGGTTCAGGGTAAACGTTTTCTGTAGGGTAATGAACCAACTTTCGGTTTACTGGGTGTAAATGTTTATTTTTGAAAGGTTCTCTATTCTTCTCATCGCTTATGTCCGCTACTTCTATTCTACGTTCATTCCTGGCACTTTTTCTGTGGGTATTGCTCAGTTTAGCTAGCCAGGCCCAGAAAAAGAAAACGGCCGTTTCCTATTTTCCCTCCGCTCAGCATTGGGAGCGTCAGACTCCGCAGGCATTAGGGCTAAAAGCCGACCTGATTGCTTCCGCTGTAGCATACGCCCGTCAAAACGAGAGTAAAAACCCGCGTAGTATGGAAATGTCTCACTACCAAAGCTTCGGGAAAGAACCGTATGGGTTTGGCATCGGACCCTTTGCGTAACGCGGGGAACCCACCGGGCTCATCATCTACAAAGGATACATCGTAGCCAGTTGGGGCGAACCTTCGCGGTGCGACATGACCCACAGTGTGACGAAAAGCTTTCTATCGACCGTAGTGGGGCTGGCCGTTGATCAGGGGTTAATTACCAGTGTCAATGACACCGTGGCTCCCTATGTGCCCCCCATCGAATGGTACGGACAACCGTTGATGCGTGCGGCTGATCAACTCGGAGAACCGGAGTTACTGCAACCCTTCGCTACTCCTCATAACCGTACGATTACCTGGGATCATCTGCTGCGACAAACGAGCGACTGGGAAGGCACCCTCTGGGGCAAACCCGAGTGGGCTGATCGCCCCAGTACCAACGCGGCTGAATGGCGGACGCGTCCCCGGCATAAGCCTGGCAGCACTTATGAATATAATGATGTGCGGGTCAATGCCTTAGCTCTGGCCGCCACGAGTGTCTGGCGGAAACCCTTACCTGAAGTACTGAAAACCGGAATTATGGATCCCATTGGGGCATCCAGCACCTGGCGTTGGACGGGTTACCGCAACGCCTGGATTGTGCTGGATGGTCGTCCGGTGCAGTCTGTCAGTGGGGGCGGTCACTGGGGCGGCGGCATGTTCATTAATGCCTACGATATGGGCCGGTTTGGATTGTTAACCCTGCACAAAGGAAACTGGGATGGCAAACAGCTTTTATCCGAGAAATGGGTAAGTCAGGCTCGCACGCCAACCGCCGCTCAGCCGACGTACGGATACATGAACTGGTTTCTGAACACGGATAAGAAGTATCTGCCGAGTGCTCCCGAAACGGCTTTTACGCACGTCGGTAACGGAACAAATATCATTTACGTCGACCCGGATCATGATTTAGTTATGGTGGTTCGCTGGATTGAAATGAAGGCCATTGACGGAATGGTGAAAACGGTTCTGGAAGCACTGCCGAAGTAATGTTGAGGGGGTTTCTTTGCAAATCCGGATTCGAACAGAGGCGTATATCCTTTCGGAATCCATACTGGCTAAGGCCCTTGAGCGAAAGCCTGCCCGGATCTTTTCCCTTTCCTTACGTCAGGGATGACCCCCTGATCAGGCGTCTTCTCCGAACGAATCTTATTCTCGAGCCAGTTATGATGCGATTGTTTGTGTTTCGAATTACTTCCCTGCTACTGGCCCTGCCAGCGTTCATTCCGGCAATGGCTCAGAAAGCTCCCCGTCCGAACATCGTGTTCATCATTGCGGATGATTTGGGATACGGTGACGTAGGATTCAATGGGCAGCAGAAAATCAAAACGCCAAACATGGATCGGCTCGCGGCGGAAGGCATGCGTTTCAGTCAGTTTTACGCCGGAACGTCGGTATGTGCTCCTTCACGTTCGTCTCTGATCTCAGGCCACCATACGGGGCATACCTACATACGGGGTAACAAAGGCGTTTCACCCGAAGGTCAGGAACCCATTGCGGACTCCGTGGTCACCATGGCTGAAGTCTTACAGAAAGCAGGATATAAAACGGGAGCGTTTGGCAAATGGGGGCTGGGCCCCACGGGCTCCGCAGGCGATCCCAACAAACAGGGCTTTGATGTTTTTTATGGCTATAATTGCCAGACCCTGGCTCACCGCTATTACCCCGACCATTTATGGGAGAACGATCGGAAAATAACACTGGAAGCGAATAAAAATCTGCGGGAAAACAAACAGTACGCTCCGGATCTGATTCAGCAGAAAGCACTGGAATTTGTTGATGCTCAATCGAAAGAGCAGCCTTTTTTCCTGTTCCTGCCCTACATTCTTCCGCACGCCGAGTTACTGGTTCCCGAAGACAGCATTCTTCAGTATTACCGGGGTAAATTTCCTGAAAAACCGTACGTCGGGCATGACTACGGACCGAATGCCACCAACGGCGGATATACGTCTCAGAAATACCCGCATGCTACTTTTGCCGCCATGGTTAGCCGACTGGATTTTTACGTGGGCCAGGTCGTTGCCAGGCTGAAAGAAAAAGGACTGGATCAGAATACGCTCATCATTTTTACGAGTGACAACGGTCCGCACATGGAAGGTGGGGCCGACCCGGATTTCTTCAACAGCGGCGGTGGTTTTAGAGGGTACAAACGTGATTTATACGAAGGGGGCATTCGGGAACCATTCGTGGCTCGCTGGCCCGGGGTTATCAAACCGGGTTCTGCCAGTACGCACCTGGGAGCTTTCTGGGACTTGTTACCCACCTTCAGTCAATTGGCCGGAGCCGAACCCCCTAAGTCCATTGATGGAATTTCCTTCAGTCCAACGCTGACGGGCAGGGGCCAACAAACGCAGCACCGCTATTTATACTGGGAATTTCACGAACAAAACGGCAAGCAGGCCATACGTCAGGGCAACTGGAAAGCCATTCGCCTGAATGCAGCGGCCAGACCCGGTGGCCCGGTGGAGCTATATGATTTATCGAAGGATCCGAAGGAAACGAATAATCTGGCCGCGAAATACCCGGTGAAAGCCCGGGAACTGGGGCAACTCATGCAGGAGTCGCATGTCCCTTCAGCGTTATTTCCTTTCGGTACTGCGGACAAGTAAGCCCTTTTGGCGAAGGGTGATCACAGAGGCTCATCTTCCGGAATGCACGCGGGAGAAGGAGTCTCTGCATTTCAAGAACTATCCCGGTACCGCAAAAACGGCAAGGTTCGAACTGATTCCACTTAAACTTACGCTTGTCTTTTCACTTTACTGGTCGGGCTTAGTAGGGGTAACTCTTCCCAAAAACAGATCACTTTAGCAGAGCACTGTGCTGGACTATTGCAAGATCTCAACCTATGAACAAGCGAATGACATCCGCCCGGATACTGGCCTGGCTGCTGCTGACCGGAGCCGCCACTCAGGCCCAGGTAAACTGGCCCACCATTACCCTTCAGCATAAACCCTGGTCCCGCTGGTGGTGGGAAGGCAGTGCCGTACAGAATACGGAGCTAACCAAAGCTCTGGAGACGTATCAGAAGGCGGGTCTGGGTGGCCTGGAGATTGTTCCGATCTACGGTGTAAAGGGGTATGAAAAGGATTTTCTGCCGTACCTGAGTCCTAGATGGATGAATGCTCTGGAATATACCCTCAAAGAAGCCAAACGCCTGAATATGGGTATTGATATGTCCCAGGGGTCAGGCTGGCCTTTCGGTGGCCCCTGGGTGAAAGCTCAGGACGCGGCCAAAACGGTATATTATAAAATCTATGCATTAAGGGAAGGGGAAAGCGTTTCGGAAAAAATAGTATATGACGTCAAAGGATTCGTCCGAACAGCTAACCCTAAACCCCTGGAGCTTTCGCAGGTAAAAGAGCCATTGCTGGCGAATAAAAATCTTCAGGAATTAGCTCTCGATCAGATTCAGTATCCGGCTCAGCTGAAAGCCGAGAAACTCGTTGCTCAGAACGAAGAGGGCCGTACAATTGATTTAATGGCAAAGCTGGACGCTGCTGGGAACCTCAGCTGGAAAGCCCCGGCCGGCCGGTGGAAGGTAATCGCCCTGTTTGAAGGCATGCACGGAAAATTGGTCGAGCGGGCGGCTCCGGCAGGAGAGGGGTATGCCATTGACCATTTCTCTAAAGCAGCGACGGAACGGTATCTGAGTCACTTTGACCAGGCCTTTCGCGGGCACACGCTGAACGGATTGCGGGCGATGTTTAATGATTCTTACGAGGTAGACGATGCCCGCGGTCAGTCCAACTGGACTCCGGAATTATTCAGCGAATTCAGAAAACACCGGGGCTACCCGCTGGAAGATCATTTGATGGACTTACTGGATCAGGGGAAAAACCATCGGGGAGTGCTGTATGATTACCGACTGACGATGAGTGAATTATTGCAGGAAAGTTATACGGCCGCCTGGCGAAAGTGGGCGAATCAGAGAGGGTACCCCATCCGCAACCAGTCGCACGGCTCTCCCGGCAATATTCTGGATTTATACGCCACTTCTGATATCCCTGAAACCGAAGGCCGGGACATCTTCCGGTTCAAATTTGCTTCTTCTGCCGCTCACGTTACCGGCAAACCCCTGGTGTCCTGCGAGGCGGCTACGTGGTTACACGAACACTTCGTTTCGACGCTGGGCGATGTCAGGAAGGCGGCAGATCAGTATTTCCTGGGTGGGGTCAATCACCTGTTTTACCACGGTATTGAATATTCTCCCAGCACCGATTCCTGGCCGGGCTGGTTGTTTTATGCGGCGGTTCACTTTCAGCCGACAAATCCGTTCTGGCATCATTTCCCGGCGTTAAACCAATACATCGCTCGCTCACAATCGTTTTTGCAACAGGGAAAAGCCAATAATGATGTGCTGTTGTATTACCCGCTTTCTGATAAATACAACGAGCCGGGCCGTGAGTTGCTTCAGCATTTTGATGGCATGGAAAAAGGATTCAAGGGGACCGTTTTTGAAGCCAGTGCGGAGGAAATGCAGCAGAAAGGATATACGTATGATTACATTTCTGATAAACAGATTCTGACCTTACAAACGCAGCAGAACAAATGGCAAAGCAAAGGCGGGCATTACCAGACGCTGGTGTTGCCCGCAGTGCATTACCTGCCGCTGGCCACTCAGCAAGCCATCTGGCAGGGGGTTCAGCAGGGGGCAACGGTTATTTTCTATAAAAATCAGCCGGATAAGGTTCCCGGTTTAGCTCAGCATGAAACGCAGCAGGCGGCTTTCGATCAGGCTTTTGCCAACCTGAAGTGGAGCCCAACGAAAGCGGGGCAGGAAGCCCGTTTGGGCAAGGGGAGAATTCTGCTGGGCAATGACCTGAGTGAGTTACTAGAGGAAGCCCGGGTAAGACGCGAGGCCATGGCGGATGAAGGTATTCAGTTCAGTCGTCGGGTAAGTAACGGCAAAACTCTATACTTCCTGGTAAATGCGAATAAGAAAACCTGGAAAGGCTGGCTGCCGCTGGCTACCCAGGCGAAGTCGGTGGCCTTATACGATGCGTTTACGGGTGATAAGGGCCTGGCCCGACTTCAGGAAGGGAAGGTCTGGGTGCAACTGGCGGCGGGAGCTTCGCTGATTCTGGAAACTACGGCAACGAAATTAACGGGGACAGCATTTCCTTATTACGAGGAGAAGGGAGCCGCTCTGACGTTGAAAGGTCCCTGGAAAGTTAGCTTCCTGAACGGTGGGCCAACCTTACCTAAGCCGCTGGAATTGACCAGTCTGAAACCCTGGACGGACTTGAACCAAAGCGATCTGAATGAATTCTCAGGATTGGCCCAGTATCAAACCACTTTTGCTAAACCAGCAGGTACTGCCAAACGCTGGGTTTTGAAAATGGGTCGGCTCAATGGCAGTGCGGAGGTTGTTCTGAATGGAAAATCGATCCGTACTTTGCTGAACGATCATCAGGAAATCGTGCTTCAGGATTCCTGGCTTAAGGCTACTAATACGCTGGTCATCAAAGTAGCCAATTCAATGGCGAACCGGATTATTCCGCTGGATAAAAGCGGCGGAGCGTACAAGAAATTTTATAACATCAACTTCTCGGCCCGATTGAAAGAGAATGTTGGCAAAGACGGAGTTTTTACGGCTGAACACTGGAAGCCGTTTCCTTCCGGACTGGAAGGGGAGATTAGTATCAGCCCCATCGACTAATGAATGGCATCCAGGCCTCCGTGATCACTGATTACGGAGGCTCCTGGGTGAAGGAATGAAGAGGTAAAGGATACCTGCAATACTGCGTATCATCATTTTGTCAGAGAGTTTGGCTCGGTATAACGCAGGCAATCGTCAAATGGTACTTCATTTGATCCGCACATTTTAACATCTGCTTTCAAACCCGAACGAAATACAATATTCTAAATCATGCATTCAGTTTATATAATTTTCTATTGATATATATAAATGACAGGAATTGTTAAACGGAATGTATATGGTATAAATAGTAATAAATACAAAATGCTTGTAAAATTATTATAACGTATTAGAAACGTTATAATAATTAATTATATCAATCTGAGCTGGCTATGCTTTTTTATACTATTGATTATGACATCAGGCTTTTTATGAAATACACTAGACTACTTACGTATCTTTTTCTATCCAGTTCTATCCTCAGCCATGCCCAAAATAACCGTATCACAGATCACAATGCCATAGGATGGTACACCTACAATGGTGATGTTAAGGTGAATAAGCGTTGGGCTCTTCATAGCGAATATCAATGGCGTCGGGTTAATTTGATACGCTCCTGGCAGCAGTCGCTGGCTCGATTGGGAGTGATGTATTCACTAAAGCCAAACGTACAGATTTCCAGCGGTTACACTTATTTAATTACCTATCCGTACGGAGAACACCCGGTCGCCGATCAGGGAGTACCTACCCGCGAACACCGGATCTATGAAGACATCCAGGGCTCGCATCGTTTATCGAAACTGGCTCTGGAGCACCGCATTCGACTGGAACAACGCTGGATGGGCGAACCCGCCGGGAATGAATCCCGCCGCATGGGATCCTGGGATTTTGCCAATCGCATCCGGTATCAGCTTGAGTTACGATATCCCCTTAAAGGAGCGACCATCGACGAAGGCGAGTTTTATCTGACTGCTTTTGATGAACTCTTTCTGAATCTGGGGAAAGATGATCATGCCTACAATCAAAATCGAATCCTGGCGGGTTTGGGCTACCAGTTCAGTGATGACCTGCAACTTGAATTAGGCTACCTTTATCAGATTACCCGTCACGCTGATCTGGATGCCGCTACTAATCGTCCCGTTTACGAGAATAACCGGGGATTCCGATTTAACCTGATCTATGAGCTTGATTTGACGAAGTAGGAATCAACCCTACCCAATCAGGACGATAAAATCCCCACTTTCCCGGTAAGCGGACCCTCTGGAACGATTATTACACCTTACCATTTCAACTAACTAAACAACGTTCATGAACGATATACAACCACTCAACACCTCTAACGCAGTCGTAGCAGGGGTGTTTTCCAATACGAAAGACGCCGAGAACGCTTACAACGCTCTCATCAACCATGGGTTCTCTTCCAGTGACATTTCCGTTCTGATGTCCGATGAAACCCGCGAACGATTCAAAAATCAGGATCATACCAGCGAGCTTGGCAACAAAGCCATGGAAAAAGCGGGCGTTGGTTCGGCCATTGGTGGAGCTGCCGGTGCCATCATCGGAGCTATTGCCGCGTTAGGAACCGTAGTCGTTTTGCCAGGTCTTGGTCTGGTTGTAGCGGGTCCTCTGCTGGCGGCGTTGACCGGAGCAGGAGCGGGCGGACTCACGGGCGGCATCATTGGTGCTCTGGTGGGTTCAGGCATTCCTCAGGAACGGGCAGAATTGTACGAAACCAGCATCAAAGAGGGGGGCATTGTTCTGGGAGTAACGCCCAGAAGTGAAGCCGAATACGAAGTGATCGCTCAGGAACTTTCACAATCCGGCGGTCATGAAATCCACAGTCGGGCCAAGCTTGCTGAATAGGATAAAAACCATGGATTAAATCGAAAGATAACGGTAGATAGTAGCCCTTATAACTAACAGAACCGGATTCATTTAACTACTCGTATTAACCAAAATTAATTTTAGTTAATACGAGTAGTTTTTTACTTAATAAACACAAAATCACTCCCTCCATACAAGTTTAAATCGGTTACCTTCCCTGCGTTTAACTAATTTGTCAATACTATAATTTACGGGAATAATTATACCTATGTACACATTTACTATACCAATTATACAATAGTTAATCCTTCGCTTAAATACCAATTTTTTTTAAAAAATTGTTTGGTCGTTTAAGCACTACCCCTTAGTTTTGGACTATAATTACGGTTGAAAAGTGTAAGTATTATTTATCACTACTCAACTTTAAGGTACGAGTATTTGGTAAAGTAACCCGCCAGTTTCTCTAGAATCAGAATTTTGTGAACCGGTACAATTCCGCCCGATTTACTTAAGCACCGCCCTCTGCTTTTCACAAAAATACTCAGCATAGTTATTCTTTTTAAATGCTGCCATTCTGATCCCAATCTCAAGTGCATTGCGTTGGATTAACGGAGTAGTCATATCCGCTACACAACGGTATCAGCTATGCGTGGGTCCGCCCTCTTTCCTCGTATAGACAGCGTCGTTATTTAGCTTTACAGCTACCTGACATCCGTCAAATCAATTTGACCCAGTCCTTATCCAAAGAACTGGTCATGTGACTTTTTACCTGTTTCTCCGATCCGCCAGCGGAGGGGGGTGATTCGTATCGCCCATTCCTAATAAGCTATCATCATGAAACAAACCTTTACTTTCTTTATAGTTATCTTATTTCTTTCCTGTTTTTCTGCTTTGGCTCAAAATCCTCTGGCTCCGGCGAATGGATTTAATGTTCTGGTTAGAAAGGATTTAACCATCAGTAGTAACGAAACGGACGGTCCGATTGCTGTCGGTGGAAACCTTATCATCGAAGGAGGCTACCAGGTTAATATTCACGACAAAGGAACCTTCACCAGTGGTGAATCCAAGGTAATCGGCCTCTACATCAATGGTCGGGTATATTACAGTAAGGGCGGCACCGTAAAAATCGGGAATAACCGTTACATAAAAATCGGTGACTTAACGGGGTCGGTAGTTAATAACGGTCAGCACGGCACTGAAACTACCCGGATTGTTAAAGAAACGAGTGACCCAGGCACGGAGCGTAGCCGTAATCCCAGCATTGAACTGGCCTTGAATCAGCCGATAGCCAGTGTTAGAATCAACCCCAATGACAAACTGGATATTGAATCTATATTTCAGCAACTTCAGGACAATTCCACGCTGATTGCTAACTGCGAGTCTTCCGTTGGAATATATGATACGGATAAATCAGGCAATGCCAATAAGGGAAAAATTACGTCCCAGGAAATTCCCGCCAGTGGCCGGATAGAGATCAAACTGGAAGCTAATAAAGTTAACTTTTTAAACTTAACGGGCGATCAGCTTAATAAGATCAATACACTGGTTTTTAAGGATAATGTAAAGCCCAATCAGACGACTCCCTTTGTCATCAACATCCTCGAAGGCGAGAGTATTAACTGGAAGGCTATTGATATTTCAGGAATAGGAGATCAGGATGCCCAGTATATTTTATTCAACTTCCCCGTCACTAAATCGCTGTCTTTAACCAGTCGTAATAATACGATCCGTGGCACGATTCTGGCTCCAAATGCAGATTTTAACAAAAGCATTGCCAGTAATATTGACGGACAGATCGTAGCCTTAAGTTACAATCAGTCCGGCGGAGAAAACCATTACCAGATTTTTAGTGCAGAAGTAAGAGGCTGTTCGAAATCCTTACCCGTTGAATTGACTACCTTCAAAGCCCAGCCGAACGATCAGCAGCAAACGCAGCTCACCTGGACTACGGCCCGCGAATTGAACAGCTCTCATTTTACGGTACAACGCAGTTCGGATGGCAAAAATTTTGAAACCATTCGTACGGTTGCCGCTCAGGGACAATCCAGTGGTACGGTCCACTATTCCATCCTGGATGCAAATCCTGCTTACGGAGTTAACTATTATCAGTTGACTCAGGTAGACCTTGATGGTACGTCCCATCGTCTACGGATGGTTTCAGTTATCGTAGATAGCCCCGAAAATCGCCTGCATGCGGTATTCCCTAACCCTAGTCGCGGCGAAAGTTTTGCCGTACGCGTACAGGATGCAGATACTCAGGTAAAAATGATGAGCTCACAGGGGATTGAAGTTTCTGTTTCGACCCAGGCCCTTGAAAATCGTACCGTTCGGGTAACGCCGAATCATCCCTTACAAACGGGTACGTATTTACTACGCATCCAAGATCGAACGGGTGTGTACACGAAAAAGGTAATGATTTTGTAGATGCGTAACCAGTCCTTCAGAATAAGACAGAGCGATCCTCTGTCTTATTTTTTTTATACAGCCTATTCTCGTGCGAAGGATTTCAGGGCATTTCAATAACTGTTGTATAAAATAACCTGAATTTAGATCTGATAATGCTGCTTTAAAAAGTCATATAACATTTTCTCAACGTGCGTTTGTAAAATGTTATATGACTTAATTACACCCTATCGGAAGGGATGTACCTGACAGATTCATAACCTCATTCATGGATTCAGGGCTCTTAGTTTACTAGTTGGCCACTTCTACCTTCTTAGGGCTAGTTTTATGGGTATAGCTGAAAATTGAGCTGCTAATCGTACTCAGCTGTTAGAAACATAAGCATGGCTTACCTGTACCATTCCGCTTTAGAACACCCACTTTCATTATGCTTACTGCTTGCCTAATACCGTTTATAGTCAGGCATATACAATCAGGTTTATTGATAGTTCTTTCGAAGGTATTCAACCCGGTCATCGCGATTCTCTTCCGAAGTATCCGATTGGAAATAGCAGACTCTGATAACTATGGCTATAATATAAAACTCTTACCTGCAGACATTAGATGGGAAATATTCCCAATATCTGTTTTGGTAAATACCATTGCTTACTTAATTCTCAGAGAAAAGAAAATGCTTAAATCTTTTGAAAGATATGACAACCACACCTTAGTTCTTAATCATTAAAGACAATCATAACTCTCGTTATTTTCAAAGATGAAATTATTGAAAATATAAGTTACTATCAGAGCGTATTTGCTACCAGAAAAAGATGCGTTCCTTCTCTTTGATTTACAAACTAAGAATTAATTACACACTGGGCAGGGTTGCAATAGTCATCCAAAATGAACAGATGTTGTTCCAAAGATTAACAAGGCTTTTGTAATCATTAGGTTTAGCAATGAAAGCATTTACTCCCTGATCGTAGGCCTGTTTAACTAATGAGGGCTTATCGTGAATCGAAAACATCAGCACAGGGATGTATCGAAGTTCCGGACTGCTGCGGATGTCTTTAAGAAGATCAATGCCATCACGATCCGGAAGGTCATAATCTATCAGGATAACCTGAGGCCGGTTTTTATGAATGTGCTTTAAAGCCTGTTCAGAAGTAATGGCAAAACTAAAGTCACAGGAAATTCGATTCCTGTCGTGGGCAAAAGAAAGTAAATGCTGATAGTCACGATCATCTTCAACGATGAGTATTTGAGGCTTACTGCTTGAATCCATACCTGAAAGATAGTTAGGCAGATAAATATACACAGGAAATAGCTCCGTGATTTCCATCAACCCGAACATACCTGTACACACAGGCGAGAGCTGTCCCTCACTGTGTCAAACAGAATCCATTCAGGGCAAAGCTTTCCCCTTTTCTCTGAACAACTCATTGCAGCATCAGCCTGGCTAAGCAAGTGGTCTGGAGAGTAGTAATAAATCCGTTTTCACTAATGAATTTCAGTACATTTGCTGGCTATTGGAAAAGTATTTCACCTAACTAAAGCCCTGATTAACTGGTCTTTCGTTGCCTGAACTGCCAATTGTCTACCGCTGGAAAAATATCTTTTATAATGTGCTGGCATGATATGGAGACCAAGTTTCAGGGCTTTTACCGGGAAAGCTTACTAAAAAATCATTACTGCTTCTTTAACCATTGCTCTACGTGCCGGCTCAGGGTTTCGGTGCTAAGTTCATCGTTATTATAATAGATATCACCTTTTGTACTTTTGATCCACAGGAAAGGACTGGATTGTTTGTTCACAAAAAGCCATATTGTCTGCCCATTCCTCGTCTTGAAACGCCCTTTGGCGTAGTCCCCTGCGGCAAAACCGTTTTCCTTATAAGTGATGGGAGGAATCTCCTTCACTACACGCTGATGGATAATCTCCGACCTTTGTAAAACAAGACCATAGGTTCCCTTAATTTTCAGCGTTTGATTCTGTGTTGTTAGTTCACTGCTTTGATAATCCGTCAAACCAGTAACTAGTATTAAAGCAATAACAACAACCATTATAATGCCGACCAGATAAGTTACTGCTTTCTGTTGAATGGAATTTCCCTGAAAAGAAGCTCCTTTGATTATAAAATACAGGTAAGCCACCAAGGGGTAAATCGTTAGAAAAACACTGGCCCAATTGTTATTCTTCAGACTAAGCAGATATACGCCTGACACCAATGAAAAGGCCAGAAAAAGATGAAATCGCTTAAAAAATTTCAGATAGGAATGAAGATCTACTTTCTGCCGTTCCTGATCCGACATAGAATTGTAACCAGCCAGCATATATGGAGCATTAGCTTTAGTAACAATAAAGGCAATGCCGGCGAAAAGCAGAGATAAAAGGGCAGCAATGACGAGCATAATTTTCTATAAATTCCTGAACGCAGAAGTTTATCGAAGGTATTTAATTTCCCAACAAAATCCGTAAATAACATGAGTCATTTAATTTACAGAATTTCTGTTGAAAACCATGCATAGTCTTTAATACACGGTTAAAAAATCTCCCTGTATCGCTTTATAGTAGTTGATATATGGCCTCATTTGAGAGATAATGAAATTATCCGTAAAAAGATTTTACGGGTGATTTCGCCAGGTAACAAACCTGACTTTATTTAAATCAAATCATATATGCTTAACGTATTGGCCTACTCTAATTCAGAAGCACTACCTGAGCTTAATCAGATGATTACTTCACTTCTGAATAGCCGATACATCCGTGAGGGCTTTCATGAAATTCACCAGATCCGTTTTCTCCTGAATAGTCAGATGCAGAGGATCGGCCGCGAGGGTTTGATTGGGTACTTTCAAGCCTAAGCCCTGTCCACCGCCCCGGTCGTAAAACTCCACTACTTCCTCCAGCGTTTGGTAGATGCCATTGTGCATGTAAGGGGCAGTTAAGGCCACGTTTCGTACCGCAGGGGTTTTAAAGGCGTGACGATGCAGGTCTGCGTTAGTAAAGTTATATTTACCTAAATCCGGGTCCAGACTCAGGTTTTTCCATCCAGCCTGAGCAGGAACGCCCAGCACTTCACTTTCGGCTTTTTCGTAAAAGGGCGGAACGGTCCCATTCGTTAAAGGCAGGAAATGACAGGTGGCACACTTCGCCTTCCCTGCAAACAGATTGAATCCTCTTTTCTCGCTGGTCGTCAGAGCTTGTTTATTGCCCCGCACGTACAAGTCAAAGCGGCTGTTCAGGGAAATAAGCGTTCGCTCGTAGGCGGCTACGGCATTACGGATGGATTCGGAGGTAATGCCCTCTTTGGGATACGCCTCCCGAAAGGCCTTGACGTAGGAACCCTCTTTTTTAAGATCCTCCACGGCCCGTTCCAGTGAACCGTGCATTTCATCCGCATTCGTAATCACATCCTGAGCCTGGTCTTCCAGGTAGATCACGCGGGAATCCGTAAACAAACGAGCCTGCAAAGCCGCGTTAAGCAAACTCGGGGTGTTCCGCTGAATGGAACCTCCTTTCAGATTCGCACTGCGGGTCAGCCCATCCGTGAACGCTTTATCGGGCTGATGACAGGTCGCACAGCTCCGCTGGTGATTCCCGGACAAAACCGGATCATAGAACAAGCGTTTTCCCAGTTCGACTTTTTGACGAGTGCTTCCCTGATGCGACACTGCCAGAAAATGCTCCGGGTTAAAGCTATTGGAATCCTGAAGCGTGCGAGCCGCAGCCGACAACGTTCGGGATTCCTTAAAAGTCTGAATATGAAGCACCTGCTGGGCCTCAACCAGTTGATGGCTGAGGGGGTTGAGGTACTCCGTCAGATACGTCAGTCGGTCAAACTCCTCAAATGACCCCTTCAGTTGCTCGCCGCATAATTCAAACTGTC